>Ga0065705_10001881_pt1 | contig 23389 bp, 23 predicted proteins | sample SwibulcommuniRL2_FD_59092 | JGI IMG/M metagenome (GOLD analysis project Ga0065705, IMG submission 59092) | Bulk soil microbial communities from switchgrass field near Rose Lake, East Lansing, Michigan, USA - RL2 Bulk Soil v2 (version 2) | ecosystem: Environmental > Terrestrial > Soil >...
AAAAACTTCTCGCGCGGGAAAAACTCCTTAATCTCAGCAACTTCTTCCGCTGTGATTGCAGGAATGGGATTGCGTTTTTTCCTTTTGGGATCGCCCTTGAGTAGAATGCGGGCAGCGGATCTAAATCGAGAAAGCATCAGCGTAGTGCCTCCGTGTTATCTCTTCCAATTCAACATAACCAACCCGACCAGACATACCAGAATCCCCAGGATATTCACTAATGAGATCTTATCCTTGAAAACAAAAATCGCCACGGGAACCAAGATTAGCGAGGCGACCACATTGACCAGCACCGCGGCGATACCAAGTTGCCAGCCCGCCCGGTAGGTAAGCAGAAACCCAAACTCGATGCCTACGACGGCAAAGGCAAGTCCAATGCTTGCCCAATTGAGCTGTTTAAGCTCCGCTGCGATTCCATGGGTCGCCGGGAAGAAAAAGAAACCGAATAAAGTGACCAGAAAGGCAACAGCATAAGTAACGAGGAGTGATACAGTAAAGTTGACATTCGAGGGGGTACTCTTGGCGGTGAAGTGATACAGCGCGCTGGAGGCAATTGCCAGCGCAATGGAAAAATAGAATAGGAACATATTGCGTTTTCCGATCATAATGTCAAGCTGCCGTTGCCGGCGAAGCTGGGATATTTCCTGGATTTTCCTCAAATGTAGATTGCTGAAAATTATTAATCAAAGCCGATTGAGTTATTGTTAATCGAGAGACCGCGTGCCTCATCGGTTTCGGTTAAACAGATATAGTCTGTTCTTGGCGTGGATGGTTCCGGCCCATTCTGATATCCGGCCATCCAATAACAACCAGACAGGACTGTTATATCCTCCGATCCGTTTTTGCTTATGAAAAAAGCAAAGGTAAAGCATTCTCCCTGCTCGTTTGGTTCATACATTCCCATGGAAAGGTTCACAGGACCATCTGATTTATTGACTAATTTAATTTGCACCGTGGTTCCTGATAGCTCTGCGGGAGCCGGTTGGTAGCAATCGGGCGTAGGACTTGGATTGGAATTGGTTATCGGCGTGATGATCGGAGTTTCCAGAGCGCTGGTTGGCAATGGTACCAGCGTTGCCACCGCGGTCGGGGGAACAGGCGTGGGAGGAACGGTGGTATTCGTCGGAATCGCGGACTGAGTCATCGCAAACAAGGTCAATGCAGATGCAGCGGCTGTGTTCTGGACATCTGTCACATTTAAGCCAGGCGCAGACTTCGGTCCACAGGCAGCCAGCATCATGGTAATAACCAGGGAAACGACGAGCAGAAATTTTCTCTTCATTTTTCTCCGTGAATGGATACTATTACAGCAAGGCTTGAACTGAGTCGAATTCACACAACGAATATTCACTTTGGATTCCGTGCTTGCCTTACGTTACGGGCTCAAATACGAACTCGGCGGTTCGATTTTTCCAGCATCCTCAGAATAAACTCTGCTGTCCGTTTCCCAGAGGTCCCATCGGTGTATGTGATCTCGTCTTCGATGAACTTTCTTCGTTCCGCTGCGTCGAGGGAGGGATTCTTCAAGTACAGGTTCAGGATATCGCACAGTTCAGTTTCATTCTGAGCAACTCGTCCTGCTTTGGCTTCCCGGAAACGTTTGTGCGTGGGCCAGTTACCAATCTTCTTCAGCGATAAAGAGAACTTTCCTATTTTATTCCATCCGCCAGGGACATCGATCACCGCAGCGACAACGGGCGTATCGTGGACAGCGGTCTCGACGACCATGGTCGAATACACAGTGACCAGCACATCAGAGTGTGCCATCATGGACGATTTTTCGTCCATGTCTTCGCCGCCGTAGTAACCGAGTGAGCCGCCCAAAGCAACCGGCTTGACGACATGCACGTTGGGATATTGCTTTTCGAGCGCAAAAATCCGCTCACGTTCGTCGGCAAAAATTCGCGGCTTATCCTGAAAATGACTCGGATGGAGGCGGACTAACAATTGCGAAGGTTCTGCCAACGCGTCAGAGCAGACCAATTTTGCGAGCGCTTCCACGTTGGGATAGTTCGGTGCGAAGTGGACGAACGAACACGCATACGAAATCAACTTGCGGTTCGGATCGAGTCCATGCAACTTGAAATAATCATCCTTCGACAACTGCCATTCTTTTCTGAAATAGCCGTCATACGAAGGGATACCACCGATATGCACACGTTCAGGATTCCAGTCTGAGCCGTAGACCAGCTCGTCCTTTTGGAGTTGTGACCAGCAGGTGGCGTAATCCACGGGCGCACCGCGGATCGCGTAACTAGACGGGTTGTCCCAGCCGACGATCGCTNCCATGGTCGGGACGTTGTGCAGAGTCGCTTCGCGGAGCAGGTAACGGTCGAGCCGCCAACCTGCTGTCGAAGCGATTACAAGATCGGGCTTGTGCGTTGCAAATAGATCCGCGTACAGGTTCGGGCTTGGGATGAACCAGTTCTGGATGCGCACGAGGAAATTGCGGGCAAACGCGAAGGTCCGTAAAACGAGGATTGCCAAGGCAGCGGGAATCCAAATGCCCAAACGAAATTTCCAACCGTTCTCGACCCAGACCTCCCAGATGTGGCTGTCCATGGCTTCGGTGTTGATCCGCCACGAACCGCCGACGCGCCGCAGGTAGGCGAGCAGCCATTGCAGGCGCGGTTTGAATTTGTTTGCGTAGGCGCTGGCTTCTTTGAGCCGCAAGCCTTCAAAGCTGAGACCCCGACGCGCGAATCGCTGAGCGATGCGATCCCTGGTTTCGTCGTCAGTGAGGATGACAATTTCAACGCCCGCCTCGAGCAGTGTTGGGACGACGTCGCTTTGCAGGAAGTAGATGATTGCCATGCCGTGGTCGGCGGAGATGAAGACTTTTTTGGACATTAGAGAAAACTTCTTACGAAATTCGATTTAGATATTGCAGAACATAAAATAGAGTGCTGACATTCAGTGAATGGATCAGGTCTCCGTTCCTTGCCATCGCAATGACGTCATGCAGAGGAATGAGTGAAATCTCGATACTCTCGGCATCCTGAGCGCTTTGTTTTCCAATCTGCTCAACATCAAGGGCAAAAAAGTAGTGAATCGTGTTGGTGTAAATTGCAGGGTTTGGTGAACCATGCCCTACTTCAATAAACGCATCAGTCGTATAACCCGTTTCTTCCATCAACTCCCGCTTTGCCGCCTGGGTGGGTGTCTCTCCTTTGTCCACAGAACCGCCTGGCAATTCGAGGATCGCTTTCTGAACGCCATGGCGATACTGCTTGATCAACACGACTTCCTGTTTTTTCGTCAATGCAAAGACCATGATCTCATCGTCATATTCCAAAACATGCGCATCCAGGGCGTGACCATTCGGCAGTTTGCACGTATCCACTCGAATGCCAGCGTGTAAACGCTTCGTTTCCAGTATCTTCCACGGTGTAATACTCATGACCTCACACTCGGCATTTGGGCTTAAGAATAGTACCAGGCAAAAATCTTGTTATACAAGGCTAACAAGACTCTCTTGATCGGTCCCAACTCCAACACGCGCCGCACAAGCCCTTTTCCCTTCTCCCTTTTCCCCTTTCCCCTATCCTTCAACTCCCCTCGCAGATATCCCAGCGTATTGGACATATTCATCGCCAGCGGATCGGAGACCATCAACCGCAACAAGCCTGCATCATTCATGCGCTTGTCCAACTGGCGGACCTGACCCATGGGTTTGTCCATGTCAAAGGGCAGGAATCCCTGAAGCGTGGTCTTATAGGCAGTGAACTGCCAGTGTGAGGCGCCAGCCATCGCAGTGACTCCCTTGTAGGTAATTTTCCAGTCTCTGGTCTCGGCGAACACTTTCTTATTCTCTTCCTCCGTCTGTCCAAGGGAGAGATTGAATTCAAGGAAGGTTTCCCAGGGAATAAACTGTCCTTCTTCGAGAGTTGCATTTCCGCTTGCCCACCTTAGTGTTGATTCTATGAACTCAGGCGGTGTGCGGAAGGGACGTGCGGTCACCATGCCAACATTGGGGAAAGTCTCGAGGATTTCAATGGAACGAGAAAGCCATTTTGGAGAGAATAAAACATCGCTGTCTGTATATGCAATGATCTCGCCCGGCGCGCCAGCAAGCATCACATTCCATGCACCCCCTTTACCCATGTTTTTTTCGGAGAGGATCAAATATTGGATCCGACCCTCTTCCTTTTCCTTCACGAGGAAGTCACGAACTTCGACGCAGGAACCGTTGTCGAAGACCATCAGGTCGAACGGCAAACCCGCATCCCTGCGCATGGATTCAAGAGAGACCTTGAGAACATCAAGAGTCTCGGCGTAGAAACCGCTCAGAAAGGGGATGTAGTTCAACAGCGCGACCGTGATCCGCTCACGGCGGGTTACATCTTTGACAAATTTGGCGGGGTTTTGGCCTTTGCGCATTTTCGATACTCGTTATTCGGGATTCGATATTCGGGATTCGATTCTTGAATATCGAATTATCGAAATATCTTTTGAATTCGTTTCTTCCAGCGTTTTGGACGGGCAATATTTTCAACCATCCTCTCGGGCAAAAAAAAGAAGACTGCTCGCAAAAACAATTCCAATTTGCGCGTAAAGCGCGGCGACGTCATTCTGGGGCGGATAAGTTTACCACCTGCCAGTTGATGGGTTGAATCCAAAATCGTGTAACGGATGTTCGCCTGTCCGCCCGAAAGACGGATGTTTTCATTCGTTTCCGGGTGTTTGTAGTGAGGCTTGCCGTCCGGCAGGTGGCTGTAGTCATGATTCTGATGGACAAGCATAACAGATGGTGTGCAGTCTATTACGGACCAATGTTCCCTGCGCGCCTTGTAGATCATCCAATTGTCCCAGCCGGCACGACCGATCGTGAAGTCGGGAATATCGAGGTAACAAGCAGGAGGAAAGAGAAAGAAGTCACTTCCTGCGGGTCGATGGAGGGTGGCCTGACGATGGACTATGGACGATAGACGATTTTGCCAGCCCTCGGTGAATTCGACCGGTTGCGTTACATCCAGGTCCCAACGCTGGCTGAGGAGAACAAACTTTCGTTGTCGCTTACCCAGAAGCAAGCTTCTGGACTCCACAGCTGCCTGGACGAAATCAGACATCAGGATCATGTCCGCGTTGACAATGCAGAGCAGTTCAGTATTGCTGTTTTCCCGTGCCAGTTGAAACATGGATGAGATCAGCGGCGCTCCCGATTCATTGTGTGACACATTTGGGATGTGCTTCACGCCGAATTCGCGGCCTGCTTCCGCGAGACCCGTTTCTTCGCCGAGCAAAATCACATCGACATCCGGGAGCAGAGTCCACGATTTGATCGCGTTGCGCTGGATCATTGCAATGTGAGGATCGCTGAAGGATTTGGGGGCAGAGAATAAAGTAATGAGAGCCATCAGGAATCAGTAAGTAATACCTGGTATTCAGCCATCCGTTGCGCGGGTGTCTATGTCTTTGAGAGTCTTGTGCCTCACGTTAGCATTAATTTGCATCAGTTCGGGTTGCTTGTGAACCAGGTCCAGAACTTCCTTCCATGAAAAATCGTCACGCCCATCAAAGCGACTGTATATCTGTCGCATGAATTCCAGATCTTCGGGGGTATCCACCGTCCAGCGGTAGTCGCCAAAGTCGGTGGTGTGCTGGAGCAGGGCGATATTATATCCGCGTGGGGATGTTCCGGTTTCGAGAGTCCGACTTTGGCGAGTCAATTCCACGCCTTCGTAAAAATAGGGCATGGCATGTTCGCGGTGCTGTGGTTCTTTGGCTGATTTCCATGCTTTTTCCAAAACCATGAACGAGCAGGCTTCCACATCCAAGCCTATAGGATATGTCCGATGCCAGGGAGGCGGGAGACGATTGCATACGAAGTCGTAATCACCTTCAAGCAGAGTATTGACGACATCATCGATCAATACGGGGTCAATGACGGGGCAATCCGCGGTAATGCGAACTACCATATCAGCTTTCGCCTCTTTCGCAGCTTGATAATAACGGTCAAGCACATCATAGAGACTTCCGCGTCTGAAAGGGATTCCGCTGAAGTCGCAATATTCGGCAACCGGGTCGTCGGAGGGACCGGTCGTCGTGGCGAAAATGGTCTCAGTAACGGTGACGGCCCGCGATGTCCGAACGAAGACGCGCTGCAACATGGGTTGACCGGCGATGTCCGCAAGGATTTTCCCGGGTAGACGTGAGGAGGACATGCGTCCCTGAATAATGGCAACAACTTTCGGTTTCATATTTTTGCCCGTAGTGACGAGCAGCTGCTCGTCACTACGATATTTCTCCTACGAATGGAATCGGGCGAGGCGTCACAAATCCTTTTGCTCTGAATTTTTCAACATAATCGCGGACCACTTGATAATCGAGACCAACCTGTTCGGCGATGTCGAAGATCGTGTGCTGACCTTCGAAACACATCATGATCTTCTCGATGGCGCGGTTCAGCGCCCAATTATCACGCCAATCAACCCACAGACCGTTGCCGCTGAGAAAAACAGGTCCACGGAACGTGCGCTGCGGGATGTAATTGCTGGCGTAGACGCGAATGATCTCTTCGGCAGTGCCCGCTGCCCCGACGAGCATATCTTCATGCATGATTTCGAGGTTGTCGTCGGTGGTGTGATACTCGTCGTAAGGGAAACGGTTGAGCGAGATACACGGCACGTTGACACCGGGTCCATTGATGACGCGTTCATCGTTGGCCGGTGCAGCGGCGAAGTCGCGTTCATCGTGAGAGGTGTTGCGTAAAACGTAATTGGTGATTCGGTCGAGGATGTGATTATGTTGTCTTGTATGATGCCAGGCTATTTTATTTTTGTTGCCGGTCATCTCCATGAAGATGCCACCGCGCAGGTTCGGGATGAGTGACTCATTGTGTGCGAGCCAGGCGATCGTACCGATGGTCTCGGGTCCAAACCAAAAGCGGACGCTCATCGAACCAGCTGGCAGAGGATTCTCGGCGAGGCGCCGCGCCAGCTCGATCGTGCTGACCACACCCGCGCCGTCATCATTCGCCTGCATCGGATGACAGGTATGCGCCTGGACAAGAAATTCGCCGGCCTCGGGGTTCGGTCCGCCCTCGGGGTGGACCACCGCCGTGGCGACTTTGAATCCCTGCTTTGGGTCGGTGATGAATTCAGATTTTATGACCGCGTGGTATTTCTTATCGCGCGGAAGCTTGTCGAAGGTATTCTTCGGAAGGCAAAATCCCCAATCGCGTTCGTAGTATTTGAAAACCCACGGCACCGTGTGCGGACGTTTCTCGTTGAAATACAAATGTGGCTGCAGGTCTTCAAAACTCAAAACTCTATCGATAGGCAACGAATAAGAAACGATATGGAGCGGATTATCCTTGAAATCCACAATGCATTGGCCGTCTTCAGTTTCCAAATACGCTTCGTGGACAACGTACCGCTCCGGCACTTTCCACGTCCAGACAGAGGTAAGTGGCGCATATGTCTCGATCGTATAGTTCGATGAATCAGGCATATACGAACCAACGATTTCCAATGTCTTGTCCTGGTCATCGGAGGCGAGGGTGCGGTGCAGGGGGAAGAATTCTGCGAGGATGGATTTGAGGGAAGTGTAGGGTTTCATTTTTTGAATACGGATTCAAAAGTCTCCTGACTTTCGAGTATCACATCCAACGTCTGGGGACGTTGGATGCCTTTTAATTCTTTTCAGTGTACCAAGCGAATGCAGACAGGGTTTCACCTTCTTATTTCACAAGCCATTATTCCAAAATTTCAGAATTAAATCTATGCATGATCGCACCATGTTCCTTAAATGGCGCGTCGTGCAAAGCAAAAATAAGCTCACGTAATCTCGGTGTCAAAATGATGAGATACCGTGTAGGACCATCGGCTTCATAATAAGTGTGAGGAGTTCCTGCGGGCGCGAACACTGTTGTCCCTGCGGAGGCTTTCACTTCTCTATCTTTAAATTTGAAGGTAAGCGTTCCTTCCAGAACATGCCAGGCTTCATCGTCAGAGTGATGCACGTGCAAATATCCAGGTCCACTTCCGCTCCATTCGTAAATATCGAACGAACCTCCAGTTGCAGAGATCGGTGACCAGTCGTCTGCCTGCGATTGTTTGCCTGGAACAACGATTGGCTCCTTCAATCAATGCTCCTTCCTTTGATCCGTATCAACATAATACAACAAATGCGGATCACGCTTCATCTCGCGCGCCGTGAACTCATAGACTTCATTCGCCTTCATCAATTTTACGTCCGCCTCGCCGATCCTGCGAATCTTGATGATGCCAGCCTGCTCCATCAGGGCGCCCATCGGGTCGACCATGGTCATCACGCCCTTGTCGACATCGCGCACAAGCATCTCAAAGGTATCGGTATATGTATTGCCGTTCTCGTCTGTCACTTCGCCGGTGAACTGTTTGAGGAAACGATAGTCGACACCTTCCATTTGCTCGATGTGATGAAAGAACGTCATGCTATTGTTATAGGACAAGCCGATCACCATGATCTTCCCATCCAGGTCGCGCAGCTTGCCAAAGACAGAATTGCGTTCATAACTGCTCTTGTAGCGCAGGCTTCCCAGCATCTCGGCATGCTTTCCAAGGATCGCAAACGAATAGAACGGATGGAACACCCGTTTTGCACGCGGGTCCATCCGCACCACTTCCGTCAAGGCACCCATCTTCGAGCGGGTCTTGCGCACATCCCACGGCACGCCTTTGTTGAAATCGAAATTGAAAGTGGGCATGATCAGCGTCCCATCCTTATCCGTGCCAAGCAGCGTCTCCAGCGCGCGGATCACCGTCTGCGGTCCACCATCCACCTCGCCAAGAGATTTGTACGAGCTGTGGACGAGCAGCGTATCACCCTCTGCCACACCCAGGTTCCGAAAGCCTTCAACTAATTGTTCAAAGGTAAACACAAAGCCTCCAAGTTCAACGCCTGTCTTTGCTTCGCGATGAAAGGATCAAATCATATATCTGAAGAAGTTTACCAAAATTCTTCTTCCAGTCTGCTTTTTCTTCGGCAGTCTTCCTTGCCGCCGCGCCGATCTTCTGAAACGTCTTGCGATTTTTGATCGCGTTCAGAATTTTCTCCGCTAAATCATCCACATCTCCGTCACGGAAGGACCAGCCGTTGACGCCATCCTCGATCCATTCCTTGTTGCCGGGAATATCCGAAACCAGGCAGGGAAGCCCGCTCGCCAGCGCTTCCATCAGCGTCACGGACGAACCGTCCACGTGCGAAGGGGAAATATAGAGATCCGCCATGTGATACCAGCGCGGCAGATCCTTTTGACCGATCTGTCCACCAAAATGGACACGGTCCATCACGCCACCGTTCATCAAAATCCGACGAATTCTCGCTCCCTGCGATCCACCACCTAACAGAATGAGATTTACATCGGGGTTCCTGCTCGCCACTTTGACGAATGCTTTCGCCAGAACGTCCACGCCGTAAATGGATTCCCAGGTGCGGCTGCAAAAGATCGTAAACGTTCTAACGTTCGAACGTTTGAACGTTTTTGGCACGAAGTGTTCGATATCCGTTCCCCAGGGAAAGATCACTGTTTTCTCTGGATTCATTCCGAACTCAACCGCTTTGTTCCGGGACACATTGGCATCGCTGGTGAAATAAGAACTTCTCTTCAACGTATAGCGAGTCACCCATTGCATCCAGGCGCTTTTGTCCGCGTCCATGACCAGGTCATAGCCCCAGGACATCGCCAGAAACGGACGAAACCCTGACAAGGCAGTGATGAACGCGCAATTCTGGATCGGTCCAACGTGAACGATGTCGGGGTTGATCTCCTTGATGAGGTGTCGTAGGTCAAATGTTAAGCGCAGAACGTCGCGCCAGCGAAATTCGCCGCGTCCGCCTGCCCACAGGATCTGCTGAACATTTTCAGGGACGGGTCTATCTTCCGTTTGGCGCTTATTTGCTTCGAGCTTTAAATAATAAACTTCGTGCTCTGTCCTGGACAATGAAGACAAGAAGCGATAATCGTGAGGAGTATAGTTCTTCGAAAAGTAAATGATCCGCATGGAAAACTACAAGCGCCTCTGGATACCATTCTTAATCTTGAACATCAATTCCCTATCGCGGTCACAATCGAACAGAGTAGTATCCATAATTTTCTGTGGGTAAGACCAGGGAACATTCAACCGAAACTCATCCGGCTCTGTGAGATAACGTGGCACAATGTGTGCATGCAGGACCTTGTCCGAGTTACCCATAATGGCATAGTTGATCCTATGGGCTCCTGTCACCTCCAACAAGGCATCGCCAACGGTCGCCATATCGCACAGGAAGTCCGACCGTTGTGCCTGTGTCAGATCATTCAAACTCGGAACCACCGGATCTGGTAACAAAATGCAATAACCGCGCAGATACTGTATTGTGCATAGAGCGACCCAACCAGAAGGAACCCGGCAAACCAATGCAGGCTCGCGTCCCGCTTGCGCCGCTTCTACTTGTGTGGAAACAGACATTTAGGCGCCTAAGTCCGTCCAGCGCAGTTCCTGACCGTACTTGAAATCGTGCAATGCCTTTGTACCAATCACATCCTGAATCTGGTCCGGTTTGATGGCGCCCACGGCGGCGGGACGCAGGACATCGATCATGTCACGGGTGAAGACTTCGCCTGTCTGGATGTCACGTGCCGCGCGCAGGCAGCGACGTTGTACTACAGCCGTATCAACCTCGTTGGCGGCGATAAATTTGTCGGAGGAGCCAAGCGACCGTTCGAGCAGGCGCGTCTCTTCGACCATGCGCGCCCATTTAGCGGGGTCCATTGCGAACTTGTGGTCAGGACCTTCGCGGTCATTGCTATCCGTGAAGTGACGCTCGATGACGCGCGCGCCCAGCGTCACCGCGCCCAGAACAGGAGCCACCGCGTGAGTGTGGTCGGAGAGTCCCAGGATCACATCCGGGAACATCGTCGCATATGTCTTCAAGACATTTACATGCAGGTGATCATAATTGTTTGGGTTGGCTGTGTAATTCGTGTTGCACTGCATCAGCACAAGCTGCTTGTTGATCTTCAAAATCGCATGGACAGCCTTCTGCACTTCGCCGATCGTGGATGCACCTGTGGCGACGAAGAACGGCTTGCCCTTGCTTGCCATGCGTTCCAGTGCTTCGATCCAGTCTATTTCACCGGAACCTGCCTTATAGACAGGCACATACTGGTCGAGGAAATCAATCGCGTTGAAATCATAAGGCGACGAAAAATAATCGATGCCCACCTCCTGACATTCCTCCACCAGCGTCATGGACCAATCAAAGGGAATCGATGCGCCCTTGTACACCTCGAACACGGATTTTTTCCAGGTCGCCTGATGACTGACCTGTCCACCACTCATCGCTTTGAAGCCATAATCTGAGACAATCTTCGGTGCGTCGAAGTTCTGGAACTTGGCAGCATCGGCTCCCGCTTCCTTTGCCAGGCGGATGAGCAGTTTCGCCCGATCCAGGTCGCCGTCATGGTTCGCGGCGATATCGGCGATGAAGTATGTGGGATGGTTCATACCAATCGTTCGATTTCCAAATTTGATTTCCATGGTGTTCTCCTTATTGAGAAAGCTGTCAGGATTTAGTGACAATAGTCCGTCGTCTCACACAGACGGGTAATATCGTCCGGTGAAATCTCATAGATCAAATACGAGTTTGCGACCGTTCCCACCGGTTCGAAACTTTCCCGGAGCCAGGCGAACCGCTCTCGATTGGTGGTAATACCAACCAACCGGTTCACAGCCACGACAAACTGACCGCTTTCCGGCGTCGACGTGGGAGGCTTTGCATTCGGATGATCCGCAAAATACCGATCCACATCCGATTTGCTTTGTCCCCAATCCAGATTGGAGTCGGCAAGGATTTTATACGAATGCGTTTTATCCCAGACAAGTTCATTGAAGTAGGTAATGTAATAGGGATGGTAGGAAAGAATTGAAACTGCCAGATAGATCATCAACCCAGCGGATACTGCCTTCTGCCAGAGCCGAAATCCCCTCCAATTGGAAAGCAGGTTGCCCGTAAAGACAAACAGCAAAGGGAAAACAACCAGGTAATAGCGTATTCCGATCTGAGCATTATAGAAAAAATTGAAATAAGTAGTGAAGAAAAGGACGGGCAACAAAAGAAAAATTTCGTTCCGCCAAAGTGTCGCTCGCTTTTGTTTGTTTAGAAAATAAGAGACAATTGCGGCGATCATAAATAATTGAGTCGCGATGGGCTCTTTGTATAAGGACGCAACCATGTAATAGCCAGGAAAACCGTGGTCCTGTAATTTACCGAACAGATAAATGAGTCCATATCCAATTCCGGTTTGCTCACGCTGTATGACCCAATCCAAACCTTCCAAATAAGGGTATGGCGTCGGGACAATGAACGAGACCTTTTGCTGCAAGATCTGGAACAACTCGGAACGAAATTGGTAATCAGAAAAGGATTTGAAGGTCCCGTTGAAGAGAAAACCAATATTGATGACCAGAATGCTAACAAAGAGCGCTAGCAGTACATATTTCAAGTATTGAAGCGCGGCTTGTCCAATCCCTCGCCAGCGCTCTGACTGAAAGGTGCTCTTAAGAACCGACCAATCATGAAGAAGCAACGCAAATGCAAATAGTGGATATAGCGCAAGCGCCGTGTACTTCGTCAATTGCGCTAATCCGAGCACTACAGAAAGAATCAAACCATCCTGCCAGTTTCTGCTCTGGGCAAACTTCCACAGCCAGTAGCAGGCGATCAGGATCATTCCCATGGCGTACGCGTCGGTGGTGACAAGCTGGGAGTGGGCGATTATGTTCGGGTCAAGGACGTATAAACCAAGCGAGAACAATGCCGGGACAAACCCATACAGCTTGCGCGCCCACACAAAGACGACAAACCCCGTTACACATGCGAACAGCGTGGTCATCAGCCGGGCGACCAAATACTTTGAAAGCACTGTCTTGAGGAATCCATCCGGGAAAGCCTCGGCGATCTTGCTGGGCAGCGCATTCCAGGCAGAGACCGGCATTTTGCTGTCGTCGAAACGGGTCGAATCGCCGTTCAGGATGTTCATTCCATACTTGTAGTGTCTGGGCTCGTCAAGCGTCTTATCCCGGCCCTGAACGCTGATGGCACTGAGCACAAAAAACAGAAACAGAAACAGAAGGGCGAGAAGGTTCTGACCTCGGACAGTATCCAGAAGTGAAATCTTTTTCCTGACGAGATCGGATGTCATTTGCATCGAGATCACTACTGGTGATTCAAAATCCTTCGAGCATCGAGAGGACTTCCTACAGAAAGCACATCAATATCATACTGTTGAAACAGTTCGTTGTTTTGATCCCAGTAATCCACAAGGACCATGGCTGCACCAATCGAATGGATTTGCTCGATATCTTCCGAACGGAGCATCCCATACGAAATGCTCACGCAATCCGCTTTGATGTGTCGCAGGTAATCGGCAAAATTTGCCAGCCTGCCAGTCACCAGGGCACGGACCGTCAAATCCGGGCAGGCTAGTTTGGTATGAAATAACTCCTCATGATCGAAGAATAACAGCAGCACATTTTCTTTCATATTCGTCCGCTCGAGCAGGCGGACAACCTCTTTTGCCAGGCTTCGTGCTGGTTTGAAAAATGTTTTCATGTCGAGAGACAAATGTGCACCTGCGTCCCGCGCCCAGATAAGGATATCCTCCAATGTGGGCAGCGGTTCCCCTTGAATTTTTGCCTTCTTCAGTTCATCCCAGGGCAGGTCATTACACCAGATACCATCCTGAATCTGGTAATTGTGGTGTAGGAATAGAACGTTGTCCTGGCTCATTTGAACATCCACTTCGATCAGGTCCGCACCCAGTTGATGACCGAGTCGGATTGCGGACCATGAATTTTCGGGGGCATCGCCTTCCATGCCGCGATGTGCCTCGATGAGAGTCCGTCCTGTTCTGGATTTGAGAAGTTCAAGAGGCATGTTGAGCTTTTGGATTCTTTCTAGTCGAGGGGCCCATCATGCGGATAATCCTGTGGATAACCTGTGGAGCGGATCGGTCAGAATGGCAGCCTGCATGGGGACAAACCGCTCTACGATTGTTGATAACTGCCTATTTTCTGTGGATAACCCTGCTGGAACTGTGTATAAAACCCATCCAAACCTGTGGAAAATAGGGGGATTTCGTGTCCCAAATCTGTGGACAGCTTGTGGATGGATAGCCACAAATTGTGGGAACGAGGAGCGGTCAAACTGGACCGTTCGACGGATTGCGGCGAAATGAGGCTGGGCCTCAGCCCGAAGCGGTTGGCGATCTCCATTCCAAACTGGTATTTGCTCATCGCCTGCGCGCCGACCACGTGATAAAGACCACTCAGATTTTTCTCGAGCATTTCAACCAGCGTGAGACTCAGGTGATTGACCCACATCGGGCAGAAGATCACATCGGTAAACCCGTTAACATTTTTTCCTTCGCTCAGATTGTTGACAAAGAATTCACCCAGGCTTCTTCGTCCACTCAACGACCAACCGAAGAAATTGACTCTTGCAATGATGGCATTCGGATTGGACGCTCGTACCGCCTGCTCACCCGCCAGTTTCGTCCGCGAATATACACCCAATGGATTGGGCTCATCCTCCTCCACATAGGCGTCACCCTTCGTGCCGTCGAAAACAGCATCCGTGGAAAGATGGATGAACTTAATCTCCCGTTCCGCGCAGGCACGCGCCATTTTAGCAGGGAATTCTGCGTTCAATTTGTATGCCTGGTCAGGGTCGCTCTCGCACTCCTCCAAATTGGCCAGCGCTGCGCAGTTGATCAATCCGTCAGGGTGGATGAAATCAAGAAGGTACTGGATCTCGTCGCTTTGGAGAAAATCAGACTGCATCACCCTAAACGGAGCCGACTTTAACCTGCCACGGTCCATGCCAATAACGTCATGCTCGCGCATTGCTTTCAATGCGAGGTTGATTCCGAGAAGACCGCTGGCACCAGTGATTAGGAGTTTCATAAGAAGCAAATAGACCTGACAGGTTTCCGCGAAGCGTACCTGTCAGGTCTTAGTGTTACCCTTCGAGTTTACCTTCCGCAAACAATTGTTCGAACGGCGCGACGAATTCCTTGATTCCGTCAACATCGAGCCATTCTGCGTTGGCATCACTGGAATAGCGGAACCCTTCGGGTAGAGATTTCCCTTCATACTCCAGTCCGCGTTCCCACAGTGTTTCGGGCGGTTTGACAATAAACATGTGTTCACGCTCCACGGTATTACGCGCTTCATCTTCTGAGATGAGTACTTCGTGCACCTTTTCGCCGGGACGAATGCCGATGATGTTGATCTTGGCATTGGGCACAATCGCATTCGCAAGATCAACGATCTTTGTGCTTGGGATCTTTGGCACGAATACTTCCCCGCCTTCCATTTGATCGATGCAGCTCATCACGAAACGTACACCCTGATCAAGCGACAACCAGAAGCGCGTCATGCGCTCGTCAGTGATCGTCACTGTCCCATTGGCACGCTGCTTCAAAAAGAGGGGCACGACTGAGCCGCGGCTGCCGACTACATTCCCGTAGCGAACGCAAGAATAACGGGTTGCTTTTCCAGCGGAATAATTATTGCTCTGCACGGTCAATTTTTCTGCTGCGAGCTTGGTTGCGCCATACAGGTTCACCGGGTTGACAGCCTTGTCGGTGCTGATGGTCATGACCTTTTTCACGCCAGCGTCAAGCGCAGCTTCGACTACATTTGCCGTGCCCATGATGTTGGTTTTGATCGCCTCCATCGGGTTGTATTCGCATGCCGGAACCTGCTTCAACGCCGCGGCGTGGACAACGATATCCACGCCATGCATGGCACGGATCAATCGCTCGCGGTCACGCACATCGCCAATGAAATAGCGCAGCGATGGATGGTCGTATCCATGCACTTTCATTTCGTGTTGTTTCAATTCATCGCGGCTGAAGATGATGATCTTCTTCGGCTGTTTTTCTGCCAGCGCAATGATTGTGAACTTCTTGCCAAACGAACCCGTCCCGCCTGTGATGAGAATGGTTTGATTCTTCCAGTCCATGAGTACCTCTTTGTTTTGATTGCTGAACGGTGGTCGAGCAGAGCGATTGTTCGCCTGCCCCGCTGCTTTTGCGGGGTTCCGCTCGTATCGAGACCACATAATGAGATTTCATTTTTGCTTCTTATTGGTGGTCTCGACACCTGCACTTGCGTGCTGGTGCAAGCGTACACGCCTTCGGCGCACTCGACCACCGGAGTTGAAGATTACTTTACAGCTTCGAACAAGCCAGAAGCTTTTGTGATAAAGATCTTTCCACTTTTCGTTAGTTCTTTTTCCAGATCCGCCTGCACCTTGGCAAGTTCGGACTCTGAAAGTTCTGTTACCCGAACACCCGAACGAATATAGTCCATTAATAAAGCTACATCTGTGACATGCAAGTTGTCTTCATAACGCGATAATACAATTTGTGAGAAATACGGCTTGAGTTGATCCATCCCATTTTCAAGAGTAAATTCAACGCTAAATGATTCCCAAATGTAATCCACGTGCACCTGTCGAAACCGATCGATGATTTCATGCATATGTTTCTCGCCACCCGTCGCTGCAATGAGATGACCACCTGGTTTCAGGACTCTTTTTACTTCAGCAATTGCCTTCGCCCGATCAGGAACATGGTAAAGCATGTGATTAGCGATTACCGCATCGAAGTTTTCATCCTCAAATGGAATGGCTTGGGCATCGATTTCCTTGTACGTGAACGCGCGTCCGATTACGACCAGGTTTCTCCAGGCGGCATCCAGCATCCCTGACGAAAGATCGCTGAGAGTGATATCCCAATCCGTGGGGATTCGATCGGCGCAGGCCTTCCACATATAGGCAGGACCACAGCCCAATTCCAGGATCTTCGCGTTGAATGGCAACTTAACCAGAGTGTCAAAGACCCAGTTGTACCAGCCATATGGATTTGTGCTGAATCGTTTATGGATTTCAACCCGCGCATTGAGATTCGATGAATCTTTATATTGTTCTGTCTTCAAATAGTGCTGGTCGGTTAATTTAGACATCATCTCCACCTTTTACTTTCGGATGACGATCAACGGATATTGTCCGTTCTCGCCGAAGAAACGCGGCAACCGCTCTTCGAGCCAGTAGATCAGGCGCAGGTATGCCTTCCCGCCAAATTGTGGTCGCACAAACCAGCGCATAAATCGCGGGCTCAAACTTCGCCAGGGAAAGATCTGATACTTCAACTCGCCGTCCAACTCATGCTTCAACCAGCGGGGTGTCATCTTCTCCACGAAGGTCCCAGCCTGGTTCTCCTCCCCGCTCCAGTTTTTCTTCCTTTTGGCAGAGCGTCCGCTGAAGAGACGGGCAAGCCCGATCAGTGGTTCAGCCATGCGCATCAAAAGAGGATTGTGCCAGCCATTGATCACCACAGCTGATTTACCGGATTTCAGAACACGATTCAACTCAAGGTAGGCGCGTTTGTGCTCGCGCAGCGGCAAGTGGTGGATCGTGTGCATGGACACAACGCCGTCGAACACTTCCGGTTTGAATGGGAGGTTGGCAACATCTGCAACGACGAACAATCCCCTGTCACCGAGTCGTGCCCGCGCTTCCTTCAAGGCGGTGATGGAAATATCCGCACACAAGCGATAGCGATAATTTTCAGAATAGGCTAAATACTCGGGCCACTGTACCGGACCCGAACCCGCGTCGAGCAGGATATCCCCTTTTGGAGCGAGATGTCGTTTGACACGCATATGACATTTATGGATGTATTCGCGCGAAACCGGACGCAGGTCTTCGTAACGGGCGTTCTGATACAACCCGTCACCAGCCTGTGACCAGCCAATCTGATCGTAAAACTCGCGGACCTGTTGCTTTGTGTTTTCAATCATCTTCACGTATTAACCATGCTTCTTTCCTCTTTCTTCTTTTGGCGGAGCAGGAAAGACGAAAAGAGAAAAAAGGTCAATCCTTCCAACTAAACGGTTCGCCAACCAAAAACTTAAAGGTGTCACCAAACTGTGCCATGCCTTCCTCGCTCAATACTTTTTCAACCGGCCATACATCCAGGTCGTCCCAGAAATTCATCAAGCGCCATGGGAAGCGACGCGGATACTCAAAAAAGAAACGATAGGCATAATTCCAGGCTTTGGCGGTCTGCTCCTCGGTAAGGTGATGAGCGGGCAGATCAGATAAAACATTTTCGAGCGTGGTGAAATATTCATCCCACGAGTTGGGATCAAGCGTAAATCCACGACCGCGGTAGTGTGTATCGCCACAGGAAATGACTGGGATGCCGTTCATTGCCGTTTCCACGCCAACTGTGGTTGTGTATGCCAGACCCAAGTTCGCGATCTCGATCAAATCGTACGTATTGACATTGTCCAGCGCGCCGATCACATGGATATGGCTCGGGATTTCAGGCAGCGCTTCGCGCACAACAGTCCCCATGGATTTCACTTGCGGGACGATCTTCTCTCCGGGATGGATGCGGACAACCAGTTGGACTTCGGTTCGTTTGGCAAAGTACCGGACTGTCTTCGTGATCCATTCGCTCATCGATTCGGCAAAGATATTTCGTCCCAGGGTGAGGCTGTCACCCAGCACATTGGCAGCCAGCAAAACAACAGGGCGCTCGTCCAATCCCAGGGTTTTGCGCGACTGTTCCGCTCCCTGGGCGGAGAAATATTGCCACAGGCGCTTGGATTTGCCCCACACACGGGCGCCGCGCCGGGCGTTCTCAAGGTCGGCGAGACGTTCATACATCTCATCTCTCATGGGAAGTTTGCAGCGCGCCTCGACAAGATAATCTGTGTCCTGGCGCATAATGGACGTATTCTGCGCCAGCCAGATCTGTTCCCGCTGATCGTTGAACTCAAACGTCATTGCGGGGATATTCAGATAACGCGCCACACGGAAGACAATCCCCATCTCGAGGATCAACCCATTCGGAATGAGGACAACATCGGGTTTGCGTGTCTGCATCCATTCAAGGGCAGCAAGGGCAGCGAACGTGTTGCGCTTGATTCGAAGGTCATACAGGGCGCGATCCTGCGCGGCGTCCATATCCACTTCTTCGCGCATCAAGGTGTACTGTGCATCCCACAGCGAAACTTCCTCCACATCGGCTTTGAGGGCGGCTGGTAAAACGGAGGCAGGCTTGAGGCGCTGTCCTGAGCTTGTCGAAGGATCCAGAAGAGAGGCGTGCGCGACAAACGGATTCAGTGCCGAAAGCGAGTCACGCGTATGCAGGGCGCGCTGCCGCTGGGTCAGCTTATCCAATTCCTTGTGCCATTCAGAATAGGGCAAAGTCAGCAATGTGACTTTATGTCCCAACCCGGCGAGCGTGAGGGAAATATAGGCAGCCTGCTCGATCCAATAATGGAGCGTTGCAAAGAACAGGATATTTTTGCCGGCAGGAGCGTTTTCGATCAACGGTTTTACCTGCGCCACCGCGCCAGGCAATGATGTTTGCAGACGAGAGAGATTATAGTGATCCTTGCGTGCGCGATTCTTTTGCCGAAGCATGTAATCAAGTTCGGCAGCCAGCGGAAGTTCGCCCAGGAAGTTGCGAAGAGAGTTTTTGTTGAGCATAGTTCTCTGCGGTTAATCGAGTTTTTCTATCTTCCAATCGAGGCGTGGGCGGATCGGTCCCTGACGGACTTCGGGCCACTGTGTACCAGGCGCACCGGAAATATCCACATTGAACGAAAGCGCGTTCTCGTCCATGAAGTAACGACGCACGCCAAATGAACTGGCGTTCACACCCAGTGAATAGCGACCTTCATTAAAAAAGTCAGCCGGGATGTGACAGCGACTGAGGTATCGTCCTGCCTGCCGCGCGCCGAACTGTTCATATTGTTTCGCGTCGTCGGTATCGAATGCAGTGAAGACAAATTCACCGCGCATGGTGTTGAGGTACAACCCCACACGCAGACCGGTAACCGGCGCATCGAGCTGATATTCCCACTCGACCGTGACAGGCTCGGTGGAGCGGACCGTGTCGACAACCTTTCCGGTTCGATCCTTCAGCCGCAGACAGATCGGCTTGAATGGCGCACTTGCCGCTGGAACTTCATCCACATCCCAAATGCGTTCGCCGGATTCGGCTTGCCCCGAGGCAAGGTAGTAATCCACAGCTTCCGGCGTTGGAGCGCGCTTGATGAGCTGTCCCTTTTTCAGGACGATCGCCTCCTGCGTGAGACGCAAAATGGCGGACATGTTGTGACTCACAAACAGGACAGTCCGTCCCTGTTGGGCGACGTCGTTCATTTTGCCAAGGCACTTGCGCTGGAATTCTGCATCACCCACAGCAAGGACTTCATCCACTACCAGGATCTCCGGTTCGAGATGTGCCGCGACCGCAAAGGCAAGTCGCAGATACATGCCGGATGAATATCGTTTTACAGGTGTGTCAATGAATTGGGACACCTCAGAAAACTCGACCATTTCATCGAATTTTGAATCGATCTCGGAGCGTTTCATGCCGAGGATCGCACCGTTCATATAAATATTCTCGCGCCCGGTGAGTTCAGGATGAAATCCTGTACCAACTTCGAGTAATGAGCCGACACGTCCGCGGACGCTCACTGTTCCTTCAGTAGGTTCGGTCACGCGTGAGAGGATTTTGAGCAAAGTGCTTTTGCCGGCGCCATTCCGTCCCACGATGCCGAGCACCCTGCCTTCCTCCAGATCGAAAGAGACATCCTTCAACGCCCAGATGAAATTGTTGTTCTTTGGAGAAGAACCATTTCCGGAACCGCCAGCCAGCGATCTGACAAAACGTATCGGTGCGGTGAGTGAATCGACGAATACATCGCGCAGCATCCCATAGCGAAACTTGGTCTGTGCCGCACCGATGCGGTAGCGTTTACTTAATCCTTTTACACGGATGGCTGTTGTCATGACTAAATGGTGTCCGCGAAGGTTTTTTCCATGTTGCGGAAGTAGAACAATCCGGTGATCAGGATCAGCAGGGAGATCCCCACCGAAACCCACAGCGCCGCATCGGGACCTTTGCCGATTCCCAGCAGCGCCCAACGGAATCCATTCACAACACCAGCCATCGGATTCAAGGAATAAACAAGCTGCCACTTCTCCGAAATCGCTTTGGCAGAATAGGCAACCGGTGTGGCAAAAAACCAAAATTGTGTCAGGAAGGGAAGCACATAATTAACGTCGCGATATTTGACGTTGATCGCCGATAGCCACAACGCGACACCCAGCGCCGTGATGATCGCCAGGAGTAAAAAGAGAGGCAGCACCCACAGGAGCCTCCAGGCTGGCTCTGCCTGATAGTAAATAAATAATCCAACCAATATCACAGATGCTACGGCGAAATCGACCAGGCCTGCCAATACCGACGACAACGGAAGGATCAACTTTGGGAAGTACACCTTTGTGATCATGTTGTGGTTGGATGTCAATGAACGACTGCCCTGGTTGAGCGCAGTCACAAATAATCCCCAGGGAAGCAGCGCCGTATACGAGAAGATCGGATAGGGCACATTGTCGGTAGGCAACCTGGCAATGCGGTCAAACAGGAAGTAAAGAGCGATCATTGTCAACACAGGCTGAAGGATCGCCCAGGCTGCGCCAAGCAGCGTCTGCTTATAGCGCACCTTGATGTCGCGCCAGACCATGAAAAAGACCAGCTCGCGGTACAGCCATAGATCGCGCAAATTCAGCGCAGTAAAGCCTGTGGACGGCTTGATATAAATCGTTGTCGGTTCGTGCTTCGTAAGTTCGGTCATGTCTAGCTTGCTCTAGGCGGCGTCCTCGCCGCCGGGGACGGCGGCTTGAGCAACCTATTTGATTTTTTCTTGATGTTCCTTGAACCACTCGATCGTGCGGCGCATGCCTTCTTCAAACGGCACCTGTGCGCTCCAGCCAAATAAGTCCCTGGCGCGCGACACATCGAGTCCGCGACGAGGCTGTCCGTTGGGCTTATCTGTTTGCCAGACAAGTTTGCCTTCAAAGCCTGTCATTTTGATGATCATTTCACTCAAGTCCTTGATCGAGATTTCATATCCTGAACCAAGATTGACAGGTAGATCACCGTTGTATTTTTCGGCTGCAGTGACAATGCCGTCGGCAGCATCTTCTACGTACAGGAATTCACGGGTCGGAGAGCCATCACCCCAGGCAAGCAATTCCTCCTCGCCGCGCGCTTGTGCTTCAATCGCCTTGCGGATCAAAGCCGGGATGACATGCGAGGACCGCAAATTGAAGTTATCGCGCGGACCGTACAGATTCACCGGCAGCAAAAAGATTGCATTGAACCCGTACTGTTGGCGGTATGCCTGCGCCTGAACCAGCATCATTTTCTTGGCGAGACCATACGGTGCATTCGTTTCCTCAGGATAGCCGATCCACAGGTCATCCTCTCTGAAGGGGACCGGTGTAAACTTTGGATACGCGCAGACCGTTCCAATGGCAACGAATTTCCCAACTCCGTTCTTGTATGCCTGGTGCATCAACTCCACACCCATCATCAGGTTGTCATAGAAGAAATCAGCAGGATGTTCCTGGTTCGCGCCGATGCCACCCACATTGGCTGCAAGGTGGATGACGACAACATTCTTCGGATCCACGTTTTTCAATGTGTCTGCATATAACCGGCGGACATCGATCGGATCCACAAGGTTGTATTGCTCGATGCGGGGAATGAAAATATCAGTTGCGCCGCGCTGTTTCAATTTTTCGATCACGAACGAACCCAGGAAACCTGCGCCTCCAGTGACAATTACCTTTTTATCCTGCCAAAAATTTTCAGCCATGAATTCTCCTTAGAATCCGTCATTGCACAATAAACTGTGCGTTTCTATATTTCTCATCATTGGGGTTTCGAATGATCCCCGACTTCAATGCGAACAATAATTCGCGGATGCCATCATCCACGTCCAGAGTGGTGTCAAAATCCAGTACACGCTTGATTTTTGCGAAGGACACGGTGATATCACGCATGTCGCCGCCAAACGTGAGATCCTTGTATTCTACGATTGTTTCGGGCATACGCTTTAGGATCAATCGAACGATATCATCCTTCGAATAATTTCCACCATCCGTGCCGAGGTTGAAGATCTCACCACGGACCTTCGAACGTTCCGCTTCGAGTCCCATCATGACACCGCGCACCACATCCCGAATATGCACGAACGACCGCGAATACCCACGCTGATAAATAATGAGCTCTCTCTTTGTAAATGCTTCCAGTACGAATTGGTTGATGATCAGGTCAAAGCGCGTACGCGGCGATATTCCATACAATGTGGCGAAGCGGAAGAGGAGCGGCGCGCAGGAGGCGTCCTTTTGGGAGAGCAAATATTCCTCGGATGCAATCTTGGTCTCAGCATAGATCGATTGCGGATTTAAGGGAGACTCTTCCGTAACAGGCTTGCCCTCGGGGGATAATCCATAATTGCTATAGGTGGACGCAAACACGAAT
>Ga0065705_10002055_pt1 | contig 23370 bp, 14 predicted proteins | sample SwibulcommuniRL2_FD_59092 | JGI IMG/M metagenome (GOLD analysis project Ga0065705, IMG submission 59092) | Bulk soil microbial communities from switchgrass field near Rose Lake, East Lansing, Michigan, USA - RL2 Bulk Soil v2 (version 2) | ecosystem: Environmental > Terrestrial > Soil >...
ACATTGCCGACCGAGCCCGTTATCTGGAATCCCTTGCCGCCGGGCATGCTGGTCGCTTCCACAAATAGCACATCGCCCCCATAAGGCGTCCACGCGAGACCGGGTACCACGCCAGGAATCGAGATGCGCTGGTTCAACTCCTCATTGCTTTGGAAGATCGGATGGTCGAGATATTCCTCCACCAATGGAGGCGTGATCTCGACCGATTGCTGTTTTCCTTCAGCGATGCGCGTCCCCACTTTGCGGCAGATCGCGCCGATCTTGCGTTCCAGGTTGCGCACGCCGGCTTCACGGGTGTATTCACGGATCAGTTTCCGCAGCGAATCATCCGTGAACTTGACCTCATTTTCGCGCAGACTGTTCTCACGAATCTGGCGCGGGATAAGATAACCTTTGGCGATGGAAATTTTTTCGTTTTCGGTATACCCCGAAAGATAGATGATCTCCATGCGGTCGCGTAAAGGTCCAGGGATCGTTTCAAGTGTATTTGCCGTCGTAATGAAAAAGACCTGCGATAGATCGAAGGCAACCTCGATATAGTTATCGCGAAATTCACTATTTTGCTCGGGATCGAGCACTTCCAGCAGGGCGGATGCCGGATCACCGTGAAAGTCAAACGTCAGCTTGTCGATCTCGTCGAGCATGAAAACCGGGTTCTTGGATTCGATGCGGCGAAGTGCCTGCAGGATCCTTCCGGGCATGGACCCGATGTAGGTGCGGCGATGTCCGCGAATTTCGGCTTCATCGCGTACACCACCCAGGGAGGCGCGGACGAATTTCCGATCCATGGCACGCGCAATGGATTGCCCCAATGAGGTTTTACCGACACCGGGAGGACCCACAAAACACAGGATCACGCCCTCGCGTTCGCGTCGAATCTTATCTTCTGAAGGCGGCTTGATCTCGTCCTTGCGGTCAAGACGCAATTTGCGGATTGCCAGGAATTCCAGGATCCGTTCCTTGACGTCCTGCAACCCATAATGATCCTTATCCAGGATTTCGCGGGCATGAGCGATCTCCAGATTATCGGGCGTGGATTTCGACCACGGCAGCGATACGAGCCAATCAAGGTACGAACGGATGACGCCGTATTCAGCGGCAGCACTGGGCAGACGCGACAACCGTTCCAGTTCACGTCTCGACTGCTTTTCAGCCTCCTCCGGCATTTTCGCGTCTTCGATCTTCTTGCGAAACTCCTCCGTCTCTGCAGCCTGTTCATCCCTCTCGCCGAGTTCTTTTTGGATTGCCTTCATCTGCTCGCGCAGAAAATACTCGCGCTGGACTTTTTCGATCTCGCCGCGCGCCTCATTTTGAATCTTCTGTCCGAGTTGGAGTACTTCCGCTTCGCGCACGAGCAAGCCGATCAGCTTCTTCAGCTTTTCGGCGACAGAGTCAAGCTCCAGGATCTCCTGGGAATCCTTGATGTCCATGCGCTGGAAGTTTGCAATGGTATATGCAGTCTGCAGCGCATCTTCCACGGATGTAATCGAACCGGCGAGTTCCTCCGGGAAGGAGGGAATCATCTGCGTGATCTGCTGGAACTGATCGCGGGCGTTGCGAGCCAGAGCATCGATTTCCAATCCCTCTTCGACCACTTCAGGGGCAAGTTCTATGTGCGCTTTGAGGTACGGTTCTTCCGAGACAAACTCGCCGAGGCGGAAGCGATCCATTCCCTGCACGAGGAGGCGAATCGTCCCATCGGGTGCGCGCAACAAACGATGGACGATCGCGACAGTTCCCACTCGATAAAGATCACCCGGACCCGGGGATTCGAGTTCCGGATTCGTGCTTGCAACAAGCCCCACCAGTTTATCGCCGCCGACGACTTCATCCACAAGCCTGATCGAGCGCGGCTGACCCACTGTCAGCGGAACCGCGGTTTGGGGGTAAACCACCACCCCACGCAGCGGAAGGATCGGCAGCACATCTGGGTATTTGGAGCCGTTTAACGTCTGCGCCGTTTCCGAATTATTTGGACTCGAATCTAGCTTGGAAGATTTGGAAAACATGGACGGCAGCATCATGGAAATCAGTTCATTCTCCTCATCATCGTTCCATTGCAACAGATCCCGTAAGCTGGTTTGCCAGCGAGAGGCAGGCATGATCGTTATTCAACCTCGATTTGTTTGGCGCGGATTTTTGGAAACAGGATAGTCAAGAAACCTTCCTTATATTCAGCGACAGCCTTATCCAGGTCAACGCCCCCGGGCAAGCTGACGGCGATCTCAAATTTTCCGAATCGTATTTCCATCTGATGATAGGCACGGCGCTCATTGACGTCGGGGCGCTGACCGCGGATGATCAGGATTTGCTCTTCCACGGACACCGCAAAATCAGCCTCGCTCATACCGGCAACTTCCACTTTGGTGACAAAATTGTCCTCGGTTTCATAAACGTCTGTTGGCGGGGACCAAATGCTGGAATGCACATGCCAGGTCGTGGAAGACAGAATCTCTTTGCGAGTCTCTACTATGTTTGAAAATGGTCTTCGGATGATCGTAGGCATACAACTTACTCCTTGCTCCGGCTGGTAACGATCAATAAATTAGGGATGGTGCTTGCGACGAAACCTGCGCCCCTAGCGGGATTCGAACCCACAACCAACAGCTTAGAAGGCTGGTGCTCTGTCCATTGAGCTATAGGGGCTGGTAACACTATTGTATTACGTCCCGGCGCAGGAAGCAAATCACTCCCCCGCGCTATCATAACTTCCAACGGTCGCTAAATTCCCGCCTGCAAGACTTATGCAATGTACGGTCGAATCCCCTTATATACGCGTGGTCCTGCCAACGTGCGTAATATCGTCTCAGGTGAACGATTCAGCCGTGCGCCCATATCCTTGGAGTTGATAGGCGCATTACCATTGGTCAGGAAAAGGCGGAATACCGCCTCCACCAGGGCAGTCTGCTGGGTAAGGAAATCCGGCTGTTTGACGCAGTGCGTCATTAGTGCATTCTGGATGCCCTCCACAGGTTTCACCTCTGCGGTGAGAGGGTCCACCCAGTCGATGGTCTGTCCCTCCTCCACATTGGAAAAGGCTTCCTGATGTTCCGCACACAGCAGCGAGCGCAAATAAACATGCCAGTCACGTTCGTTTTTCTTCCACCACTCGAAATCCACACGGAAGGGAGTATTTATCGTCGGTTTGACGATGCTAAACCGTTTAGCCTCAATCATGATCACTCCGTTTCAACCAGGCGGAAATGCAGATCGCCAACATGCACAAATTCGGGTCGGCTGGAAAGTAGCGCAAATAACGCTGCGGGCGGCACGCGCCGGACAATGTTCACAGCTGAATACAATTCCTGGGCATGGACGTGTCCCTGTGGCGTGAGCTTGGACATCTCGCGGATCATATCGGCGACGAGCTTCTCAAACGGTCGGCGGTTGCCCTGCAACCAAAGCTGCTCAACGGCATCCATTGAGGGAACGGCAAACGCCATGCGATCGTTGAATTCCGCAGAAATAGGTTGCTTGAGCATGGCGAACACCAACCCACCGTCGGCGCCGACAATAACGGTACGTACCCAGTCTTTGGTCGCACGATACGTTTTCGCCTCGATAATGACTTCACCGGGCTGCTCTCCCCGCTGAATACGGATCAGGCTGCCAGGCATCAGTTCATTCGCTTTATACCATTCGCGCAAGCCAAACACATACCCATGCTCGCGGACCACCCAGCCAGGCATTTTTTTCTTCGTCCTGCCATCCACCAGCGTAAAGCGGACCCGCGGCGATTCGTAGGCAGTGGGGAAAAGGGAGCGAACACGCGCCGAAAGCGGCAGGGTCCCCGCCCGCAGATGCGGGAAGATCAATGAGAGGGTTACGTCTTTCAAATTAGGGTTGGGGGTAGCTTCGAGCTCGCTTAGTTCATCGTCCAGATGCGCTTCCAAATCAAGCATTTGCGGATCCAGAATAGAACGATCGTACTCCATCGGGGAATACTCGAGATAGAGTGGAGCCTCACGTACTTCCTGGGGCTCCAACCGGCGCAAACACCAAAGCACCTGTCCTGCAGGTCCAACCTCGTCGAAACGGTCATCGTCCTGCAGGGCATAATTCAGGGAGAATTCCGCCAGTTTGGGATTCACCCCTTCCGGCAGTGCCACATCCTTAAGTAAAGCAGACGTGGGAAGCGGCTCGCCACCAGCCATATCCAGGACCGCCTCCGCCAGGTTGAGATGCCCTACGTTGACATCGATCAGCAGGGCACGTGGGAACCAGCGACCCGCAATGCGGACAATTTCATCATCCGCCTGGAAAGCTGCTTCGATTTTCTTTTCCAGCGTCCTGCCATACGTACGCTGGATCTCAGCCGCGTCAAATTCATTTTCTTCGACCGTGATGGGTTGATCGTTCAATGTATGTGCCGCAAGACTGGATGCAAAAAGTCGCTGCGTGTCATCGTCCAAATCAACCGTCAAAACATCGAAGGTGCCAATCTCAGGGTTGACGCCGGCGCGCACAGCTATGACTTTGCCATGCTTCCAACCCAGAGCGGGGAAGATAACATCGTCGCCGGCTTGGAAGGCATCTCTCGGAAAATATGTTTTACCGCCAGCTTCACGTCGCTGTCGAAGCGCGTCTTTTTCGAGACGAATACGTTCCTCAATGAAAACAGAAACGAGTTCGCGAGCTGTTAGAGGAGTCTCGTGTTCAAACAAATAGTTATGGAGAAATTCTACGTCTTGCCGGGTGATCTGGACGTCAGTCCAGTATTCTGTGGAAATTAAGAGGTCGCTTACCATCACTTTGCCTTGGTGGGAGTGTTACCGTTTTGTTCACGGCGAAGCCATTATACCTTACCTTGATGCGCCTCAAAGTATAATCGCAAACATGAATATTTCGATTGCTCAAGCATTGCGCGTGGACTCATCTGCCTGTGTTGCGTTCATCGGCGCGGGCGGGAAAACCACTGCCTTATTTCAACTCGCAAGAGCCTTGCGCAACCGCGAAGGGTTATCACCCGTGATTGTGACCGCCACTTCACACCTTGGCGCGTGGCAGTTTGGTTTTGCGGATCAGCATATTATGACCGGTTCGCCCGCCGCGCTGGAAGAACTGGAACATGGATTGCGCGGCATTCTCCTGGTCACAGGTGAAATGGACGGCGATCGCAGCAAGCCTGTGAACCCGGAATTACTGAACTGGCTGCACGAATTTTGTGGTTATCATTCCCTTCCCTTACTCATCGAGGCTGATGGATCCAGGCAAAAACCGTTGAAAGGCTGGAGGGAACATGAACCGGCAATTCCCGAGTTTGCAACGCATGTTGTTCAAGTAGTGGGCTTAACCGGATTGGGAAAGAAGCTGAACGAGGACAACGTTCATCGCCCAGAGATATTCTCATCGTTGAGCGGAATTCCACTTGAGACCGAGATCACACCCGATGCAATCATCCGCCTGCTGACAGACGCCTCGGGCGGGCTAAAGAATCTCCCGAAGCAAGCGCGGAGAATTGTTCTATTGAATCAGGCTGAGACGGACACTCTGCAGGCGACCGCGAATCGAATGGTTCAGCCGTTATTATCCGCGTTCGATGTAGTGGTGACCGCAAGTTTGAAAGAGGAAATGATTTATGCGGTACGCGAGCGCATCGCAGGAATTATTCTGGCAGCTGGAGAGTCCAAACGGTATGGACAGGCAAAGCAATTGCTGGATTGGCACGGTCAGCCGTTCGTGCACGCTGTTGCGCAAACTGCATTGGAGGCGGGACTATCCCCGGTTATCGTGGTCACCGGCGCGCATGAGGAGAAAATCGAATCCGCAGTGGCAGATTTGAATGTGATAGTTGTTCATAACGCGGAATGGCAGAGCGGACAAGGCAGTTCCATCCGAGCTGGGGTGTTGGCACTCAAGGATACCTCGGTCGGCGGAGCGATCTTCCTGCTTGCAGACCAACCCCAAATCACAAAATCCGTGCTGCAGGCATTGCTGGAAAAACATGCGCTGGAATTATGTCCAGTGGTAGCCCCGATGGTGATGGATCAACGCGCGAATCCTGTGCTATTTGATCGCTCCACGTTTCGTGATCTGCTGTCCATTGAAGGGGATGTCGGCGGACGGGCGATCTTCCACAAATACCGCGTTGAATATCTGCCCTGGCATGACGACCGTCTCCTGCTCGATGTGGACACACCGGAAATGTATCAACGCCTGATCTCTGACGAAACGTTATGATCCCGCACGCTTCGATTTACCTGCTCAGGGAGCGTGCGGGATGATCTCAGCCATTATTCTTGCCGCCGGCAAATCCAAGCGCATGGGGCAGCCCAAAATGGTGTTGCCATGGGGCACCACAACCGTGCTCGGGCAAGCCATCTCTGCGTTCCAAGGCGCTGGTATCGATGATGTTCTTGTTGTCACCGGCGGTGCGCGCGAGGAGGTGGAACAGATCGTTAAACAGCACGGAGCGCGAAGCACCTTCAACTCTCACTTTGAGAATGGCGAGATGTTATCTTCCCTCCAGCTTGGGCTTGCCAACCAAAAGCCCGAGGCGCACGCCACGCTGATCGGTTTGGGCGATCAACCTCAGGTCCAGTCTGTGACTGTGAGCGCAATTTGTAAAACATTCCTCCTGAACAAATCCGCACTCATTGTACCCAGTTTCCAATTCCGACGCGGTCATCCCTGGCTGGTGGAAAGATCGTTCTGGCAGGAATTACTGGCAATGAAATCGCCTGCATCGCCGCGCCAATTTCTCAATAACTATGCTAACGAGATTCAATACGTGGAAGTGGATACGTCGACCGTCCTTGCCGATCTGGATACGCCGGAAGATTACCGGCGATCGCAACCCTGAATTGAGACCTTCCCATGCTCTATAAGTTCGTGAGTTTCCTCGTAAAGTTTGGAACAGGCATTTTGTGCCGCATCGACGCATCGGATCTCTATAAGGTACCCACGAAGGGGCCCCTTATTGTGTATTCCAACCATACTGGACAGGTCGAGGTCGCTGTATTATTCGGTTGCTTGCAGCCCCGGCCAATCACCGGCTGGGCGAAAATGGAGGCTTGGGATAACGCGTTTCTGAGCTGGCTTTTCAATTTATGGGGGTTGATTCCCGTTCGGCGCGGCGACGGCGATACTGCCGCCCTCCGTAAGGCAATTGCCGCTTTGGAAAGAGGCTATATCTTCGGGATCGCCCCTGAAGGGACGCGAAATGTCACCGGGCGACTAAAACGTGCCCACCCGGGAACTGTGATGCTGGCGCTTCATTCCGGTGCACCCCTTCTGCCGATCGCCCACTGGGGAGGGGAAAACTTTCTCAGAAACCTGGCGCACCTGAAGCGTACGGATTTCCATGTGCGTGTGGGTGAGCCATTCCAGCTGAGGGTGGATGGAGTTCGAATGACACGCGAGGTCCGCCAGCAAATAGTCGACGAGATGATGTACCGGCTCGCGGAACTTCTGCCACCGGAGTATCGCGGCGAGTACGAAAAGGTTACAGGAAATGCCAAACTCTTGACGAATACGAGTAAAATAATTCGGACAGACCTTGCATAATTGAAATGTCAACGTTGCGGAAATCTTTGCAGGCAGGGTCTTCGATCATTAGAATTGAAGTATCGTAAGTTGGAGTCTGGTATGAAACAAGCAAAGATCATCACCACCATTCTGCTGGCAAGTCTGCTGGTCATCATGCAAGTGTCCGTGGCTTTTGCTGCGCCTGCACTCGATGAATCTGCCGTCATTGCTGGCGCAGTTACGTCTGTGACTCTGGAAACGGATACCCACACGGGTGTAACTACTGTGGTGGTCGAAATCGATCGCACCCAAACAGTCCGGATCAGCGAGCAAACAGCATATGAGCTGGGATTGCTGGACTATGATGAGGATGGAAATCCCTTCATCGTCGAACCTTTGCCGACTTCCATCGAAATCGATCCCGCAACAGTCATCCCAGATCAAGAGGAACCGCACCACCCCGTCGGCAGCGCTCTCGCCACGTTTTTCTCTGATATCGACGGTCTGGATTACAACACGATCATGGATGCACATCTCGATGGCAACGGCTTCGGTGTCATAGCCCAGGCGCTTTGGCTGACCCTTAAGTTGGAAGGTGATGCTTCGGTTTTCGATGCGATTTTGCAGGCAAAGGAAGACGGAAACTACAGCCTCTTCTTTGGTGAAGAGGAAACAGTCCCGGCAAATTGGGGTCAATTCCGACAAGCGATCCTCTCCGGCGACAAGAAAACCAATCTCGGCGCCATCATGTCACAGAACGATCAGAACAATGGCAACGGGAATGGCAACAGCAATAATAGCCATGGGAATAACGGAAACAATCATTCCAATAATGGTAATGGAAACGGTAATGGCAATGGTAACGGCACCGGAAATGGTAACGGCAATGGGCATTAATGATTGCACAAACTAAGCGAACAGGCAGGTCACAAATGACCTGCCTGTTTTTTTATGCTATTTCAGTCGAAAAAAATAGGGATTGGTCTTACGGAGTTCAAACCCCATTGACAGATACAACTGGTTTGCCGCCTCGCGCTGCGGGTTGGAGGTCAACGACACGCCATTCGCGCCGGCTTCACGAGCGAGCTCGATGGCGCGGCGCACCAATAACTCGCCGATCCCCTGCCGGCGCATTTGACCATCAACGACGACATCTTCCACGATCGAGCGGACACCGGTTGGCACACGGTAGACCGTAAGGCACAGTGCACCGACAATTTCACCCTTGTCATCCGGGTGGCGCGCCACCAGTAGTGTTGCCCCTGGCGTGCGGAGCAGCAGGGCGAGCTCCTCACGGGTCGGAGGGATCTTGTGAATCCCTATTTGTGGGATGAGCCGCTGTAATGCGTGGTAAAGCTCCTCAGCGGGTTCTGCGACTGTCCCTATATGCATNAGCTACGCGAGCTTTGTGCCACCGAGCTTCGGGAANAANCTCATCACNGCATAATAGGCGATGTAGATGAATGACACCCAGACCACCCATTCNGGGACGCGCGGATATTGCANCAGCCCCCAAACACCAATTGCACCATANATATAAGTCAAACCCAGCGTCAATCTTCGCAAGCGCGTATTGCGGCTGGGGTATAGATATTTNACCGGCACAAAGATGAGGATGTTACAAATCACCAGCACGGCGAGATTGATCCACGGATTGAGACCCAGTAACATCATGTAGATGACGAGAAAATTCCAAACCGATGGAAATCCCTTGAAGAAATAGGATTGGTCATCCGTTTTGGCATCCACCTGCGAGAATTGATAACCCGACGTGAGCAGGATTGAAAAGGCGCCGGCATAGGCAAAACCATATGGCAACAGGTTCGGTGCTTTGATCAGAATCAATGCGGCAACGACAACATAATTGAGATAGTCGATGATGTTGTCCAGCAAGCCACCATCGATTTCCCGGGCATAGTCCTTGACGTGGAACCAGCGTGCCAGCAAACCGTCGAAGCCATCCACAAACATAGCGATGATCATCCAAATGATTGCCATGCGCCAGTTCTGCTCGAAGATGGCAATCAGAGTCAGAAGACCCCAGATGGCACCCGTTGCGGTGAAGAGATGCACACTCCAGGCGAGTGCTTTCTTGGCGGGTAGGGAGAGATTTTCAAACATGGTTACCTCAATGAGAATTCGTAGGCATTATTATAACGGTAAACAAAAAGAGCGGCACGCATGATGCCGCTCCTTTCAGATTTATCCATAGGATCCCGCAAAAAGCATGCGGTGCTACCCTGGCACTGCCAGGGCAGGTGTAGTGTTACGCTGGTTTTTTCTTCAGGCCGACAGTGACTTTTTCGTTCTCAAATCCATCTTCGATGATGGCTGCACCCTCCGGTGGACTCCCAAAGGTTAAGCTGGAAGCCAGCGTTTCGGTCGTGATATATTCCTTGTGCGCCTCGATCGCGGACCTCAAGCCTGCGCTGGCATCGACGAACAGGGCAATGCGATCGGCAACATCCAGGTCGGCGCTCTTGCGCAGATCCTGTACGCGGCGGACGAATTCACGAGCCAGACCTTCCTGGACAAGTTCGGGCGTTAACTCGGTGACGAGCGCAGCCACATACGGTCCATCTTCCGCCACCGCGAATCCTTCCCTCGCCTGTGCCTTTACTTCCACGTCTTCAGGCAATACATCGAACGTTTCGCCATTTGCCAACACCCGCAGCGGCATTCCATCCAACAGTGGACGTGCTGCATCCTCCGCGTTCATCGCCAGGATTGCCTTCTGGATTGCCGGGAACTTGTTGCCGTATTTCTGCCCAAGTTGTTTCGGCAGCGGCTTAACCGAATGCGACAGAGCTTCGGTGGAGGCATCCAGCAACCGGACCTTCTTTACGTTCAATTCATCCGTGAATAGATCGGCGTATGTCTCGACGGCTCTACGCTCCTTCGCATTCCCAAGAGAGAACGCCACTTCTGCCAATGGCTGGCGGACTTTGCGATTCGCCTTCTGCCGGGCAGAATGTCCGAGCGAGACGAGTTTCATCACCAGGTCCATGTCGCGGTTGAGCGATTCGTCGATCATCTCGGGCAACACATCCGGCCACTTTACAAGGTGTATTGATTCAGGTGCAGATGAATCTACCGAGCGGACAAGGTTTTGGTACAACTCCTCCGCAAGGAACGGCATAGCCGGAGCCAGGAGCTTTGCCACCGTGACAAGTGCGGTGTACAAGGTGGAGTAGGCGGCTTGCTTATCGGAATCCGATTCGGATTTCCAGAAGCGGCGTCGGGAACGTCGCAGGTACCATGTGGACATTTTTTCCACAAACGCCTCGATCGGACGCGTCGCATTCGGCACATCATAATGGTCGTACGCATCCGTCACGTCACGGACGAGCACATTAAGTTCGGATAGCAGCCAGCGATCCAGATCACTCGTTGCTATCGGCATAGTGGTAATGGTGGGCTTGTCGAGATTTGCGTACGTCACGAAGAACGAATAGACATTCCACAACGTGAGCGTGAAGCTACGTATCACCTCGCCCACCAATTCGGAAGAGAAGCGACGTTCCACTCCGGGGGGTGTTGCCGTGTAAAGATACCAACGCAGGGCATCTGCACCGTGAGCGTTCAGAACATCCCATGGCTGCACGATATTACCTATCGACTTCGACATCTTGCGGCCTTCGCCATCCTGGATGTGCCCCAGCGAGAGCACGTTCTTGAAAGCAACTTCATCGAACAGCAGCGTGCTGATGGCGTGCAGGGTATAGAACCAGCCTCGTGTCTGATCCACCGCTTCACAAATGTAATCGGCGGGGAATTGCTCCTCGAACTTCTCCTTATTCTCGAATGGGTAATGCCACTGCGCCACAGGCATCGAGCCCGAGTCGAACCATACATCGATGAGGTCCTTGACCCGGGTCATTTGACCGCCACAATCAGGGCATGCCCAATGAACATCATCCACATACGGACGATGCAGATCGAGTCCGCTCAGATCGCGACCGGCTTTTTCGGACATTACCTTAACCGAGCCGACACACTCACGGTAATCGCAATTCTCGCATTCCCACACCGGAAGCGGTGTGCCCCAGTAGCGTTCGCGTGAAAGAGACCAATCGATGTTGTTCGCCAGCCAGTTCCCGAAGCGACCTTCCTTGGTGTGCTCAGGGACCCAGTTGATGGTGTTGTTCAGCTCCACGAGACGATCGCGATAGGCGCTCGTGCGGATATACCAGCAGGAGCGTGCGTAATAAAGAAGCGGAGTCTTGCAGCGCCAGCAGAACGGATACGTGTGCGTATACGCTTCCGACTTGTAGAGCAAGCCGCGGGCGCGCAAGTCTTCGATGATCATGGGGTCAGCTTCCTTGACAAACACACCCCGCCACGGTGTAACTTCAGCGATGAATGTCCCGTCGGGCGCCACGGTCATCAACAGGGGCAGACCGTATTTCTTGCCCGTTTCCATATCTTCCTGACCAAAGGCGGGAGCAGTATGAACCAGACCGGTGCCATCCTCGGTTGTAACATAATCACCCATCACAACATAATAGGCAGGCTTATCCACAGGCAGGAAGGTATACAACGGATGATATTTCAAGCCGTTGAGTTTCTTGCCCTTGAACGTGTCAACGACCTTGACTTCCTCTTCACCGAACACGTTCTGTACCAGTGCCTGCGCAAGGATCAATTTTTCCTTTGTGCCATTGTTGTCACGCTCAACCGTCACATAATCCACCTCGGGATGCGCCACTACTGCCACGTTGCCGGGCAGCGTCCATGGAGTGGTCGTCCAGACCAGCAGGGAAGTGTCAGGCTTATCTACGAGCGGCATACGGACGAAAACCGAGGGATCGGTCGCATCATCGTAGCCCTGAGCCACTTCATGGTCCGAAAGCGGGGTTCCGCAGCGCGGGCAATACGGCACAACCTTGTATCCCTGGAAGAGCAGGTCTTTATCCCAGAAATTCTTCAAGATCCACCAAACAGACTCGATGTAGTCGTTTGTGTAGGTCACATAGGCGTCCTCCAAATCTACCCAGAACGCGATGCGATCCGTCATTTTCTCCCAGTCTTGAATGTAGGTAAAAACGGACTTCTTACAAAGCTCGTTGAATTTATCGATGCCGTATTCTTCGATTTGATGCTTGCTGTTGAAGCCAAGTTGCTTTTCGACCTCGATCTCGACTGGCAGCCCATGTGTATCCCAGCCGCCGCGGCGCGAGACATGATAGCCCCGCATGATCTTGTAGCGCGGGAACATGTCCTTGAAGACGCGCGCCAGCACGTGGTGCACACCGGGTTTTCCATTGGCAGTTGGCGGGCCCTCGTAGAAAACATACTCGGGTCCACCTTCACGTTGCTCAACGGTCTTCTTAAAGATCTCGGCTTGCTTCCAAAATTTCAGCACATTCTCTTCCATCGAAGAAACGTTGAGTTTCGCCGATACAGGTTTGAACATTCATGCCTCCAAAACAAAATTCTCGTCTCTAAACAGAGACGAGAAAATTCTCGCGGTACCACTCTGATTCCGCGCACTCACCGTTTAGGGCTCGGGCACGGCACTCGTTGGACGACCAACATCGTCCTGTCCTGTTAACGAAGAACAACTTCGGCTCGCTTACTACCCTTCCTCAGGCTCAGGGTTTCAGCTTGCGGCTCCGAGATGATTTTCGATCTGCCTGGTTGACCCGTTCGCACCAATTCCACGGGCTCTCTGACAACTCCGCAAGTCTACTCTTTCTCTTCAACGCCTTTCAGTTCGTGGATTATGCCACAATTCAACATGACCGTCAACAGAACCGTTAGGCGGGTTGCGAATCCGGCTCGCCTAAAGGATAATTGTCAAATGTCGGCACTACACCTCTCACTAGACTGCATGCCAATCTCTTCGGGTTCGCGGATCGTCAGTGCTCCCACCATCTTTCTGGATCTGCCTCAGCCTCCGAAAAAATTCTTCCGCCACGGATGGCAATCCTGGGCACTTACAACCTGGCTTGACCCAAACAACCCACCGCGTCCCATCCGTGACAAGGAATTTCGTGCAAAGGATGAGGATCCCGGCTACGCGCTCCACGAAAACCACATCAGCGCCTGGGTTGGGGCAGTGGAGCTCGCCGACGACGAAATCGTCCTGGTCGGCGCACTGGAGCTTTCCGGGCGCATCGAATGGAACGGCAGCGCACTCCGTGCCTTTTATGAGGACAATCACGAGGGGCAATGGCTTCTGGCACATGGTAAGGAAGAAGAAGTCTTTTCAAAGTACACCAGCTTTATCGGCGAAAAGTTTGGCACGGGACGCTTTGCGAAGGCTCCGCGCGTATGGTGCTCGTGGTACAGTCTTTATGGTTGGGTGAATGAGCGTGTCTTTTTACGGACCCTGCGCGACTTCGGGGATATGCCATTCGATGTATTCCAGCTCGACGATGGCTGGCAGCTCGCACATGGAGACTGGGAAGCCAACTCCAGATTCCCATCCGGTATGAGATCGCTCGCAGAAAAAATATCCGCGACGGGTCGAACTCCAGGGATTTGGCTCGCGCCATTCATGGTTGCGCCTAATTCGCAGCTGGCACGGAATCATCCGGATTGGCTCCTCCGGGATGAAGAAGGTAAGCCGGCCCGGGCAGGAATCACATGGAGCAAGAACCCATTGGCATTGGATGTGACTCATCCCGCAGTACTGGATTGGCTAGATCACCTCATTCGTAAGGTCCGCGCCTGGGGCTACGAATATCTCAAACTGGATTATTTATATCTGGGAGGATTGATCGGCAAACGCCATAAGGATATTCCGCGCGAAGTCGCATATCGCAACGTGCTGCGCGTGATTCGTGAGGCTGCAGGCGATTCATACATCCTCGCTTCGGGTGCGCCGGTAATACCTTCGATGGGCTTGTGTGACGGCATACGCGTCGGTCCGGATGTGTCTCCGTACTGGATCAACACTCCATTGACAGTCTGGCTCAATAATCCCAGCGATCCTTGTACACAGAACGCCATTCGCGCCAGCATTCACCGTATCTGGTTGAGCCCGCTCGTGAACGTGGATCCCGACGTAATGTTTTTCCGCACAAAACATAACGATCTCAAACCACATCAAATGCAAATGTTGCAGGATCTGGGGGTCATTACTGGCTTCAAAGCTACCTCCGATCTGCCGCAATGGATGAAAGGGTCGGACACGGAAATGCTCCGGGAATATCTGGAGTCAGCGCCGATCGTTGAGAGAATTAGTCGATATCACTATCAGGTTGAGCATCACCAAATGGATTTCTCTCCAGCAATTCCAATTCCTTCTTCTAAAAGGAATATTCCGACTCGGCTGGCAAAATACCTTGGTTTGACAAAAATCGCCTGGCACCAGGCTTTGCCCGCCATTTGGCAGAGTTACAGTCAATAATTGCTTGTTACTTCAGGCAATGATTCACCACTTTTTATGACTGCGAAAGAACAGATTTCAGGTTTATGAGAAACGTCCCGTGTCCCAGAAGTAGTTTTGCGCTCTGCACTTGTGAAAAGTACACACGCCATCATTTCGGCGATGCTCTATGATCTACAAAAGGGTGAGAAACATGGTTACCGCCACTACTCTGCTGGTTACAAGTGACAAGTCAGTCGCCCACGAACTGAGGGATCGCCTAGTGAAATTGGGGTACAAGGTTGCCGGTATCGCAGCGACGGAACGGGATGCCATGGCACAGATTGAGGCAGCAAAACCCGATGTGATTCTGACAGATATTCGCCTGGAAGTGGACAAAGTCGGCGAAATCACAACCGGATCTCTGATTCAGACAGCGTTCGAATTACCAATTATTTACATTACGGGCAGTATCGGGCAAAATACGATCCAACGCGCCAGAATCACCAGACCCTTTGGTTATGTATATAGACCCTTCAATGATCAGCAACTGCTTGTCACGATCGAGACGGCTCTCACCAGGCATCAACTGGAGCGGCAATTGAGTGAAAGCAGGCAGTGGCTGAACACAACGTTGACAAGTATTGGCGACGGTGTAATCGCAACCGATGAGCAGGGTATGGTCCGCTTCATCAATCCGGTCGCAATGGAATACACAGGTTGGCTGCACACAGAAGCGATTGGGATGCCACTGGCAGATGTGTTTTGCTTTGTCAATGAGAGTAGTCGCGAGCCCATCGATCTTCTTCTCCTTGCAAATTATCCGCCCGACAGATTGACAAAAAAGGGCTATGAGGGACTCCTTCTTTCAAAAAGTAAATTGCCCATGATCGTGGAAGCAAATCTCACTTCCATCCAGGATGGAAAAGGCACTATTTATGGGATGGTGGTGGTATTCCACGATGTTACCAAACAGCGGGATGCGCTACAGGAAATCAAACGCCAGGCAAATCGTGCAGAAGCATTGATGCAGCTCGCCTCGAAGTTGAACTCCCAACTCGATCTTCAAAGCGTTCTGGATACCATTTGTGAAATTACAAACCGAACCATTCGGGCTCAAGGTACAACGGTCCTGCTCAAAGAACCTGTTAAGGAAGTCTTTCGCGTAATGGCGGCAACCAGCCAGGAACCCGCCCTGCAGGCATTTCGGGGGACCAAGTTTGAAATACCGAAAGAAATCTTTCTGGCGTTCCTTTCTCGTGAAAACCCCGTGACCGAGCTTAGAAACGTTCAAGATTTCAACGATCTGCCATATTTTGATGTTTTTCAAAAAGCCAATGTTCGAACACTGGCAATTGCTGCCTTGTTCCAGGGTAACGAATTGGTCGGCGCCTTAATTGTGGCATTCACCCGCGATCTGAAAGCCATGCCCGAGGACGAGCTGGCGCTGCTAAAAGGTTTGGCAGACCAGGCTTCCAGCGCGATCGAAAATGCGGAACTCTTCGAGCAGGTCCGTGCGGGCCGCGAACGCCAGCGAAAACTGGCAAAAAGCCTGGTGGATATCCAGGAGGCTGAACGCAGAAGGATCGCCAAGGAACTGCATGACCACTTTGGGCAGCTTTTGACCGGTTTGCAGTTCATGTTGGAGACCACCAAGACTCAGGTCGGTAGCGCCCAGAGATCGCAGCTCGAGGAAATCCAAAATTCCGTAAGCGACGTTATCCGCCAGGTCAGTGAAATGTCACTCAACCTACGGCCCAGCATGCTGGATGATCTGGGATTGGTGCCGACTTTACGCTGGCACATTGACCGTTATACAAGCCAGACCGGTATTCAGGTCAATTTTCAATGCGATGAGTTTTCGAAGCGAATCCCGCTCGAAATTGAGACTGCTGCCTATCGAATCGTCCAGGAAGCTCTCACCAATGTTGCTCGCTATGCCAAGGTCCGGGATGTTTTTGTCGGCGTTGCCCTCCAGGACGACAGCATTTGGGTCGAGATTCTCGATAAGGGTAAAGGGTTCGATTCTACAGCCATCACAGAACGGCCAAGTACCGGCTTGGGAGGCATGCGCGAGAGAGCCAATCTGGTGGGCGGATACCTGGTTCTAAAGTCATACGTCGATCAGGGTACGCAAATTGTTGCTACGATGCCTGTATCCAGTAAGCCCATTGAGAGGAGGAAAAATGACCGTAAGCATTATCTTGGTTGATGATCACCCTATGATCCGGCACGGCCTGCGAAACTTACTTAGCAATATATCGGATTTCCAGGTCATCGGCGAAGCCAGCGACGGTTTAAGAGCTCTCCAGGAGGTCGACCTGCGAAAGCCGGATATTTTGGTGGTGGACCTGATGATGCCCAATCTCAATGGATTGGAGGTGCTGTCGCAGGTAAAGAAGCTTTCTCCGGCCACCCGCTCAATCGTATTTTCCATGCAGAGCGCCGATGTCTACGTTTTGGAGGCGTTGCAGGCTGGCGCGATGGGATATTTGCTTAAAGATATGGGAGCAAGCGAAATCGTTGCCGCGATTGAAGCCGTGGTCCAGGGAAATCGCTATGTCAGCCAGCGGATTTCGAGGCTGCTGGATGTAAAAACTACCAGCTCCCAGTCCTCACCACCTGACATGTACAATACCCTTACGGCGCGCGAGCGCGAAATCATGCAGATGACAGCTGAGGGCAAATCTAGTACGGAAATTGGCGAGACACTGGTCATCAGTCCACGGACTGTGGAGGTACACCGTGGGCGGCTGATGAAGAAGCTGGGACTCCGCAATCAGGCTGAATTGATCCGCTATGCGATGAGACGGGGTATTTTGCATGCCGACGAGTAGCTGCGGCTGAAACTAGTTCGAATTAGGAAATAGGGGGAACTTGATTGAGTGAATATCTGACCGGCAGCGCCAGGATTTACGTATTCTTACGTATTGTAGGCTGGGAGGCTAGGGAGCATAATGCCTCTCTGGGAACTTTCTAGTCTAAATAAGGCGTTGACTCATGAAAAAAATCTTCCGAATCTGCCTAGCTGTTCTTCTGGTGTCAGCTTTTACCTTTGCGGTGCTACAAGCCTTGCCAGGATGTAATGCGGCTGGTGGCATTGTCTGCACAAATGTTGGATGGAACAGCAGAGCCGCAGCGTCATCGCCGGTTGCCTATCTCATCGGAAGCGTACCCGCCCCAAAGCCGAACGTCGGCTGGAATTCCTGATCGGAATTCATAGAACACCGAACCGGAGGGGCTTCAAGCGATCTCAAAAAGCCTAATCTGGCTCGTTTCCTGAAAACATATTCTGTACACGAACTGAACATCGTAACTGCGAACAGCATTCACTCATAGTCAAAACAACGAAGCAGTGCTTCGAGCCAAAGTTGCCGACCGATCGAAAGGCACTATCGATCGGTCGGCAAGGCAGATCCTGCTCGATGGACGGGATGCACAGTGGGACTCCAAAATCGTGATGGCGCTTCTAGGCTTTTTGTCCAGGCAAGCAATCAGTGACAAGCCTGATGCCCAAGAAAAGAATGAAATTGAGCTCCCTCAAGCGCTGTCTGACGCTTCGATGCCTTCCACTTAAGATTGATGGATCTGCCGATTTCCAATATTTTGAGGCGAGTGAGCGAGATCCTTTTCAGGAGCCTTCGTTCCAGAGTGCCCTTTTTATGCCCACCCTTATCCAAAAACGAATCAACAAAAAATACGTATGCCTACGTATTTTCACCCATCGGTAGAGGAGCATAATATGTTCAGAGACAGTTTTGTCTCTCGGACGGGAAAGTCAAACTCGTATTCGACGACTATATTCAAAGGCAATTCGGAAACAAACTTAGTCACCGAGTGCGCCAATAAGGAAAAATTAATCAACATGATGAAGAAGACACCGTACATAACCATCAACATTTTCCTTGTGCTGATACTGGGGACCGGCTTCCTACCGGCTTCACATGGCTTTAGCTCGAATGCAAACATCCAACCCGTTTTGGCATACCTTGCAACTCGCAACCCAGGCGAGATGGTGCATGTGATCGTCCAGAAAACCACCGGCAGTTCTGGGACAGAACTGCAAGTTGCGCGGCTTGGTGGGAAGATCACGAAGGATCTGAGCATCATCAATGCAGTGGCGGCGGAGATGACAGCCGGATCGGCTTTGCACCTCTCTCGATTTAGCTCCGTTCGCTGGATCAGCCTGGACGCCAGCATGATGTCCACCGCTTGTTCAGGCTGTATCGATACAGCCAGCCTGGCGAATGCTTATGTCTATTCCATCCGGGCGAACCAGGTGTGGAATAGTTCCGCATACCTGCAGGGGAACGGGATTGGAGTGGCAGTTGTGGATAGCGGTATCAATCCGAACGGCGACCTTTACACGATCATGGGAGTCAATCGCCAGGTGGCGGATGTTCGCTTTAACAACGATCATAACCAGACAGCAACAGACGGCTATGGCCACGGTACCCATGTATCGAGCGTTGTAGGCGGGGATGGTAGCGAATCGGGCGGAAAATACATTGGGGTCGCACCAATGGTCAATATTATCAATGTGAAAGTCAGCAATGATGATGGTAGCGCGACAATGGCAGATGTGGTGGCAGGCTTGCAATGGGTGCTCGAAAACAAGGATCGGTACAACATCCGGGTCGTGAATCTTTCAATCAATAGTAGTGTTGCCGAGTCATATAACACCAGCCCGCTCGACGCGGCCGTTGAAATCCTATGGTTCAACAAAATCGTGGTAGTGGTTTCAGCCGGCAATAAAGGCAGTGGCGCAGTCTTTCCTCCCGCTAATGATCCATTCGTGATCACCGTTGGAGCAACGAACGACAAAGGCACGAACAGCATCTCGGACGATGTGGTGGCAAGTTTTTCGGGGTATGGAAAGACCACGGATGGGTTCAACAAGCCCGATATCGTTGCACCGGGAACCAACATCATTGCCAGGCTTGTTAATCAGAATCAGGGTTTAGCTGGAGCTCATCCACTAAACAGAGTTGGCACCGACTATTTTGTGATGTCTGGAACTTCCATGGCGGCTCCCATGGTAAGTGGCGCCATTGCACTGTTGTTGCAGGATGAACCTGCTCTTACACCAGACCAGGTCAAATATCGCCTCATGTCCACCGCGAACAAGAGTTGGAAAGCGTATTCATCCGACACTGCGGGCAGTGGCTATCTGGATGTATACGCAGCCGTTCAAGGCACCACGAAGACCAACGCCAATAGTGGCATTCAACCAAGTAAACTCCTCTACACGGGCTCATCACCGATGGTGCGAAGCCCGGTTGGTTGGAACTCCGTGGGTTGGAATTCTGTAGGCTGGAATTCCGTCGGTTGGAACAGCGTTGGTTGGAACTCGGTGGGCTGGAATAGTGACTACTGGGGTCCCTAGTCTGGGACCTCTTACGCGGATCCCGAGCTACTTCGGATGAATAGTGCAACTAAGATCCTTCCGTATTGGCCGTCCGTGGCAGACCTGGAAAACCCTCATCCCTACTGCGTTCTGCCCTCCGCAGCCAGGATGATTTTGAGGAAGAGTTGGCATGCCGAGAAATCGAAATTCATGCATCCAATCCAAATAGGTTAGATCAGAAATCGGAGAATAATATTCCATGAAGAGAATGATTTTGAAAAATCGCAGAGTATCCAGAACTATGCTATTTGGCTTTTCCTTAATGCTTCTGATGTTTGCCGCGAGCCAAAACCCAAAGCTGATGTTGATTCTGGCAACAGTGAGTTGGAATCGCTAGCAATGATGCGAAGCATTTCTTAATCGCATGGACAATTCACGTGAAGATCTGTAAACCGATCGTAAGGCCGATTAAGTAGTAATACTGTTGTGTATATTCGTCATGTGTTTGATACTGAAACATATTCTTCGAGTGTACACTCATCTCCCTTTTACCAGTATAACAAACGAGTGCAACAAGGCATCTATTAGCGCAGCACAAGCTCGATTGCAGTCAACTTACAGAAGGTAATAACATGAGCGCATTTTCACTCAAGGCAAAGCTTTACATTTATGCGATGTACTTCGCTGGGTTTGTTACCCTTGCCTGGAACATAAACCACATCACGAGCAGTCAGCCATGGCTGATCCTCGCGGTTTGTGTGTTGGCGTCGTTGTCCTTGATCCTGAAGGTGGAAGGCTCAACCAACCGGTCGCATTACAGCTTTAATTTCTTGATCTACGGCTTCACGTTTGCAGTGCTGGGGACTCGAGAGGCGATCCTGGTTATTGTGGTATCCAACCTGGTCGAATGGCTATGGAATAGGCCACCCTGGTTTATCCAACTTTTTAACACTGCTTGTTATATTGTCGTGATGCAGTCGGCGGGCATCGTATACGCCCTGGTAAATCCGACAATGACCACTGATACCTGGCAGACTGCGTTGGGCATCCTGTTAGGCATGCTCTCTTTCAACCTCCTGAATCACGTGCTGGTGGGATTTGTGATTTTGTTGGCGCGAGGTGAGACATTCAAACAGTCTGGCATCTTTGATTTCTTTCCGCTGGTGCTCGATCTGGCGTTGCTTACCTTCGGAGCCAGCCTTTCGTTCGTTTGGAACTACAACGCAGTTGGCCTTTTGCTGTTCCTCGTTCCGATCTACTTAATCTATAGTACCTTGCGTGTGCCCGCTTTGGAGCGCAAAACAGAAATCGATAGCAAGACCGGCCTTTTCAATCATGAGTATTTCAAGAAGCATCTACATAATGAATTGGCGCGTGCCAACCGCTTCGACCGGCCCTTAGCGGTCATCATTGCCGACCTGGATCTACTGCGCAACATCAATAACACCTATGGTCACCTGGCTGGCGATGAGGTACTGATCGGGATCGCACATGCAATGAAAAAAGCCGTGCGAGACTATGATGTCGTCTGCCGGTTTGGCGGTGAGGAATTTGCGATCCTTTTGCCAGAAAGCACGCTCGCACAGGCCTTTGAAAAGGCAGAGATCATCCGCCGTACCGTGGAGGAAATGGAGTTTACCATTGCCAACAGCGTGACACCGATCCGCGCAACCCTGAGCCTGGGCATTTCACATCGTGAAAACTTCAGCCAGTCGGGCGAGAATATCACGCACAATGCGGATTTGGCGCTGTATCATTCCAAATTGAGTGGGCGCAACCGCAGCTTTGCTTTTTCCAGCGATACGTATGTTGAATTTCTGGATGGAAGCGTCGCAGCCGCGCAGTTTGTGCCGATGATTCATCCGCTGGAGCAGGTGACTATGCTGCTGGAAAGCCCGGCAGCCAGCCCAAAAGCATCTATCGAAGCAACTCCAGTTCAAACAGCCAAGCCCGCGGTCGATACAGATTCGGCTGCCCAAGGTATTTCGGACGCAAACAATCTTGCCAAAGCTCCAAAACACGCGGTAACGTTGTTTATCGGCGGTCTTGCGATTTTGGCATCCCTGGTATTGGCGATCATTACGCTGCGGGCACCATTCGCTTCGAATCCCCAAACTCTTGATTGGCTGGGACTGGCAGTCATCGCTGCTCTGATTGCATTATCTGAAGGGCTTTCAATTGACTTGTATTTGAAGCAAACCTCGGTTTCAACATCTGCCATCCCGATTTTGGGAGCGTATTTGCTCTTCGGCACCGCCGGGATCGTAGTAGCAAGCCTCGCTCTCGCCGTTTCCCTCCTAATCAAATTCCGGAGCCCGGTCAGCCGATTTGTCTTCAACTTAAGTAATCATTTACTTGCAGGAGCTTTAATTGTTGGGATGGTGTCGCTAACCGGCGGCTCATTCTTGAAATTGCCCACCTTTCTCCAAATTGGTATTAGTCTATCAAGCGCGATAGTTTTGTATTTTGCGAGTACCTGGATGATCGCATTCGGAATGGGTCTCGACATGGATCAGCCCCCCTACCAAATATGGAAGGAACAATTCAGCTGGTTAGGTCCATATTATCTCGGAATAGGGCTCATTACCTATGCATTAGTTTTCGGTTACGTTCACGATCATGTTGCAGGTCTGTTGTTGATGGTCATTCCCATGGGGTTCTTGCGGATCAGCCAGAAGCAATACATGGATCGCACACGAGAGGTGGTCGCAGAACTTAGGGAAAAGAATCAAATCCTGAAGAAAAATTCAGAAGAGACCTATGAGGTTAATGAGGGTCTCCTCCTAACGTTGTCAGAGATCATTGATTTACGTGATCCTCATGTTCTGGGGCATTCCAAACAGGTTAGTAAGTATGCTGCTGATCTTGCCAGGTCACTGGGATTGAACGAAAAACAGATCGATTTGACCCGCAGGGCTGGCCTGTTACATGACATTGGCAAGCTGGGAATCCCGATGGAGATACTCGCAAAGCCGGGCAAACTGACGCGCGATGAATATGAAATCATTAAGACACATGCCGCGATCGGTGCAGACCTGGTCAAGCACAGCCCCTCTCTCCGCCCGCTCGTTGCCGTTATCCGTCACCATCATGAATTCTATGATGGCAAAGGTTATCCCGATCAGCTTTCAGGAAACCAAATAGCATTGGAGGCAAGAATTGTTGCTGTAGCCGATGCCATTGAAGCGATGATGTCAGACCGACCGTACCGGAAAGCGTTCAAGCCCGGAGATGTAATCGA
>Ga0065705_10104291_pt1 | contig 23349 bp, 18 predicted proteins | sample SwibulcommuniRL2_FD_59092 | JGI IMG/M metagenome (GOLD analysis project Ga0065705, IMG submission 59092) | Bulk soil microbial communities from switchgrass field near Rose Lake, East Lansing, Michigan, USA - RL2 Bulk Soil v2 (version 2) | ecosystem: Environmental > Terrestrial > Soil >...
GTAACCCGATTCAGTTCCTACGGAGCAAACATTACCGTGGTTGCTCCGGGACTCAATATCTATAGTTCCTTCGCAGACAACTCGTATGCATTTGCTTCAGGCACTTCACAGGCTTCACCATTTGTGGCGGGCGCGATCGGATTGATGAAATCGTACGCTCTCGAACAAGGAACAAAGCTTACTAATCAACAAATTCAGTACATCCTTAAGAATACGTCTGACAAGATCGATAGTCGTCTGCGCAATTTACATGCCGGCTACGGGCTGATCAATCTCGCAGATGGATTTAAGTTACTTACCCACCTATTAAATTGAAAGTAGGAACCATGCCAAACAATCTGTTTTTCGACGGTCTTTCGGCAGTGAATCGTCCTGCATCCTCTCTATTGCTCGGACTTGGAAGAGCACCCATTTTGGTGGCGGGCGTCATCTCAGATGTGGACAGTGATGTCAGCAGCCGTCTCGAGAAGCTCAACAGGCTGCTTGCAAAGAAAATTATCCCGGCCGCGGATGATCTATCGGATGGAACGATTCTCAGCAAAAATCTCAGCCCCGAACAGGTGCCCGATAAGTGGGAACCTGGAAGTATTGTCGAATACTTTCATTCCAGGGCTGAAGGTGCCTCCAAGAGCACTTTGTCTGATTACATCGAGAAGGATTCCGAGGCCTCGAATCTGAAGTATCAGTTCTTAGATCAGCTCGCCCGTATCCGCGATACACTGGACTTCAACATTCGAACACTGTTGAGCGATCAATATCCTGCAATTCGGGATTACCTGATTGCATACGCCTATTATGTGAGGGAGCGTACTGAGATCGCTGCGCTCACGGATTACATTCTGCGCGGAACTTCGGGCGCGAAGCAGGTCGTTTCTTATGCCGTCGTCAGCGCGGCGCGGGCGATCGTTCATCGCGATCAGCGCAACGTGCCGGATTTCAATAAGGATAATAGCGATTTTGTGGAGAGGATTAAAGCTTCCAATCTGTCTTTCTCCGCGACTTCGTTCAACTCCAAAGTCCGGGCATTAATCGATGAAATCGTTCTTAAGCGGGAACCGACCGAACTGATCAAAGATGCGGAAGCTACACTGGGTCCGATTCCTGCAGATATCAAATCCCAGTTGATCAAATACATCGAGAATTCGCCGATTCCCATCACCAAGCAGAATAACGAGTACTTCCTGCCATTGTTCATTTCCCAGATCAAAGGGTTGACGGATATTGCCGATACAACAGAAGCCGATGTCCTGCAGTCTGCCAAGGATTTCGAAGTTCAGTTCCTGCAAGACGACAATGAGCGAATGCAGGTCAGTCGCATGGCGGTCCTTTGTGCAGCACAGTTGTATTACGGCATGGTGCTGGGCGAAGAACTGGAAATCTTCAACGTTGTGAACTACTTCACCCACAAATACTTGATCCGCGGCGAATTCGAGATCGAGGACAGCCGCCTGCGCAAGGACTTGCAGATGTATGTCTTCTCGAATCGATTCACGGACATCCGAACCAAGAAGGTTGTGGATCGCACGCGCCCGGCCGAGCGGCAGATGTTCTACAGGCAGGTATTCAATGAGCGGAAGATCCAGGTGCCGGAAAATCTAATCATAAACAGGGAGTATCCCAAACTCTGGAAAGTGCTCATGCTGGAATCTGCTCGATGTCTGGAATGGTTGCGCGAAAGCTATAACCCGGAGAGCTTCGTTTCCAAGCAAAACGTGATGCAGGCTGTCGAAGACCTCCAATACAACCTGTCGACGCATTGCACGGGAATGTCAAATGTCATCACCCCATTGATCTATGCAGAGCTGGATTTTGTGATCCGAAGAATCTTCCAGCATCCGGAAGTTATCCGGCAAACCGTCGCTCAAAATGGAACCTGGTGGAGAGTGGTGGAAAAGTTGTATATGGAGATGAAGCACCGCCGACCCAAAGCCACTGTACTCTACAACAAGGCCAGACTCGGCTACGACATTATCAAGTCGATCGCAGATTACGATGCCACCACGTTCGAAGATATCAAGGTCTTCAAGGCATTCCTCAGCACGGTCGAGGCGTTCATCACTACCCAAAGTATTCTTCAGGAGGCATTGGTGGATGATCTGAAGAAGGAGGATAGCGATCAGGACGAGATGGAAACGGACGATACGGAGAAGATGGAGATACGACCTAACGGTCATCGTCCGTCCGTCCCCGTAATGGCTGGCGCACCTGACAAAAACGGTGCAAGCGATGATTGGGATTTTTAATGACAGGCGAGTAAAGGATGAGAAACGATGGACAACAATGTCACGATAATCCCTAGTCATGCTCAGATCAAAGAGCAAGCCCGCGCGACTGCCCGTGATGTATTGAGCCAAAGCGCTGTATATCATTCAATGCCACTTTCCGAGCAGCAGAGCATTTATCTTTCCCTGGTGCAGGATGAGATCGATAAGGCACGCGAGCAGTATGGCCTGGCCAAGGAGATGGCAACCGACTCCGGGAAAGATATGGGCTACAAAGGTTACGATCCTGCCTTTGGACAGGATACGCGCGCCTTCACAGATTTGGTGCACTCGGTTGACTTTCCCCAGTTTGTTGCAGATCTTTTAAAGGCCGTCTTCGATGCCAACTTAAAGGTCATGAAGCAGCAAACGGACAGTTACATCAAGCTGATGAAAGAAGCAACCAAATCCACAGCCGATTTTATCAAGAAGGTCAAGGATGACGAATCCTTTGCCCGGCTCGCCGAGTCGAAGAGTGACAAATACAATGTAACCACGGAGAGGCAACCAGATGGCAGCTCCAGATTGGCACTGACCAACCCTCAGGGCGACAAGGTGGATATGGATGACTCAGAGGTGAAGCGCCACATCCTGGAAGCCAAGATCAACATGGCGAAAGAACATCGTGCCGCTCTTCGCGACATTATCGCGATGGGTGTCACGCGTTTGGTTGTGGACAAAGGCGAAATCGAAGCGGGCGTGGAATTCAGCGTCAAGGCAGCACGACAAAGCACTGCCCACCATGATGATCAGAACATCAATACCACGACCATAACTACCGGCGCCGACATGGGCGTGGTCGGGGCTATCTTTGGCGGACCAAGCTTCAACATGGAATCGACCAACACCAATATTCAAGTTAATACATCCGACAAGAAAGCAACGGATGATTTGTCAGCAACCCTGAAAGGGCATGTGAAGATCCAATTCAGCACCGATTACTTCAAGCTGGATAATTTTGCCACCATGTACGCCGATGGCGGTGTGGCCGCTTTGAAACCTCCCGGGGCGGGCGGTCCCGGACAGGCACCTGCACCGGCTGCTCCGGCGCGATAGGCGATGAATCGCTATGGCGCTGGCAATTCTGGAGTTGGTGGCTTTTGAAAATTCGAATCTGCGTTTCAAGATTGATACAGGCACCAACCGGTATTACAAGCTGAATATCGGTCGAAGCAGCCGGCGGCGAACCGGAATCGATTTCGTCGACGAGGTGTACTACACCTCTCCAATGGAAACGAATCCGGCAGGAGGCAGCCTGTTGCGCTCCTCGAAGGAAATTAAGGTGCCGTTAAGCCGTTTCGAAAGAGGAATTGCATATGCACAACTGTTTAGTTTCAAAACCCCGCAAGGGAAATCGCCCGCCTTCTCAAGGCCCATCAAGATTCCGCTGGGAGGTCGCGTTGCTTCCCACGAACTACCCGATCTTGTTCCACCCCTTTCATTGGCGGTCGCTATGAACGCCCTTGATACTTTCCAACCGGCACGAACGATGCCCTGCAAAACCTATGGGGAGGTGTATTCTCAACAAGCCTCGCTGCAGGATATTTTATCTGCCGTGGTCAGGGTTGCCGGACCTCTGGTTCAGAACCTCCTGACGACAGGGCAGGGACAGACTGCGACACCGCCGAATGCCACGGGAACACCGCCGGCGACGCCAAGCGGAGGTACCGGTGATGGCAATGGCGTGTCTGGAGCCGTGACGACCTTGCTCAATGCGATTCTCCAAAGATTTGGGGTGCCGCCAGTCAGCGCAACCCAATCGCTCGACTACAACGGCTTCCTGGATGTCGACGGGCAACCTGCTTTCTCGTCGTACTCCCACGCATCCAGCATGGATAATCGTTTTGCTATGGAGGGCTACACCTCTGAATATGCCAGACCGTTTATCTTTGGCATCGACGATGCCCTGATCGGAACCTTGATCGGTCCCGTTCTTAACGTGCTGCCACAATTGCTAAATTCCGCTAACCAACACAGGTTGCAGATGAAGCAGGAGAATAACCGGCTGACCGGCAATATTCTGGCCGGAATCAATCAACGACTCTTGATGCAGCAATTACAAAATGCACAGCAGCAGGCAACTGCCAGCGGACAGACCGGCAATGCCGCGGACTTGAATCAGCTCATGCAAGTGATTCAGCAGGCTGCCGCGCAGCCTCCTCAGGCACCGACGCCTCCTCAAGCGCCGGCGGTAGCCGCATCGTTCTCGTACCATCGGCGGTCGGATGCTCCGTCCACAGCGATGCTCAGCAAGAAAGCGGTAATGTCCTTTGTGACCGCTGAGCCTCTGCCGTGGAACGGGACGCCCAAGATCCTCTTCGCTCGCAATCAGACACTGCAGTTTAAGGTTCGTCTTGACGTGGCTGAGCCTGCTCCAAAAACGCCGCTACCCAAAGCGATCATCAGGTTCGTGTTCAAAACAGGAACCGATCAGGCAGTGGCATACGAAAGGACATTCAAGCAAAAGGAAATACCTGCAAATAGTGACCTGACATTCTCGTTTGCGGCGAACGAGCTGGCGCGCTTACCTGCCAACAAACCTATCAACGTCATCGTGGAAATACGCTGGCGGACAAGTTCAGGCAATGAGCACAAAGCGTTCGGTTCCACCGAGATCATTCTCATCAACAAATATTTCTTGAAGGAGCAGGGTTCGGCACTGGCAGCAGAGCAGGAGCTCACCGATATGAAACGCTTCCGGCCGTTCTGGAACAAAATTTGGGAATCGCCGGCCCTCAGCACAGCCAATGGCAACAATCACAGGAAGTACATGTGGGAACTCGATGTGAACGCCAAGTACTCCATGCTACTATCGCCAACCGCCGAGAGCAACGGTCTGATGCAGACCAAACTTCAGCAGGAATCGGCAGATCCGGATAGCCCGACCGCCAGAACCGAGGGACGGATGAAAGCTGGGATGGAATTGAGCATCAACGAACTCAACAAGCTGATGCCGCTGTGGCCCGGTTCCGCCCCGCTCGACCGCGAACACGTGGAGGCTCTGCAGACCGATGCATTTGCCCGCAATAATGGCGGCGAATTTATCTATCACTTCAAGCTGAAAGGCAAAGCGGCCGAGCGCGGCATGATATGGGTAGTGCCAGTTTTCAAGCTGTTCAACGTCATGCTGGGCACTGCGCAGAAAACAGATGAGACCGGCCAGGTGACCGCGATTGCAGATGAGACCATCCATTTTCCGCTGCCGGTCTCTGCTCGCATCATGGGACTGAAATCCCAATCATAAGGAGTATCGATGTTGGAAAGAACATTCACAGAAGAGCAGGACTCATCTGAAGACGACACCACGCCAAAAAGCGACGAGCCGGAGTATGTCTTTGAGGGATTTAACATCGAATTCTCCGAAAAGGTCATGCTTACATCCATGGCCCCGCAGGGAAGCGCACGATCGAGTGCGCAGAGTATCTCTCAAGCATTTGTTCTCAATCCCAAGGCGGAGACGCACGGGGAAATGACGCGCAGGGATTTTGAACAGCTCAATCTCCGGGCAGATCGCCGCGAAGCGCTGCAGAGCATTCTGAGTATTGCCGCGAACTCGAACATCGCCCGTTATCACTGGCGTGATCGTGGAGTGGCTCCGGCTGGATACATCAAAGGCATGGCGCTTGTTTATGCCAGGGTCTACTGCAAGCTGAAAGATGGAGATGCTGCCGCCCGGGAAATGGCAAAGGCAAACACCGGAAACGGCAGTCTGGATGCGCTGGCGCAATATGCCAATGAATTTAATGCTGCCGGCATGTCCAATAGCGCCGCTGGGGCGGATACACTCAGGCATCTTTTTGTGCTTCTCATTGGATTAGGTATGCGTGAAAGCTCCGGGAATCATTGTGCCGGCCGCGACCAGGGCGCGAGCAATACCGCGGCAGATACCGCCGAAGCGGGACTCTTTCAAACCAGTTACAACGCCAGGAACGCAAGTCCCTTGCTGTCACAGTTGTTCCAGCAGTATCGGGCCAATCCATCCGGATTTCTCGATATCTTCCGGGAAGGGGCTCGCTGCACCAACTCGGACCTGCAAAACCATGGAACCGGAGATGGCCAAGAGTTTCAGCGTTTGTCCAAGGAATGTCCTGCCTTTGCAGCCGAATTCACTGCTGTAGGACTACGCAACCTCCGAACCCATTGGGGACCGATCAACACCAAGACTGCCGAAATCCGGCCTGAATGCGACGCAATGCTCAGGCAGGTCCAGGATTTGGTTGACGCCTCCAATCTTTGCCCACATCTTCAAGCCTGAGAACATCTATCAGCCATTTGCGATAAGAGGAACTTGCGTGCGACATGATCGATGAAGCATTCATACCTTTCGAACAAATCATAGAGCAGTTGCTCTCCTTCCGTGACGATATGGTTGATGAGGAGAGCGGTATGCGTCTCTACATTTCGGGATGTGAAATCGAATCGCCGGTGGAGCTAGACGTTGCCTGGGATGAGAATGGTGTGTTACAGATCGGCTCCACACCTCCGTTGTACAACGTCAACACAACGTTCAAACCCTCCTTTCACAAGCTGAGATTTGTTGCCCAACGAACTGATGATAACAATGGCAAGTGAAAATATTGCCTGGCAGCTGGAGGATTTCGTCGATTCGCTGGTGATCGATCTCGATAAGACGCGTGAAACGCTTGCCGTCAAAGCGATCAACAAGCCGTTGACCTATACGGTCAAGGAATTGGCGTTGGATCTCAATATCTTCCCCTCGTACGACGGCGATCAGGTCAAGTTCATTACCGCTCAACCCGGGCAGGAAGGCGCATCCAAGGTCACAATCCAGTTGGGCTCGATCACGGATCAGCAAGTGCGAGCCACGACCAAGGCGCCCGAGTCCAAGAACGATATCAATCTCAACGAGATTGATGTGGACAAGACCACCATGAAGCAACTACGAAAACTGGGTGTCAGTTCCGTCGACGACTTGAAACAGATCGAGAAAAAGAATGTTGATCTGCAGAAGGTCTCTGATAACACAATCGATTACAGCAAGCTCGCCAACCAGATCCAAAAATCGCGGCGCAGCCAGACGCCTCCCAAGGTGAGAGCGGCGACCCTCAGCCTGGATGAAAACAACCTGCCTTATTTATCGATCCGGGGCGACCACCTGGCAGTCCAGCGCGGTTTCCAACCCGTCGCCGTGGTCAATCGCAAGCTTGCCGAGGTGCTGTCGAGTAGTGAGGGTGAAGTGAGGATTCTGCTTGCCGAAGATCATCTTCGGTCAGGGGAGAACGAGGTGATCCTCGCAGTAGATCCCCATGCGCTAATTAAAGTCAATGTAAAGGTTCAACCATGAAGAAAAAAAAGGTAAAGGCTGTTTACACGTATGACGAATTGATTCAAAATGGCTACGGTGCTTCCAGTCCAGACAGCATGTTCGACATCAATCGCTTTGATGGATTGATTGCAGAATACTATGGCAGAAGTCCCAAATCACCGCAGAGCAAAAAAATCCAATGCAAGCCATCTGCCACCGTCCTTTCGCTCAGCTTCGACCAAAGCGAAGTTCTGCTCCAACCAGATCGCGCCGCATATTTTAATGAATATGTGGTCCAAAGCTCTGCGCCCAATATGTCGTATGAAGAATATGTAGTAGATGCGGGCACGGCTTCCGTCGCCCAATCCCTGAGTCTGATGGATATTGCCATCCCTATGGAGGAGGCCAATCCCAAACAGGAATACCTGGTGGATGTGCTTCACCCGTTGGAAGAAGCACCACCTGCGCTTGCCGCCTCGATGGAAGCGGAACCCGCGCCCGTCATTGCGCCGGCAGCTAGCACTGAGAAGGCGCCGCAACTACAACCAGCGGACGCCGCGGCTGCTCAGCCAGCCGCCGTGCCTCCATCGGCGGAAGCCACCCAACCAACCGAGTCGGATTTCATGGAGGATCTGCAATCCATTCTGACAGGTCAAAAAGTGTTCGACCCAGTCAGCAGGCAAACGGTGGAGAAGGATAAGCTCGCCGCGCGGTCATCCGAATCCAATAAAGCTGGCACACCCAATCGTCCTGTAGCAGAAGTGCGGAATGAAGAGACGATCTTGGACCGAATTGCCCAGAGCATGCAGTATGCCAATACATTCGACCTGGGGTCAGTAGATCTGGAAAGCCGATTTGCCGACTTTGATCGGTTTGCTGATCTGGAGCAAAAAACGGAGGCCAATAAGAAATCCGAAAGGCGACCTGCGCCCGCGAGCACGGAATCCCCAGCACTTCGAGTAGATAGCGCCGATTTCATCCAAGATCTGGACATGATTCGGAATCAAACCGCAACCAGCAGTAGTTTAATGGAGGAACCGGCGACCGCATTTTCGGAGCCGACCGTCCCGGAAATCGAGAACTTGCATCTCGCCGAGCCTGCCCGGAGAGCTGCTTACGCACTAAAACAGAGGCATCCCTCGGTCGTCTTTACCAGCGGCAGACGCAACCGGGAGCAGCAAGCTCATGCCATGGCGGGAAATGTGGTCCTAAATCGCAGGTGGATCGAACAAACCTATGCACATAGCAACGTGCGCGATGCATGCCAGAGATGGGTGGAGGAGCATCCGGAGAAAACTACCAAAGAAGAGATCGGACAAGGTTTGTTGGAGGTGATCAATACTTTTAGCGACGCCGATCTCGGTCATCTCAGCAAGCATCTCTCAGGCATGGCATTCGATGTACAGCCAGTAGAAGGCGGTGAGGAAATCAAGGCGACCATCCGAGGTTTGGATCACTTGCAGAAGTTCCTCGAAAGGGAAGGCGGCCTGGTTCGATGGCACGCCCAATTCCAATAGAAGAGCAAAACCAGAAAGATGAGCGATTATGGAAAACAGATTTCTTGAGGTCGATGAAACCCTGCCGCAGATTTCGAAAAACGGCTCCAATGGGCACGCCCGTCAGAAAATCGAGCTATTAAGTTCAGAATCGTCGCGATGGGTGGAGCCACTCTCGGCGCGTGATCGCGTGCTGGTGGTTCTGGTCGAAAACGGGGGAATCGATCTGAACCTCTCTGGCTTGGTCAACGCCCTCTGGCCTTTCCTGCCAGGTACGAGTCTGCTGCCGAATTCGCTGCGTTCCACGCTGACAGAATTTTTGGAGAGAAAGATCAAGAGTTATACCGACAATCTCCTGGAGTCGGCGGAACTGGCGCTCAACCGCTATACCGCCGCCAAGCCGGACTTATTCTCGGATGTGATCACGCTGCGCGATGGAACCGCAACGTATGCTGATCTTAAGAATACGTTGATTTCGCAGTCGAGGAACGGAAAAATCATTGACCTGTTCATTCTGACTCACGGCTGGCGGGATCTCATTTCTGCGCAAGACAACATCGATGGCGCAAAGATCCGCAATATGAAGACGGAGTATGGCAGACCGCTTTCGATCCGTAGCGTGTATATGATGAATTGCATCGGTTCGTCACTTAACCAGGCATGGCTGGACGCGGGTGCAAAGGCATCCTGTGGGTCAGTGGAGACGAACTATCTACCCGAACCGACCATGTTCTTTTTTTGGAACAATTGGAAAAACGGTCAGACGTTCGAAAGTGCAGCGACCTCTGCCTATCGGCGAACGATCAACCTGATGAACGCTGCCGCGCAAGCTCTTCTGGATCTGCTGCCCGCGCCTGCAAGAGCATTGGCGGGATCGATCGATTTCGAGAATATGGATTTCGTCCGCAAAAGCGCACCTCTGATTCAGGGCCAGCGGACCCTCACCATCAGCACCGATAACCTGTCCTTCTCGCAGACCATCTCCAGCAGCCTGGCAACGACGGTGTTGCCAGTGAGCCTGCTACGTTCCCTCGCCCTTTCCGAGCCCGACGCCGGCGCCACGAGGACACGCAGAACGCTCTCGACGAGTGGTGTGGATCTGATCAAGAGATTCGAAAGCTTTCGTGCAAATCTCTGCAATGATGCCGCCGGGCATTGTACGATTGGCTACGGCACACTTGTGCATAAGGGCAGATGTGATGGGCGCGATTCAGAGGCGCCCTATACCAATGGAGTCACCCAGGAGCGAGCAACGAACCTGCTCACGCAGAGAGCAGAGGAATTTGGTAGAACGGTCAACGATGCTGTCACGGTCGAATTGAACCAAAACCAGTTCGATGCCCTGGTCAGTTTCGTATACAACATCGGCAGCGGTAGTTTTCAGAGCTCCACGCTTTTGCGGGTGTTGAACCAGGGAAATTATGCGGCGGTACCAACAGAAATCAAAAAATGGACCAAAGCCCACGCGAACAGCAGGTTGGTGGAGCTACCGGGGCTGGTGACAAGAAGGGAAGCAGAGGCGCAGCTATTTCAAACACCGCCATCCACAGCACAAAGCTTTTCAAGCGACATCCCATTGGACCCTGGTACTGGTGGGAGATCGATCGATGAAAACGCCCTGCAAATGGGGGACATTATCGTCTCTACCACGAGTCATGTGCAATCTCGACTGATACGCTGGGCAACCCAATCCCAGGTAAGTCACACAATGATCTATATTGGAGGTGGGCAAGTCGTCGAAGCCGTCGGCGAGGGTGTAATGCTCCATTCGCTCCGTGAGGCACTCAACGATGCCACAGTCGCGGTGGCGTTCCGCTATCCAGGGTTGACCTCCACCCAGGCACTCATGGTACGCGACTTTGCCGGACAACAACTCGGCAGGCCCTATAATTATTGGGGGATCGTCAGACAGGGTGGTTTTCAACTGGACCGGTTGGTGTTTTGCAGTGGGAGAACAGGTGCAGCGTACGACAGCTGTGTGAATTGGGTCGGACGGGTAAACCTCGGCAGGGGCAGCGATGATAGCTTTTTTTGCTCACAGCTTGTCCTGGCTGCTTATCAACATGCTGGTGTTCCGTTGACCAATAGCATGCCACATTGGAACAGCCCGGACGATCTGGCTCAATTGGGACTCTCCAGGAGACTGGGATACGTGGGTCACCTCAAGGCGCCTCCGGTCAGAAGTCTTTCCCTTACTTATGACGATGCCGATATCGGATTACCGCAAACCCGGATTACACAGACATATGCGTCTCCATTTAGCTTCACTGCCACGGAATGGGCATCCCTGATCAGTTTCCGCCCGCCAGTCTCGGTACAAACCGCAGTCAAGGGCAAGGGTATTCACTGGCACGTGCACCGCATCGAGGATGCTTATGGTGATATCAACCTGGACTATTACCCTGTCACGGTGACACGTTTACCCACCGTAGCCGGGCGAATGCTCACAGCCGAGGAATTGCTGTCCCATGTTCGGCTTAACTTGAATCGATTCGTAGATACCAATAATTCCGAGTTTGCCCCTTATGACAGCGGGGAAGCGAGAACCTGGAGCTCCTCGAGTCCATTAGGATCGGTTGTCCACATCGATATGAAAGCTGCAGGCGGTTGGATCAATGTGGACGATGGCTCCGTTGTGGTGAGCGAGTATGCAGCGGACCATTGGATCTTTTCCACGATTTGGACGGTGCTCGATCAGGCGCACCCGGTCAGCGGCAACCGGCGCTTTGGGTTTACCCGCGAGGGAACTTCCTACACGTTCTACACCAGAGGAGCAGATCGCTGCACCGGCCTGCTCGACACCGCAGCTATGGCGATTGTATTCTCCGCCGCGCATAACCTGTGGTTGAGCCTGCAACGAGGCATCGCCTCCTTTATTACTTCGAGCGGTGGTTCTGCCTCCGTCGGCACGGCCACAAGTGTTCGAACACCGTGGTCCTCCATCCAGCCTACGTATCATCATCCGACGGTGGGTTGGGTCTAGTAACTGTGGGTTGCCTGCTTCGTTCGACTAGATAAGGATCGAAAGGAATTACCCGGGCTGTACGATAAAGGCGCAACAGCACGGCTGAAACCCAAATGAATCTCCTGACTAGTTCTTCACTTCCACAACAGTACAACCATCTGGCACCTGATGGTTCTGAAATCCGCGAATTGGCTGAGGTGGCTGGAGGGGGCCTGTCGCATTGCACTTTGCCAGTCGGAAAGGTATCCGCTGCGGTTTATCACGAGTCCGTGGATGAAATCTGGTATTTTCTTTCGGGTTCGGGACAGGTATGGCGCAAGTATGAAAGCCAAGCGATTGTGGAAAAAGTTGTCGCGGGAAGCTGCATCAATATACCCTGTGGTACCAGCTTCCAATTCAAGAATTCAGGAAATGTTCCTCTACGTTTTGTGATCGCGACAATGCCGCGCTGGCCGGGTCCCAACGAAGCGGTGCCCACACAAGGGCACTGGCTAACTCCGTCCATGTAGTTGAACAGATCTACTGTGCCAACGTGTTTGTTACAATCTCGAATAGCGAATCCAATCTTTATAGTGAAGAACAATGAATACCATGAAAAACCTTGAACCAGACATTCATCCGAATCTTTATCAGAATAAGAAAGAAAATACTGCGGAGATCGTTTATGAGGTGACCACCAAAAGGAATGGTCTACCGTTTGGAATTGCGGTTGCCGATATTCAACAATCCGAGTGGCATTATCACAAACTAACGATTGAGACCTATACGGTGGTACAGGGAAAACTTGAAGTCAGCCTGGGGTCTGAACACTACGTTCTGCATCCAGGCGATGTGATCAGGATACCGCCGGGAGTTGTGCATTCCGCCAGGTCATTAGGCGAGGGCCCAGCCCGCATTACGGTGACCACAATTCCCGAGTTTTCAGAAACTGATTACTATCCAATGTCATGAAAACTCACAAGTAACGTGGAATCCTTCATCGCTCACGAAAAAATATACCACGCAAGAGAGGATGGGCTCTGCATCGTTAACCGATCTAGGAGCATGATGTAGGTGGGGAAGGGGAGATCCTACGAAATTTTTTTGATCCAGAATTGATGCAAGTATTTATATGGCGCGTCAAAGTCAGTCTCCGTGTTCGAGATGCAAAGCGTACTTTTCAGATCTATGAATGGGAATCGCAGATGGGGAGGTGGATATTGCCCCTCCTAACATTTAGTTACGTTTTGCTTTCGATAAGTTACATTACCGAAATCATTGACAGAATGCCTGATTTCGTATAATATTTCATTATGAAAACCGCTTCCACCATTTCTTCGGCGATCATTGAATATATTGATGTTGTGAAACTGGCAAGAAGTCATAACACTGCCCTCACATACGCCAAGGCATTGAAAGAATTCAGAAAAGTTCTGGTGAAAGGAAAAATTGATCCAGAGACGTCCCCTGCCAGCGTACTCACAGAAGACCTGGTTTCCAGGTTCGTGATGCATCTGAAATCGTTTGCACCAGCCACTGAACAGCTGTATGTGCGTGCGGTGGCGCGCTTCTATAAATACCTGGCTGCCGAACGGCTAGCCGAAATAAATCTGCCCCGTATGGATTTGCTGATCGAACAACGAACTCGCAAGCCTGGCATCCGACTACCACAATTTCCAACACACGATATTGAACGTGTCCTGGATTTTGCCTCGAATCTTGGCACACTGGCAACAGAATCCGAAACTGAACGGTTACGCGCAATGAGGGATCGAGCCTTTCTGCTGACACTGGCAGACACTGGATTAAGAGTCCACGAAGCGTGCAATCTGCGCCGGGGTGATCTTGATTGGAATGAGGGTCGGGCGATAATAATCGGTAAGGGCGATAAACAGGCTGTGGTGCGATTCACCACTCGTGCCATGCGCGCCCTGAAGGATTACCTCTCGGTCCGCGCGGAACTCGACGGCGGCTCCGGAAGACAACTGACCGCCCTGCCCATCTTCGCCCGCCACGACAAAGGTGCCGGAAAGAAAGTGAAACCGATCACGCCGACAACTGGTCGCAACATTGTTGCTGAACGAGTCAAACAGGCATTGGGAACAGAAGCAGAAGGACATATCACCCCCCACTCTTTTCGCCATTATTTTGTCTCGACCATTCTGCGCGCATCCGGCAATTTGAAACTTGCACAGGCACTCGCAAGGCACGAGAATATCCAGATCACGCAGCGTTATGCTCACATCAACGATGATGAGCTGGACAAAGGCTACTACGAGATTTTCGAAAGAAAAGACTAGCTCTATTCGCCTCTCGATTTCAAAACGTACCGCACTCAGCCAAACCTCTCCCCTGCCCTAGCTGAAGATAAATGCCCTCCCATGGAGGGCATACATATTTGATCAGACAATTGTCACAGCATGAGTTAGAATTCCGAGCTGAAACATGAAACGGTACAATATACGACAATTCAGCCCGTTCAGATTTATGACGACTGAAAAAACTATCAACGATGACTGTTCCTGATTACAAAGGGTTTACTGATTCAAATCACCAATCTGTGGAGCGGATCGACCCGTTGACCGGCGTCGGAAACCTGCTTGCATTTCTTGAGTTTTTCACCAGCAAGCTGGCATCCGCGGAATCTATTGACTTTTCCCTGTTACTCGTGGACTTGAATAATTTCCGGCTTTTCAATACAGACCGAGGACACGCTGCTGGCGATGAAATTCTTCATTGGGTCAGCATCGTTATGCGGGATATCCGAGCGCCAATTTATCGAATAGGCGGCGATGAATTTGTGGCGGTGCTGACCGGCCAGGGTCATGAAGAACGCGCCGGCATTGCGAAAGGATTGTTCGATCGCCTGAACAAGGAAAGTGGGCAATTCCACTGGACCAATCCGGCTTCTGTGATGTTGATTCACTTTCTGAATGAGAAACTTGAGGTCGCCGATCTTTGGATCGCGATCAGCGATGCGCTGTTCGACGCCAAGGTTTACGAGAAGCGTGGATTTGTCATCAACACCTATGCCCATGTATCGGCAGGCAACAACTACCAGCTGCGCGTGATCAATACGCTGACCGAACGTCTGCTTTCGTTCGCCAATCGTCTGGATACTACTCACCAGATCGCTTTTCTTGATCCGGTCACCCAACTCCCCAACAGCATGGCTGCCGAACGCGAGATACAGCGTGCGGTGGCACATTCCCAGCGATCCGACGATCTTTTTTCCATCCTGTTCATCGATGGCGACGACCTGCGTCACTATAACGATATCAGTTATTCGGCCGGCGATAACATGCTGCGACGGCTCGCGGAATTACTGACCACGTATCTCCGCCCGGGTGACTTTATCGCCCGCTGGCGAGTCGGGGACGAGTTTCTCATCCTTCTTCCATCTACGAACAGCAGCGCGGCTTTGATGGTCGCCGAGCGGCTTCGCAATGCTGTGGAAACGAAGTCGAAATTGTGGGAAATTCCGGTCACGATCTCGATTGGGATTTCTGTCTTTCCAACCGAGGGCAGGACCGTGGAAGAGCTATTGCTTGCCGTCGAACGAGCCGCCAAGCATTCGAAGGATAACGGGAAGAACCAGATCACACTGGCGTCGAATACTTAAGCCGATAAATTATGGATTGGCATGGGGAAGAAAGCTTAACCAAAAAGACCGATAACGCCAACCAGCGCATACAGAACCACCCGCTCGCTTATAATCGAGCCTTACTGGAGGGCACGTGTCCATCGTTCAAAAGATTGTGGGTTATTATCGCGACCCTGAATACTTCCGGGAAATGCGCAAGATCGCGATTCCGGTCATCATTCAGCAATTCGTATTCTCGGCTTTGAACATGTTAGCTGTCATATTTGTGGGACAAAAAGGAGATGTTTCCGTCGCAGCGGTCGGGCTGGCGGGTCAGGTTGCGTTCTTATTGAACCTGGTTCACTTCGGCATCATCAGCGGCGCTGCCATGTTTACCGCGCAGTTCTGGGGCCGCCAGGATATTCCAAATCTGCGACGCGTTCTTGGACTGTGCCTCATGTTGGCTATCTCAGCGAGTCTGATTTTCTTTGCGCTCTCACAATTGCTACCCACGCAGATTTTGAGCATTTATTCAAAAGATCCGGAGGTCATTCGACTCGGTGCAGACTACATTCGCACCTTTTCGTGGACGTTCCTGTTCTTCGCCGTGACATTCAGCTACGCACTCGTGATGCGTTCCACCGGTGACGTGAAAACACCGACCGTGATCAGCGTCATCGCGTTGATGCTCAGCACGGTCCTTTCCTATTCCCTGATCTTTGGCAAATTTGGCTTTCCGGAGGTGGGAATTCGAGGCGCGGCGATCGCGGCGGTCATTGCACGCGTTTTCGAATGCGTAACGCTCATTACGGTCACCTACTGGAAGAAATCGCCCGTAGCCGCGCCGCTGCGAGAGCTGGTAGACTTTGATCTTGCCTTCTTCCGAAAAGTCATCACGCCAATGCTACCGGTGATCCTCAATGAACTGTTCTGGTCACTGGGAATCACAACATACAACATCATCTACGGTCGAATGGGAACCTCATCCTTTGCGGCGATGAACATTGTCAGCACGATCGAGCAGGTTGGCTTTGTTCTTTTTATCGGGATTTCGAATGCCACATCGGTTTTGGTAGGAAACCGGATCGGCGCAGATAAGGAAGAGGACGCATATCGATATGCGGGACTCTCGCTGGGATTAGGAATTGTCGGCGGACTCCTGATCGGCGCCATACTGCAGCTCGTAAAACTCCCCGTGCTTTCTCTCTATCATGTCTCGCCGGAGGTGATCGAGAACGCGGGTTTCATTATCAATGTCATCGCGCTCTTTTTATGGATGCGGGTCAACAATATGACGATCGTCGTCGGCATCCTGCGGGCAGGCGGAGATACGCGTTTTTCATTGTTCCTGGATGGAATCATTATCTGGCTGGTGGGTGTACCGATGGCATACTTCGGCGCGTTTGTCCTGCACCTCCCTGTTTATTTTGTCTATCTCTTCGCCATGTCTGAGGAAGCCACGAAATGGTTTCTCGGGATCTATCGGTACAGGTCCCGCAAATGGATCAACAATCTAGCCGCACAGGTTGAGGGTATCTAGGTTCCACCTCCCCACCCCGGCACACTGAATGTCAATAGTACCAATCCCTAGTACCAAAAACCTTGACACATCCAAGCGGCACGGTGTAAACTCGAAACGCTTTACTTATAAAGTAATTAAGAAGGCAAAATTCAAAGAAAGGAGCGCACTGCATGTTAAATCTTAGCACCATGTTCTTCGTTGATGCCCGCGATTTTATCCCGGCTGGAACCGTCCCGTATCGTAGTGCGCCTGTAGACCGTTGTTAGGTCTTTACTGTCCTGAGTTTTTAGGCTGTGGCGCACCCGCCGCAGCCTTTTTTATTCTTATGACCTGCCCCTCTGTAATTGAGGGAGGAGATCGCAAATGACCGCTCTCGAACCTACATTGACGTTTGATTTCCGCAAAACCCTGCAAACGAACCGTCTCAAGGGTCTCTGGCAGATGATGGCTGATTATCGGCTGCCATATATTGGTGCCACACTCTCCCTGGCTGTCTCGGCACTTGCCAAGACCTTCACCTACCTGCTCCTGCGCTACTTTGCAGATGATGTGCTGACACAGAAAAAATACATCGGTAATAGCATCACAGAGACGTTTATCTGGATCGGTGTGGGATTCATCGGGCTGGCTGCTTGTGAGGGCACGTTTTCGTTCCTTTCGGGACGTTTGGCAGCCTACACCGCCGAGGGAATTACGCGCCGCATCCGCGACTTCCTGTTCGATCATATTCAACGGTTGAGCTTTTCCTACCACGCCACCACTCCGACCGGCGACCTGATCGAGCGTGTCACCTCAGACGTGGATACGTTGCGCCGGTTCTTCAGCGAGCAGGCTATCGGCATGGGCCGTATCATCCTGTTGTTCGTGATCAACTTCATCGCACTCTTGAGGCTCAACACGGAACTGGCACTGGTGTCGGTCGTGGCGATCCCATTCATGCTGCTCGTTTCGATGTGGTTCTTCAAACAGGTGACCAAGCGCTACGAGGCATACCAGGCACAGGAAGCCGTGCTTTCCACCACACTGCAGGAGAACCTGACAGGCGTGCGGGTGGTCAAAGCGTTTGCCCGCCAGGAATACGAGAAAGGCAAATTCGAAAAAGATAACTGGGGCAAATACATGAAAGGCAAGCTATTGCTGCTCATGCACTCCATGTTCTGGCCGCTCTCCGACATTGTGCTGGGATTGCAGATGTTATTCGGGTTTATCTACGGCGCGATGATGGCGATCAATGGCGAGATCACTGTGGGTACGTATATCGCCTACGCCGGTCTGGTTATCTGGCTGATCTGGCCAATCCGAAACCTGGGACGCATCATCGTCTCGGCATCGACGGGTATGGTCTCCTACGGGCGCCTGATGGAAGTCGTCAAGCAGGCGCGCGAACCGCTCTTCGATGGCAAGGTCCAGCCGGAAGGTCCGGTAGAAGGCGACATCGTCTTCGATGACGTTTCCTTCATCTACTCGGACGGTGAAAACCATGTGCTAAAGGACATCTCTTTCCATGTGAAGCCGGGGCAGGCTGTTGCTTTGCTTGGCTCCACCGGATCTGGCAAGACATCGCTGGTCAACCTGCTGCCGAGGTTCCATGAATATACCGGTGGTCGCATCTTGTTGGATGGAGTCGATTTGAAGGATTATTCACGTGCCTACCTGCGACGGCAGATCGGTATCGTAGAACAGGAGCCATTTCTGTTCAGCCGATCGATCCGTGAGAACATCACCTATGGTGTCGGACGGGACATCTCTCAGGAAGAGGTGGAACGTGCCGCCAAGGCTGCCGCAGTTCACGATGTGATCCTTTCGTTCCCCGACGGCTATAACACGCTGGTCGGCGAGAAAGGCGTGACCCTCTCCGGCGGACAGAAACAGCGGGTGACGATCGCGCGAACGCTCTTAAAGAATCCGCGCATCCTGATCCTGGATGACTCGACCTCGTCCGTGGATACCGAGACCGAAGCGGAGATCCGGGGTGCCTTGAACGAACTGATGGAAAACCGCACCACCTTCATCATCGCTCATCGCATCCAATCGGTAATGATCGCAGACCAGATCCTTGTGCTCGATAAAGGAGAGGTCATTCAAATGGGAAACCACGAAGAACTGGTCTCACAGAAGGACGGAATGTATCGCCGGATCTACGACATCCAGACGAAGATCGATGAAGAGCTGGAGATGGAGATTTCGAGAGTTAATTAGCCACAGAGACACAGAGAACGCTGAGAAGAGAAAGGGGTTGTGAAGTCCGCTTCGCGCACTTCACAACTCGGAAAAAATTTCCGCGACTCTGTGGCAAAAGGAATTAGAAAATGAGCGACGAACTTATCGAACTGGAAGAAGAAGAATATACATCGCAGCTAACGGCGCCCGTATTTAAACGAATACTAGAGCTGCTCAAACCGCATTGGAAATGGGTTGTGGGCTTCATCGTCACGATCATGTTGACGTCCGTCATGGATGCTTACTTTACCTATCTGAGCAAGCAGATTGTGGACACCGGCATCACATTGAAAGATAAGCCGGCCCTGATACGCATTGCGACGATCTATGGTGTTTTACAGCTATTGCAGTCGGGATTTGTGTTCACGTTCATTTATCTGGCTGGCACTCTCGGTGAGCGCGTGCAATATGACCTGCGCAAGATGCTGTTCAACCATCTTCAGGACTTGTCGCTTTCGTATTATGCACAGAACGCGGTGGGACGTCTTATCGCCCGCGTGACTTCGGATACCGGTCGCGTCTCGGAACTGCTGACCTGGGGCGTGGTGGATACAACCTGGTCGTTGATGAACATTACCACGTCCTTGATCTTCATGGCAATCATCAACTGGAAACTGGCGCTGATCGTCTTCACGATCATCCCGATCATGTTCTACATCGCGATCCAGTTTCGTAAACGGATCCTTGACCAATATCGAATCTCGCGCCGCACCAATTCAAAGATCACCGGTGCGTTCAATGAGAACTTCCAGGGCGTGCGTGTGGTCAAGGCGCTGCTGCGTGAGGATGAAAATACAAAAGAGTTTCAGCAGCTGACGACAAAGATGTACGGAGCCTCCTATCGGGCAGCGTGGCTCTCCGCCCTCTTCCTGCCAACCGTACAGATCATCGCTGCAGTTGCACTGGGCATGATCGTCGGTTACGGCGGTACGCAAATCACGCTCGGATTGATGACCCTCGGCGGTATTCAGGCGTTCGTCACATATCTCACGTTTATGATGTGGCCGATCCAGGAATTTGCCAGGGTGTATGCAGAGATGCAACACTCGATCGCATCGGCGGAGAGGATCTTCAAGCTGGTGGATACCCCAGCCGAGGTCCACGATAAACCGGACGCCATCGAGGCAAAGACATTAATGGGCGAGATCGAGTTCGACCATGTGGACTTCTACTATGAAGACCGCAAGCCTGTGTTGACGGATTTCTCACTCAAGATTCAACCAGGTGAAATGATCGCTCTGGTGGGACCCACCGGTGGAGGCAAATCCACCATCGTGAATCTGCTCTGTCGTTTTTACGAGCCGCGAGCAGGGACAATCCGCATCAACGGGTACGATTATCTGGACTACAAGCTCGCATCGATCCACAGCCGGATCGGGATCGTGCTGCAGACGCCGCACCTCTTCTCGGGCAGTGTCCGCGACAACATCCGCTATGGACGATTGGATGCCGACGATGATGAGGTGATCGCTGCCGCAAAAATCGCTGGTGCGCATGACTTCATCGTGACGCTCGAGAAAGGCTATGACCAGAACGTTGGTGAAGGCGGAAACCTTTTGTCCGTGGGTCAGAAGCAGTTGATCAGCCTCGCCAGAGCCGTGCTCGCACGACCGGAGTTGTTCATCATGGACGAAGCGACATCCTCGGTCGACACGCTTACCGAAGCGTTGATCCAAAGAGGCATGGAAGCTTTGATGAAAGGCCGCACGTCGTTTGTCATCGCACATCGTCTCTCAACCATACGTCGTGCAAATCGCATTCTGGTGATCGAGAACGGACGGATCGCCGAACAAGGAACACATGCAGAACTGCTTCGCCTGGGCGGGCATTACTACCGCCTGTACACACAGCAGTTCCGGCATGATTTGGAAACACAATACGGACTCGCCGAAGCGGTTGGCTCAAAAGTGAAAGATGAAGAGCCTGAAGCTTTAGCAGCAGACTAAATCCCCCACCGCCCCTCCCATCTGAGTCGGGCACCTCCCTCAAAGACGATGAATGTCAATCGGATTTGAGGGAGCCGGGAGGGGGTCGAGGAGAAAAAATGAAAACAGAACTAGTGCCCTTTAGAAGTGAAATGATTCCCGACGCCGGGCAACTTCTTGCCGGCCGGCACGCGTGCAATCGAACCCAGTTGTCTCTACTACCTGATCGATTCGAAGATTCAAAGACGGCCGAGAAAGCTGTTGAGGCACTTTGGACCGATAAATATAAAAATGGATATGCTGCTTTCCAGAATGGAAAGATGATCGCTTATCTGATCGGCAAGACATCCAACGATCCCTGGGGACGCTCCGGTTATGTTTACCTGCCGGGCTATGCGTCTGCAGATGCTGCTGATTCAGCGACACTCCAGGACTTGTATGCTCTGCTCGGAGAGGACTGGGTAAGGAACGGATGCTTCAACCACTATCTCTACTTCTCGGCTGCGGATCAGGATGCCATCAGAGCAATGTTCGACCTCGGTTTCGGCAAGGAACGCGTCGATGCGCTGCTGGACCTAAGAACACTACAGATTCCTGATGTTAAAGTGACATGGGGTGTGACGATCCGCCAGGCAGGTGAGGGTGATAACGCCCTTGTCGGCAGCTTTTCGGGTGAGATCTTCCACGCGCTGGCAAAGGCGCCGACCTGGCATCCCACACTCCCCGAAGACTGGGATGAATTGCGTGAAGGCTGGTCTGGGCTCCCGGACGAAAAAGAGTGGACGGTCTGGATGGCGCTCGAAGATACTAAACAGAGCAGTTCGGTAGACGATGCGTTGGGAATGATCGGATTTCGCCCCGAAGAGGAGACAGATACGCAACTGCTCGTTTCGCCGCGAACACACTACTTGAGCGTCGCAGCCACCAAGCCGCAAGCCCGTGGACGCGGGATCAGCACTGCCCTCACCTGGCATGGACTGAAACAGGCTCGAGAGCAAGGCTATGAGATCTGCCACACCAACTGGATCAGTCCCAACCTTCTGGCATCCCGTTTCTGGCCCCGATTCGGATTTCAAGACGTAGCCTACCGGGTTGCAAAAAAGGTCAGCCCAATGATCACCTGGGCAAAGGATGAATGATGTGGATCGGTGGTTGAGTAGAGCGAGTGCACGTGGAGCTCGTATCGAAACCACCCGGCAGTAACGGCTCGCCATAAATAGATATACGAATCCGGTGGTTTCGATACGCCCATCGCTTAAAACGCTCCGGGCTACTCAACCACCATAGAATATGAGGTAATTCCAATGAACACCGAAAACTTATTGGTACAGTACGATAAGGATTTGCGTCTACGGATCGCATATCCTGAAGCACACAAGGAAATTACAAAAGATGTTGTGCGCATCATCCGCCGGGCACCCGGCATGAATGTAGTGGCGTTCACGTTTGCGAACGAATCGAAACTCCACGACGTCATTCATCGCGAAGTGGAATACTTGACACCAATGGAGCAGCCATTCACGTGGAAGGTTTACGATCATGACTTGCTGCCGAGCCTGAAAGATCAACTCAGTTCACACGGGTTTACGCCAGATGACGATCCGGCCGCTGTGATGGTGTTGGACGTCAATGATGCACCGACCGAGCTTTTGCAGCCGATCAGGGCAGACATCCGCCGCATCACAAACCTGGAGGGATTACGGGATGTGATCCACGTTCTGGACCAAGTCTGGGGCGGGCACAATACCTGGGTCAACGATCGCCTCGGCATGCATCTCCAGGTGCCCGGTTATCTGAGCGTCTACGCAGTGTACGTGGAGGACCAGCCAGCATCCATCGCCTGGACGTATTTCCCTCACGGGCAATTTGCAACCTTATTTGCGGGTTCGACCATCGAGCGCTACCGTCACCAGGGACTCTATACCAGCCTGCTCGCGAAGCGAGTTCAGGAGATCCGCCAGCGCGGCTATCCGTTCGCAGTCGTGGAAACAGGAAGTATGAGTAAACCCATCGTGGAGAAGCATGGCTTTCAACACCTGACTACCGTGCATGATTACGAGTGGAAGGGAAACTAATTCCCATTTCCAAATGATTTGAGTTGTTTTGGGGGTTGAATCAGAACGTCCCGCAGA
>Ga0065705_10001871_pt1 | contig 23278 bp, 17 predicted proteins | sample SwibulcommuniRL2_FD_59092 | JGI IMG/M metagenome (GOLD analysis project Ga0065705, IMG submission 59092) | Bulk soil microbial communities from switchgrass field near Rose Lake, East Lansing, Michigan, USA - RL2 Bulk Soil v2 (version 2) | ecosystem: Environmental > Terrestrial > Soil >...
GATCGCTTGCATTCCTCGCTGGATCACCAAACTCCCGAGGAATTTGAGCGTGCCTACTATGATGAAATGACAGGCTCGTTACCCGACGCTGCCGCACATAAGACGGCGGCATGATTTCCGGGACGGTTCAAAGCGAAAGCGCGAAGGCTCGTGTTGCAGCTGCAAAGGCTACTAGTGGATCGACACAACAAAGCAAGTTGCGGGAGTCGGCGCGCAAGGACACGGAAGCTGAATCGGCAGGCAAGGAAGCTGGTCGATGGCAGACCAAAGCAGCTGGCTATATGAAAGATAAAGTCTGCTTTGATGACGAGGCTGGCAAAACGCTGAACGTTCCGAACGGGAAGCTGCCGAACGTAAGCGAAAAGCGCGATCAACAGCAAGCTGACCGACGCGTCCATTGCAGAGCGGACGGCGCTGGAGGCGCGAGTCGCCGGCTCGGAGTCCGCGGTCGATAGAGTTTTGCGGGCCATGCCGACGCCAAAGCCAGAGAAATTGCGCGTCTTGCTCCTTGGGGCGTTCATCTGAGGGAGATTTGCGCGTAGGCCGTGAGCAGAAGCGAATCCGCGCGGCTGTGCAATCAGCACTACACCGAAATCAGATCGAACTTGATGTACGCCCCGCAGCCACGACCGCAGATTTACTTGACGGGATTACCGGATTCCGACCCCATGTCGTGCACTTCTCTGGACACAGCAACCACGATCTCATCGTCTTTGAAGACGAAACTGACGAACCTCATAAGGGTCGTGTGGTCACAGCTCAGGCTTTCGCAAAGGCAGTCAAAGCAACGGATGACCCGCCTCTCCTGGTTTTGCTGAACTCCTGCAACTCCGCCTCGCAGATTGATGAGGTAGTGGAAAATGTGGCACCCTTCGCGATTGGAATGGCAGCTAGTATTGATGACGCTGACGCGATCAATTACGCCGCGCAGTTCTACGCAGCAGTCGCCAATGGACAGTCAATCAGTTCCGCCCACCTATCCGGTCAGGCAGCGCTCGAGCTCGCCGGGTTGGAAAGCGCAACCCTTCCAACGCTCGCCTTCGCATCTGATGCCGATCCCACCTCGACAATTCTGGTGAAGCCAACAAACACCGACGAGTAAATTCAGTTCCACGCCGCCACGCCGGGCGTCTTGGTAGAAACGCAAGCACCCAACCCATACCTACGGGACTCGCACTCCATCCGTACCTATCTTCCAACGCACGTAGCCCTCGGCATACGATTGCAACCGGCGATCCTTTTCTTCACCTCGCTGCATCGAAAGCACCGGGCGGTGGAGTTTAAGAAGTTCCTGGCCAAGATCGATGCCCAGGTCCCGGAGGACCTGGACGTGCACCTGATCTGTGACAACTACCATACCCACAAGACCCCGGCAGTGAAGGTCTGGTTGGAAAGGCACCGGCGGTTCCACATGCACTTCACCCCGACCTATTCCTCCTGGATCAACCAGGTCGAACGGTTCTTCGGCTGTGTCACCGACTACCTGCCGCGCCGCAGCGACCGCCGTTCAGTCCAGTCCCTCGAAAGTGACATCCGGGTCTGGGTGAAGGCCTGAAACGAAAACCCGCGTCCGTTCATCTGGACGAAGTCCGCCGAACAGATCTTTGAGTCGCTGGACGCCGTAAGCGGACTTCAGGCGTAGGACACTAGGTTCGATTCGCGAACCATCCGGTGACGCTGGGTTCAGTGTTCTGATATATATGCTTGGCCTCTTGATACTCTGCTAATCCTGTTGTTCCCAGTTCGCGGCCAACACCCGACTGGCCAAAACCGCCCCATTCTGCCTGAGGTAAGTAGGGGTGGAAGTCGTTGATCCAGATCGTACCGTGGCGCAGTCTGCCTGCANCCCGCTGCGCCGTTCCAGCGTCCTTCGTCCATACCGCCCCTGCCAGCCCATATATGGTGTCATTCGCAATTTCGACTGCTTCGTCTTCGGTGGCGAACGTCTCAACTGTCACAGTCGGACCGAATGCCTCCTTCACGACAGCTGTCGTCCCGCGCTCTACCCTGTCTAAGACTGTTGGAAGGTAGAAGTGGCCATTGCTGAGGCCAGTACCGTCTTCTTCCGTGGCAGCGCGACCACCGGTGCGCAATCGTGCTCCCTCTGCGATCCCTTGCTTTACGTACGCATCGACCTTCGCAAGGTGATCAGCGGAGATGAGAGGGCCGATCTCGGCATCCTCATCATATGGTCCTCCCAGACGAATTCCCTCAGCACGACGAACCAGTTCGTCGACGAATTCTTCTGCGATCGACTCATGCACGATCAGACGTGCACCCGCCGAACATACCTGTCCCGCATGCACGAATGCGCCATTCAGAGCGTTATCAACTGCAGCGTAGAAGTCAGCATCGGCAAAGATCACGTTGGGATTCTTACCCCCAAGTTCGAGAGTAACTTTTTTCACGGTCTGAGCTGCGTTCGCCGCAATTATTCGGCCTGTCACCAGTCCACCGGTAAATGAGATCAGATCGATGTCGGGATGTAGAGACAACGGTGCGCCCGACTCGGTTCCCGTTCCAGTGATCAAGTTCGCAACCCCAGGCGGCAACCCCAATTCATCAAAGACGTCCATCATCAAGATGGATGTCGACGGGGTCAATTCGGCAGGTTTCAGGATGAATGAGCAACCAGCAGCAAGTGCAGGAGCCATCTTCCAGGATGCCTGCAGTAGTGGGTAGTTCCAAGGAGTAATCAGTCCGCATACCCCGGTAGGTTCATATACGATTCGAGAATTGATGGTACCGTCTCCGGCATCCACAATGCGTCCCGGGTTCTGGTCTGCGAGATGACCATAATATGTAAAGCAGGAGATGACATCGTTCATATCCAGACGGGACTCGATAATCCGTTTACCGGTATCTGCGCTCTCCATTCGCGCGAACTCTTCTCGTCGTTCTTGCAAACGGCGCGCTACTCGCAGCAGAAAGTCTCCGCGATCCTTCGCCGGCACAGCAGACCAGACGCCGGCGTCAAAGCTTGCGCGGGCTGCTGAGATTGCTCGCACGGTGTCGTCGGCGCTGGCCTCGGAAACGGTCGAGGTAAGTCTCCCGTCGGCGGGACTTATGATCTTCCGAATCGCACCCGAGGATGCTGACTGCCAGCCCCCTCCGATAAATAGAGTTCGGGGTTCACTGTGTTCTGTATTCGTGGGAATAGTCAAAGTCGTTCCTGTGGTTGTGAGTGTGGCAAATGTTTCTGAAACCCGCGCGACACGGTCGGACGAGTAGTGCGTGAAGTGGCGGGCAGCTCAAGGCCATCCGGCCATATCGGCGGCAAACCGGGTGGTCGCCGCCACCGCTCAAATTGTTGAAGGCCGAGAGGTCAGCCCGTCATGTGTTTTCTGTTCAGCATCTTGATATTCCATCTACTTCCCACGTTTTCGATTTCTGGTGGCGAAGACAATGCTGACGATCACGATGACAACCAGAACAATGTAAACAACCGTATTCAGAGGCCATGGAAACGGTGTGATGAGGTTGCTGACGACGACAAGAATAATGGTTGCTGCACCGATCACAGTGGGGATGATGAACTTAATCTTCAGGCGGCCTTCGCGGTACAGCAATGTCAGCACGGCGGCGGAGAATATCAGGTAGGGGATGCTCCATGTGAATGCGATCGCCAACCCCCACAGTGTCAGCAATTCGATAACCGACGCGAGTGCCAGGACGATCAGCAGTAATCCTAATGCGGCAGACAGCAAGAGCATCACAGCAGCGAAAGGTGTCTGATGCCTGCTATGCACTCTCGCGAATACGCGTGGAAGTAACCCATCTTTGGCAAGCGTCGCGAAGAGCCTTGCGCCATAGTTCGCGAATCCGATCAAAGCCGCAAATGCTGCGATACATAAGACGATGTCGCTGGCTGAACCAATCCACGTCGGGAGCCCGCCGACACTGGCCAAGACAGCCGGTCCGGAGACGCCCTGCTTGAGAAGATCGCTACCTTGCATCAGACCCGGCACCGAAACGAGTGTGGTCACTACATACAGCGTGCCTAGCCCAATGGGGACGCACATTATCGCCCACGGCACATTCTTCTTCGGATCCTTCGTTTCAAGAGCGAGCGAGCTGCTGCTTTCAAAGCCGTACAAAAATGCCGACCCAACAGCTACGCCCAACAAAATCCCCGACCACGATGCATTCGCAAAATCGAACTGCCGATCGAACTCAAAACCCGTAGCAGCGACACTTGCACCAGCACAAAGTAGCACCAGCGGAATCGAGATCGCAGCCAACACAACGGCTGCTTTCACTGATGTATCGAGACCGCGGTACACAATGGCGGCCGTGAGTCCGATCAGTACGACGTAGATCAGCACGAGCATTCTCTTATCGAGGCCGGCTTCCACTCCGAAGGATGTTAAGGCACTACCGAAAAACAATCCTGCGAGAAAGGTCGTGGATGCCATGAAGATAATGAAGCCCACGAACAACGAACCGCCGACGATGTATCTCGGGACCGGCCCGAGGACTTCTCCAACATAGGAATAGAGCGACCCCCCAGCAACATATCGACGCGCAAAGATGCTCACGCCCACGCCGATGCAGGTGGTTGCGAGTGCAGCGACGGCTGTGCTCAACCAACTGCCATAGCCGGCGTACGGGAGCATCGCTACCGGAATAATTGCGATACCGATGGCCGGGATATAAGCAGCCAATGCAAATAGTACGAGTGCCCCACGACCGAGCTGCCCGTGGGGCAGATCGGTACTCAGATGTGTGTCACTTGCTCTCTTCGTTCTGGACGTACTCGACATGATAGTCCTCATGGAATCTTTGAGTTGGAAGTGGATACGCGATTGGGTGGAACGTGAAGATGGTGATTGATTGAGACGGTCGACTTGTCTTCCCTGACAGGAAATTCTTTATCAGCGCACGCGATCTATCCACACGGCAGAACCGGGGTTTCCCCTGGGTCGCTCATACATTTCGATAAAACGCTCTTATTGAACTTGACGACCGTTAGTTCCGACGAAACGTCCTTCATGCGAACGATCCGCAGGCAACAGCGATCCATTGTTGGATCCGACATTCAGCAGATTTGCTCGTTAGGAAACTATCGGCCCAAAAGTTGACTCTTGTCAAGAGTCAGACCATCGATCATCCGCCTGAGCACGGATTCATCAATGCGTTCCCTAGGACTCTTCGCGAGGTTGAACACTCAATATCGCGATATTTTCACAACATTAAAAGTTCCTTGACGCGCCGGAGGGCGAAGAGTACGCTCATCCTAATTCGACACCAGTTCATATTTACGGAAAGTAGGAAAAATGTCTGAACCGAATACAGGTTTCTTTCCCCTCCCAAATTTCGCCCCCGCATACCCGGAACCTCCATCGACATTCACCGGGAACACTGCAATTAGTCTGTTGTGTCGGGCCTCTGCCGAAACGCTAGCGAGACTGGTGCCCGCACCATTGACTGTTATCGATGACCATTTTCTTATCAATTGGTCCTTCACCAAGGACGTGCGAGGAACGCACAGTCCTGAGACCCCATTTCTGAGTGATGTATATGTCATCGAGTTCGTGGCGGCCGTGGAGTACAAAGGAGAGCGCGGTGGTCACTGCTTCCTCGAGTACACCACCCCGGCAGAATCGGCGATGATCGGACGCGAGATTTGGGGTTGGCCAAAGAAGGCCAGTGATTTCGTGTGGGAAGATTCCGGACACTCATCCCATATTGAAGTCATTCGGCATGGGGTCAAGCTCATCGAGACCGACTTCACGATTATCGATGAAGACACCCTTCCACGGCAGGAGTGGCCAGAGGCTTTCAACGAACCCTACCTGCATGTTCGGCACCGCGTTGGACGGAATGGAGACCCGTCCCACGCGGACCTCCTACGGGTCCCAGTTGAAGAACTCTCGTCGGAGCCCGGTCGGCGAGGAATAGGAACCATCAACTTGATGGACGGCCCCGGCGACCCAGTAGCGTCAGCGCTCGGCTCTATTGAAGTTCTCGATGCGCGCCTTGACCGGAACGAATTCATCTTCCACTATGGCGATATCATTGAAACCGTCGAAATCCCCCACCCACGGCCGCAGACCCCAGACCCGTTGGTATCCATGTCGTAATGTCTAAGTCGGTTTCTTTCATGCGTAGACAGGTCGGGATCGCGACGACCACGACCCCGGCTCTAAAGGAACCGCGAAATTGTCGTAACGTGTGGCGAACCCTCACCGATACTTCAGAAGAGCAAAGTCCCACTTGAACACGTTCCGTCGCCGCTACACTTTCCCTGTCGAAAGTCAGCGCCCCCGAAAATGACTTGCGCGTTTCCGGGCAGTGCTCTCGGTTGATTTTCCGGGATCAGTGCCCGATTACCGCGCTCATGTAGGTGCCCACTATTCTGAAATTACGTTAGACAGGACCCCAGGACCCCAGGACCCCAGGACCCCAGGAACCCCGGATTTTCGGGTTGCCTGGGGTTCTTGGGTCCGGGCGTGGTGGTCCCTGAGATCCATGGCCTTGCGTTGGCGGGCTGTGGGCACGGTGAGCAGTTCGAACGTCAGCATGTCGGCTGGATCCGGCTGATTAATGATCCCCTATTGGGGCGTGGCGTACCTGGTGGCGTTCCGTGTCTTGGTTCCCAGGTGGGTCACGAGGTCCTGGTAGCTGGTGGCGGTGGTTCCGTCGTCGAGTTTCCGGGCGCTGACCTTCGGTGCTCACCGATCCGAGGTCGGTGCCCAAGGTGGTGTCGGCGAACCAGTTCAGGGTGGCGAGCTTGGAGGTGGGGTTGCAGATCCCATTGCGCGTTCGAAAACTACGTGAATCTTGATGTCTTGACCGTGCATCAGCCCTTTCGAGGAATCGCGCACGTTTATAGGAGACAAGCCCTAAACAGAATCACGTTCCGAGGCTGCCAGGTAAGCGCGTTGGGCAATTTTCACCTCGGCGATGATGCCCGGATCACCGGATGGATCACGTTCGAATGCTAGACGGAGAAGGCGGTCGCCGAGCTGCTGTGATACTTGAATGCGAAGTGAACTGCGGCGCATCCTACCCCCAGAAATGTTACGGATGAGATCCGAGATACGTTGTGCGACATAGTCATTCACTCCTGCCTCAAAAGCCAAGGCAGCGTCAGTAAGGTGGTGATGAAGCCATATCTCCTGCACTGACGGGGTCCGGTAGAACTCCGCATATGCATCAATAATGGCATCCATGGCTTCCTGCCACGTCACATGGGAGTCTTCCGCCACCTCATCGATGATGCGCTTGCAAACCTGCAGCGAATCAAGGGTGAGCTGCTCCATCACTGCTTGGCTGCTCTCAAAATATGTGTAAAACGTTCCCCGCTTTACTTGAGCACGATCAATGAGTTCCTGATTCGATCTCGTAGCAGCATCATAGCCGGACTCGACCAAGAGTTCTTCTGCCGCGGCCAGAATCCGAATAACCGCGGCTCTGTTGCGGCGCTGTGTCGGTGTCCGACGAAGTACCGTGCGAGGGGGGAACGCTTCTACATCAGACATATCTCCACCATATTTCATCGATGACTACCGCCAAAACAGCTCCATGTAGTCCCACTCGAGTCAGGTGCCGTTCGGAAACCGGCAATTAGTCGTTGGCCAGGCGTGACCCCGTGGAGTGCTCACCTCTACGGGCATGTCCACATCGCCCCCTAAAGTCAGCGAGGTTGCGCGACACTCCGCCGACCTTCGGCACGAAGAATATGCTCGTGAGCACCATGTCGCTAACGGGCATGGGTAAGTACTTGGCGATCGTCAATGTTGCGGCGAGGGATGAGGCGCGCGAGAAGGTAGCGCCGGAAGACATCAGCGATTTAATCACTCGCTGAGCACTTGAGCGAATCCGCTCGGCGCGGTCCTGGTTGATCCGAAGCGCTGCAACGAATTGTCAACATCACTGCGGATGCCACCGCGCCCATCCGGGAGGTGAAGACCGACTACGCCATCGTGGACGGGGCATCGAACAACTCAGACCGTCGATATGTTCGCCACTGATGTAACTCTTGGATGCATGCCGGGCAACTCAATCGAGAATGCGGAATATCCCACCCGACCTATCTGCATCGACCGCATCGCACATCCGGGGTTAACCGAATGCAGCGGGGTGTGACACGATTTCATAATGGAGAACAAGTCATCGCCCGTCGAGTCGGTAGACCGCGCACTGCTGTTGCTCATGCGAATGCGCGACCAAGGTCCGCTGTCGGTGAAGGCCGCCGCCGAGCAGCTCGATGTGGCGCCCTCGACGGCGCACCGTTTGCTCTCCGCCTTGACGTTCCGGGGCTTCGCGGCGCAGGACCACGACCGCCAATACCGTCTGGGCCCCGCTCTTTCCGATCGAAGCGCTGAGGCCTTTTCCACGCAGCTCATTCGCAAGCATGCGCACGAGTCGCTGGTGGAATTGCAGGAAACCGTGGGCGAAACCGTCCAGCTGATGGTCTTGCGCGGCGGCAATATCCAGTTCATTGACGGCATCGAGTCCAAGCGGACCTTGCGTGTCGGCATGCGGGTCGGGGACAAGATGCCGGCCTTCGTCTCCGCCGGGGGCAAGGCGATGCTGGCACGGCTGACGAACACCGAGCTCGAGGACCTCTACCGGTCGGGCCTGCCGAACTGGGCCACGGGCCGGATCACCAACATGGCCACGCTCAAGCGGGGCATGACCAGGATCCGCCGGGAGGGCTTCGGCACGAATTTCGAGGAAACCGAGCAGGGCGTGATTGGCATGGGCGTGAGCATCAACGACGCGGCCGGCCGGCCGGTGGCCGCCATCACCACCGCAACGCCAAGCATCCGTTTCGAGCGCGCGGACATGCCCGCCCACCTCACGGCCCTGCACCGGGCAGCCGAGGGCATCGCCACGCGGTTGTTCAACGCCGCTTCATAGAGGCTGGGTCCGGGGACGGCAATGGCGGCGGACCGGAACCACGCTCCGTGCCGCCGCCATGCTTGTGCCGAGTCTCAGTGCGAGTGCGTGTCCGTCGGTGCCGTGCCGGTGCCGCCGGAGATGCTGCTGGTAATCCAGCTCATCATCGAGGCACCGGTGTCGAACGCAGGCTTGCGCTCGATGTTTGACCAGACGGTTTCCGGGCGGCACTGCAGCAGCACCAGGTTCTTGCCCTCGGGGAGCTCCTCGTCCACCGCGAACTCGATGTCCTGGGCACTGCCGTGGATCTGCTCCAGGCGCTTGCCGAACCGCGCCAGCTCCACGACTTCCTCATCGCTGAGGCACAACACGTCCTGGCGGTCGGCCGGGACCGGCTGCGGGGCATCGCCGCGGCGGTATTCGATGTGCTTGTGCCCGGTTTCGCGCAGCACCACCTCCAGGGTGATCTTCTCCAACATGAAGCGGTCGGGGGTGACCTCGCCGCCTACCACCGACAGGCCCAGGCCCCAGCTGGCTTCCAGCACGATCCGCGAGCGGTCCCCGCTGGTGGGGCTGAGGGTGAACATGACCCCGGCGGCGCGTGCCCGGACGGTCTTCTGGATGACCACTGCCATTTCCAGCTGCTGCGGGTGCATCTTCTTCTCGGCCAGGTAGGAGAGCACCCGGCCGGTGAATACGCTGACGTAGCACTTGTGGACGTGGGCGATGACATCCTCGATGCCCACGATGTCCACCCAGGTCTCAAACTCCCCGGCAAAGCTGGCATCGACCGAGTCCTCTGCGGTGGCCGAGGAGCGCACCGCCACCGCCACGTCGGCCACCTGGCAATCGTTGGAGAGCTTGGTGTAGGCCTCTTCAATGGCCAAGGCGACGTCCTGGGGCAGCGGAACTTCCATCAGTCGCTCGCCGATGAGCCGTTCCGCCTCGTCGAACTGGACCTGGCTGGGGTTGGTCCCCAGGTCTCCCAGGACCTTGTCGATGTGTTGTTGCAGCCCGTCCTCGGCCAGGTAACGGTGGTAGGAATCGGCTGTCACGGCGAAGCCGGGGGCCACGGGAAGTCCCTGGGCTGTCATCTGGGCCAGGCTGGCCGCCTTGCCGCCGACCAATGACGTGTCGGAGCACTGCGGGTCGTTGAATTCGAGGGTAAGCATGTCAATGTCCTTGAGCTTAGCGGGTTGCCGGAATGCCGGAGTCGTCGGTGATTGCAGCCGGATCGCCTGCGGGTTCGGCATCGAGCACCAGCACCTTGCCGGTCTTGCCGTCGAGGCGCACGCGCTGGCCGGTTTTCAGGCGGGCCGTGGCAAAGCCGGTGCCCACCACCGCGGGGATGCCGTACTCGCGGCAGACGATCGCCGCGTGGCACATCATGCCGCCGATATCGGTGATCACGCCGGTGGCCACCGCGAAGGCAGCTGCCCAGGACGGTGCGGTGATCGGGGCGACAAGGATTTCCCCGGGTTGCAGCTGCGCCAGGTCCTTTTCGCTGCGCAGCACGCGCACCTTTCCCTCCACGATGCCCAGCGAGCCGGGGATGCCCGAGAGCACGTTCTCATCCCCGTCTGCAGAGCCGAGCCAGTCGGCCACGCGTTCGGTGGTGACACCGTAGTTCATCACCGCGAACGGATCGGTGACCTGCTCCGGCGGGATGCCGTAGGCCGGCGGGGCGGTAACTGCCTGCAGCGCAGCCACGATGGGCTTGCGGCGCTCGATCTCCGCGCCCCAGCGGGCCTTGCCGCGGGGCTCGACCCCGATGGCCCAGGACTGCACCACGTCGGCCAGCACGGTGTCCAGCTCAAAGCGGTTCAGGTAGAACATGTCATCGGCCTGCGCGAGGAACCCTGCCGCCACCAGGAAGCGGGAGAGCTCGCGGCTCTTTTCCCAGAACACGTTGTGTGCCCAGTGCTCGACGTAGATGTTGTGTTCCTCGATGTAGGGGAATACCTTGCGGGCCAGGCCCAGCAGCTCGTCGAACTGTGTGGCTTCTACCGGGGTCAAGAGCGCACGGTATTCGGTGACGATCTCGTCGCGCTCCTCGCGCAGGCGCTTGATCGGACGGGCAATGTCCTCCCCATTGGCAATCTTCGCCGCGTAGCGGGCGATGCCCTGCAGCGGCACCGACAGGTCCGAGTTCCAGGTTTCCTGGTCGTGGGTGAATCCGTATTCGGTGAAGTAGTCGAACCACGGGGTGCGCACCGCGTTGAACTCGGCCAGCCAGGTGCGGCCGTTCTCGCTCTGTTCCAGCAATTCGCGCAGCTCGTCCGACGAGTGCCCGGCAGTCACCTCAGGGACCAGACCCAGTTCGTTGGCACGCGCGGCCAGCTTGCGCAGCTCGTCGTCCGGGCGGAAGGCCAGTACGTCCACGCCGGCAACCATCCGGGAGATGGACTGCTCGCTGATCAAGGGGAAGGCCTGCTTGCAGAACTGGAAGAAGGTGATGTAACCGCCGTAGCCCAGGTTCAGGAACTCGAAGTGATACTGCCAAATCGCGAAGAACTCATCGGTCATGCGGTGGTAGTTCTCGATCACGGCCATGGCATCGGAACGGCCGCGGGCCTCCAAGACGACCTCGTCCGGGTCGTATTCGGTCAGCGCCGGGAAGGTGATGGTGCGCAGCGACTCGATGGCGCCCTCCATCTTGGTCTTCCACTTGCCGTAGAGCTCGTCCCAGTTTTGGTAGTAGTAACCGGCACGCTTCTGGAAGACCTCGGCGCGCTCAGCGATGCGGGCCGGGTCGGTGACCGCCAGCGGCGAGATGTACACATAGCCGTTGACCACGCGCACATCGAGTCCAAGCGAAACCGGAAGGGCGAAGATGCGGGTGCTGAAGGTGCCGACGCCCAGGTACACGGCCTCGGCACCGATGCTGTCAAAGGGGTGGCAGCCGCGGGACCAGTGCATGGTGTCGGCGAACCAGAACTGCTTGTCCTCGTGCTCGCGGGTTTCGGCGCCGGGCACCAGGTAATAGGGGTACATCGACTCCCAGCCCTCGCCGCCGGCGGGAACCTCGGCCTCGTGGAAGAACGGGAAACGGTTTACTTCGTTGGTCATTGTCATTTTCCTTGCGTCATTGAAAGGGCGGGGAAGAGCATTTCGTGAAGTTCGGCGATGTCGGCCAAGGCCACATCGGGTTTTTCGGCCTCGGCCAGGGATTCAAGCCCGGCCTCGGTGATGGCCCCGGAAAGCACCAGGGCCGAGTTGGCCCCCATGTGGCGGGCCAGTTGGATCTCCGCCGGGGCATCCCCGACGATGGTGATGGATTCGGGCGGGTGCCCCAGCCGGCGGATCAGGGTTTCGCCCAGCTCGGGGGAGGGCTTGCCCAGGACCTTGGGCTCAACCCCGGTGACCCAGGTGATGGCGTGGGCCATGGCGGCGGAGACACAGATCGATTTGCCCGCCCCGCCGTGGAACCACGGGGAGCTGACGGTGGTGTAAAGCGGGGCGCCGGCATCCACGGCCAGCGCTGCGGCGTTCAGCGCGGCGGTGCTGTAGGAGCTGTCCGCACCCACCACCACGACGTCGGCAGGGGAACGCGGATCGGCGAAGCTGACGCCGAGTTCACGCAGCGGGGCGGCGATGCCCTCGGCACCCAGCACCAGGACCCGGGCCCCGGGATGGTGGTGGGCAATGTATTCGGCGGCCGCCGAACCGGCGGTCATGAAGTCCTCATCACGCACCGGCAACCCGATCTCACGCAGGTGGGCGGCGTATTCCGCAGGGGTCTTCTCCGAGGCATTGGTGCACACGATGACGTTGTGCCCGCCCGCATAGAGCGCGGTGAGGAATTCGGCGGCCAAGGGCATGGGTGTGCCGCCGGCACCTCCGGCCCGCGCGGTGCGCACCAGGCAGCCATCAACGTCCAGCATCCAGCCGTGCGAGGCGGTGATCTTCGCACTCATCATGCGCTCACTTTCTGGTGTCCTGCGGCCGAGCGATTGATGGAAAACGAGGTGGTGCCATCGGAGACGGACACCGATCGTGCACCGCTGCCCGATCCCGAGGCTTCCAGCAGCCGGGTCAGCGTCGCGACGGGCGAGGAGGCCTTGGCGGCATACATCCCGTCGACCTGTTCGGCCGGCATGACAGCGCGCAACAGCAGCTCCTCGTCGCTGATGGTGGCCCCGAAGCGGCGGCGCAATTCCTTGATGGTGACGTCCCCACCGTCGTTGATCGGCTTTTTGCCGCGGGCCGTGGACATTGCCTTGTCCATCAGCTCCGGGTTCACGGTGCCCGGCAGGGCCCCGAAGTCCCCGCGGAGCAGGTCGATGACCTCGTCGGAGAGCTGCTTGTAGCGCTCACCTGTCATCACGTTCAGCGTGGCCTGGGTGACGATGTATTGGGCGAAGGGAGTCATCACGATCGGCCAGCCCAAGTCCTCGCGCACCCGCACCGATTCCTCGATGACCGCGTCGAAGAGATGCTCCTGGCGGATCTCGGCCAGCTGGCGCCGGGTGGTGGACTGCACGCCTCCCGGGATGGTGTGCCGGTAGTAGGCCTCGTCGTATTCGTTGGGCGAGCCGACCGGGAGGTTCTTGATTTTGGCCTGGCGCACCAAATACGCGGAGGCCTCGGCCATGGCATCGACATTGACGTCGACGTTGTGGCCGCGGGCCCGCAGGTTTGCGACAAGGCGCTGGGCCTCGGGGTGGGAGCTGCCGTTGGCCAGTGGCGGCAGCGCGCAGTGGATGGTGTGGATGCCCAGGTCCGCGGCATCGAGCACCGTCAGTGGGGAGAGCCCGGTGGTGGAGTGCGAGTGGATCTCGGCGAACTCCTTGTGCGTCAGGGCCCCCTGCAGCTGCGGCACCAGGGACTTGACCCGGTCGGGGGTCAGCAACCCGGCGGGGTCCTTGAGGTAGAGCGAGTCAATGGCGTCGCACGCCTCGAGTTCGGCGGCCTTTGCGGCAAAGTAGGCATCGGTGTGCACGGGGCTGGTGGTGTAGCAGATGCCGCCGATGACTTCCTCGAAGCCAACCCGCTTGGCCATTTCGGCGGTGCGCTTGGCACCGTCCATGTCATGCATCGGGTCGATCACCCAGAGCCTTTTCACGCCGTTGCGTGCCAGCAGGGAGAAGGCCAGCTCGAACACGGCATCGGGGGTGCGGTGGAAGGCGATGAAGCGCTTGCCGGTGGTCAGGAAGCCCAGCGTGGTGTTGGGCGTGAGATCCCGGACCGCGCGCAGCCGTTCCCAGGGGTCCTCGGCGTGGTAGCGCACGGCCGTGGCCATGAGGGTGCTGGAGAGCAGCTCGAGGGCCTTGTAGCCGACTTTGTCCAGGGCCGGGGCCACGCCCTTGGCCATGCGGGTGGTGACGCCGGTGGCGCCCCAGATGCTTTGGTTGCCGTCGCGCAGCGAGACGTCGACGAGGTTGATATCTGCCATTTAGCGCACCTCCTGGGCGAGTTCGTGGTTGAGCCAGTGTGTGGTCACGGCATTGGAGCGGTAATCGGGGTGGGCCATGATCCTGCGCAGCAGCGGGAGCGAAGTTTTCAGGCCCTCGATGAGGAAGGTTTCCAGTACGCCCTCCATCCGCTTGATCGCCGAGTCCCGGTCGGCCGCCCACACGATCTGCTTGCCCATCAGTGCGTCGTAGTAGGGCGGGAACAGGTATCCCTCGTAGATGTGGGTGTCCAGCCGGGTGCCGCCGGCCACCGAGGGCCGCCAGCGGGTGACCCTCCCCGGGGAGGGCGCTAGCGCCTTGTCCGGGTCCTGGGCGGTGATCCGGCATTCGATCGCATGTCCGGCGAGCAACACATCGTCCTGGGTGATCTCCAGTGGGTGACCCAGGGTCGCAAGGATCTGTTCGCGCACCAGGTCGACGCCGGTGACCGCCTCGGTCACCGGGTGCTCGACCTGGACCCGGGGGTTGACTTCCAGGAACGCCAATTCGTCGCGGTCGACATCGTAGAGGAACTCGACGGTCCCCAACCCGACGTAATCCAAGGCAACGGCGATCTTCAGTGCGCTGGCGTGCAAAAGGGTGCGCGTTTCCTCCGGCAGTGCCGCGCAGGGTGCCTCCTCCACGACCTTCTGGTAGCGGAACTGCACCGAGCATTCGCGCTCACCGAGATGGATGCGGTTGCCGTGCCGGTCGCCGAGGATCTGCACCTCGACATGCTTGGCATCGGTGACGAAGCGTTCCAGGAAGACGGTGCCGTTGCCGAAGGCTGATTCGGCCTCGGACGAGGCCAGGGACCAGGCTTCCTCGAGATCCGCGGCGGATTCAACGAGCTTCATGCCACGCCCGCCGCCGCCGTGGGCGGCCTTGACCAGGACCGGATAACCGATGGATTCGGCCAGTTCGTGGACCTCTGCGGCGCTGGTGGCGGTTCCACCCGCGGAGACCGGGACGCCAACGGACTCGGCCAGTGCCCGGGCGGTGAGCTTGTCGCCCAAGGCCCGCAGGGCCTCGGGGGAAGGACCGATGAAGACGATGCCGTTTTCCGCGCACTTCGTGGCGAAGTCGGGATTTTCCGACAGGAAGCCGTAGCCGGGGTGCAGGGCGGTGCAACCGGTGGAGATGGCCGCCTGGAGCACTGCGTCGGCGTTGAGGTAGCTGTCGGTGGGGCGCGGTCCGCCGATGACCACGGTGCGGGTGGCGCGGCGTGCGCCGAGTGTCTGGCGGTCGGCGCTGGAGACGCCCAGCACGGTTTCAAAGCCGAGCCGGTCGCAGGCCTCGATGATCCGCACGGCGATCTCGCCGCGGTTGGCAATGAAGATGCGCTCGGTCATGCCGCAACCTTGAGTGCGAAGAGGGTCTGGCCGAATTCGACCAGGTCGCCGTCGGCGACGAACACGGCGGCGATCTCGCCGGTGGAGCCCGCGGTGACCGAATTCATCAGTTTCATGACCTCCACGATGCACAGCACCGAGTCGGCCTCAACACTGTCGCCCAGCGCGGCGAAGCGCGGTTCGCCCGGCTTCGGCGCCCCGTAGTAGGTGCCGAGCATCGGGGAGGTGATGGCCACGTGACCGGCCGGAAGGTTGTTCGGGTCCAGGCCCGCGGCGGGGGCGGCGGCCGGCGCAGCGACCTGGGCAGGAACCGGTGCCGCTGCCGGCGCAGCGCTCATGGCCGGCGCGGCGCTCATGGCAGGTGCTGCGGCTGCGGTGGACTGTGCCGCGGGCTGCTCGTCGAATTGGCCGCCGCGTCGCACGTGGAGGCGCAGGTCGCCCTTTTCGTAGCGGAAATCGGTGAATTCGGTCTTGTCCAGCTGTTCAATGATCGCCGCGAGTTCTTCCAGATCCAGGTTCATGCGTTGGTGCTCCTTGTTTATTGGCCGCAGACAGGCCTGTGGTGTGAATCACGTTTCTCGAGCCTATGCCCGGGTTTCGTCCGTCGCAATAAGTTCGTCAAAGATTCCGCTATGCGCAATTTTGAAATGCCGAGGGCCTCCACCCACCGACTTTTGACGATCGGTGGAGGCGCTCGAGGGGGGAGGCGGGGGCGTGCTTAGGCTCCGGCCAGGATGCGGGAGACGGACTCCACGGTCTCGTCCAGATCCTCCGGATTGACCAGCACGCCGGTGTCCAGCACGCCGGTGTCCAGCACGCCGCCGGAACCACCCTGCACCAGGCGCTTGAGCGGGATTTCCATGCGCTTGCCGGTGCGCGTGCGCGGGATGCTGCGCACGAACAACACGTGGTCCGGGACGTGGCGCGGGGACAGCTGGGTGCGCAGCGCGGTGCGGATCGAGCGCTCAAGCGCCACGGTGTCGGCGTCCTCGGCCGCCTCCACCAGCAACACCAGCTGCCCCATCGCGCCGCCCTGCTCGAAGTGCATCACCATGGCGTCGTTGACGCCGGGATGGCCATCGAGCAGCGCGTAGAACTCGGCGGTGCCCAGGCGCACACCGCCGCGATTCAGCGTGGCGTCCGAGCGGCCGGTGATGACCCAGGTGTCGCGTTCGGTGCGCACCAGCCAGTCGCCATGGCGCCAGATTCCCTCAAAGACATCGAAGTAGCTGGAGTTGTAGCGCTCATTGTCCGCATCGTTCCAGAAGAACACCGGCATCGAGGGCATGGGCAGCGTGGCGACCAGCTCGCCGGGTTCCCCGTGCAACGAATTGCGGTCATGGTCCCAGGAATCCACGGCAACGCCCAGCGGGCGGCAGGCCATTTCCCCGGCATGGACGGCGGACAGTGGGCTGGCACCCAGGAACGCGGCGCAGATGTCGGTGCCGCCGGAGGTCGGCGCCATCACCAGATCGGGATTGATCGAGTCGTACGCCCAGCCTGCGACGTCTGCAGCCAACGGGGAGCCGGAGCACTGGATCTCGCGCAGGCGGCCCAGGTCCCACTTCTTGCCCGGTTCCACACCCGCATGGGCGCAGGCGGCCAGGTAGGCCGATCCCGTGCCCATGTAGGTCGACTCGGTTTCGGCCATGACCGCCCACTGGGACCATTGACCGTCTAGGGTCGGCCAGTTGGGGTCCCCGTCCTGGAGGACCACGGAGGCACCCACCAGCAGCGAGGAGGCGCCCAGGGTCCAGACCATCCACCCGGTGGTGGAGAACCAGTAGGCGGTGTCAGCCTCGGAGATGTCAAAGTGCAGGCCCATGGCCTTGTAGTGCTCCAGCAGCAGGCCGCCGTGGGAGTGCACGATGGCCTTGGGGGTGCCGGTGGTGCCGGAGGAGAAGAGCACCGTCATGGGGTGCTCGAAGGGCACCGGCTCAATGACGGCCGTGGCGCGTTCGGCCGTGAAGTCGGCCCAGGACTGGGCACCGGGTGCTGCGGTTTCGGTGTCCAGGTCTTCGTCGAGGTAGGGCAGCAGCACGGTGGGGATGCCCGGCAGCTCGGCTCGGACCTCGGCCAGGTCATCGAGCTTGGAGATCCGTTTGTCGCCCCAGCGGTAGCCGTCAATGGAGATCAACAGGCTCGGTTCCAGCTGGCCGATGCGCCCCAGGACGCCTTTGACACCCATTTCCGGAGGCACGCAGCACCAGATGGCGCCCAAGCCGATGACGGCGAAGTAGGCGGCGAGGGTTTGCGGGATGTTGGGCAGGTAACCGGCGACCCGGTCCCCGGACTTGATGCCGTGGCGGATCAGGCCCTGCTGGATGCGCTCGATTTCCTCGGTCTGCCGGGCGCCGGTCCAGTCGATGGAACCGTTGGTCTGGCTGCGGGACTTGACCATGGTGTCGTCCGGGTGGCGTGCCAGGGAACGCAGGATGTGCTCGGTGAAGTTGATGCGGGCTCCGGTGAACCATTGCGCCCTCGGCATGGTGCGCTCGGCAAGCACGGAGGTGTGGGGGGCGTGGCTGATGATCTCGAAGTGGTCCCAGACCTCGCCCCAGAAGTCCTCGAGGTTTTGGACCGACCAGGCCCAGGCGTCCTCGTAGTCAGCGAAGTGCCGGCCGGTCTTGGCTTCGATCTTTTCCAGGAAGCGGCCCATTTGGCTGTTTGACCAGGTGTCGCGGGTGGGGGCGGGCCGCAGCAGTGCGCCGGGTTCGGTGTTCTTCATGGTTCTTTCCTTCAATGGTGTTCGTGTCGTCCGAGGAGCCCGATGACGGGCCTGGCGGTGCGTTATGAAGCGTTGGTGCCGGAATCGAGTCCGAGCAACCTCACGGCGTTGTCCTTGATGATCTTTTGGCGCGGGCCGTCTCGCAGGTCCACCTTTGCGAAGTCGGCCATCCAGCGGTCCGGGGGCAGCAGCGGGAAGTCGGAGCCGAAAAGGACCTTGTCCTGGAGCATGGTGTTGGCGTACTGCACCAGGTTGGCCGGGAAGTACTTGGGCGACCAGCCGGAGAGGTCGATGTACACGTGGTTGTGGCGCACCGCCACCGCCAACGCCTCGTCCTGCCAGGGGAAGGAAGGGTGGGCCATGATGATGCGCAGCTCCGGGAAGTCGACTGCCACGTCGTCCAGTGCCATCGGGTTGGAGTACTTCAGCCGGATCCCGCCGGAGCCGGGCATCCCGGCTCCGATGCCGCTTTGGCCGGTGTGGAAGAGGGCGGGGACACCCAGGGACTGGATTTCCTCGTACAGCGGGTAGGCGGCGTGGTCGTTGGGGAAGAAGGACTGCAGGTTCGGGTGGAACTTGAATCCCTTGATGCCGTAGTCCTCCACGAGGATGCGGGCCTCGTTGATTGCCGCCTTGCCGCGGGCCGGGTCGATGCTGGCGAAGGGGATCAGCACGTCAGCGTGCTTGGCCGCCTCCTCGGCGATGTAGCGGTTGGAAATCGGTGGGTGGCCGGTGGTGGCCTCGTGGTCCACGGTGAACACGACTGCCGCCATGTTGCGTTCCCGGTAGTGGGCCGCGACAGCTGCGATACCCAGCGGGTCGTGGGCCGCCCCGAAGTGCGCCTGGGCCGCCTCGCGGAAGTCCTCGGGCATGTCGGTGTGGCCGTGGTCATCGGATTCGATGTGGACGTGCATGTCGATCGCGACGAGGTCCGCGACATTGATCTTGTTCATGGTTTTGTATTTTCCTAGCCGGTGGCGGGCGGTGCCGCCACCGATCGCTGGGTTTGTGGAGATGTAAGGCAGATCAGGCTGAGACGGGTGCAGCCGCCGGGCGCAGCTCTCGCTTGAGCGAGCGTCCCAAGGCATAGATGCAAAGGGCGGATGCTGCCAGCGGGGCGGCGAAGAGCATGAAGATGTTCTCTGCCTTCCAACCGCCCGATAGGAGGTAGCCCACCAGGATCGGGGCCACGATGGAGACCAGGCGTCCAAGGCCGATCATCCAGCCCACGCCCGTGGCCCGGGCCCGGGCGCTGTAGATCTCGGGGGAGATCGTGTAGAAGCCTGCAATGCCCGCGGTGGTGAGCATGCCCAATAGGAGGGCGAGCACCATGGCCAGGGTGATCTGGCTAAAGAGCATGGAGAAGACGATGTAGGCGGCTGCCGATCCGAGAAGTGCGATGACCAGAAGCGGGCGTCCGCGGTAACGCACCGCCAAGGCACTGAAGACGAAGCAGCCCAGGATGCCCCCCGCATTGGCGATGGTTCCGGTGGTTACGCCGATACCGTCCACGCCCGAGGCGGCCGCAATGATCTTCGGGGTCCACGTGTTGGCGAAGTAGTAGGCGGCAACGAGCATGCCATAGCCGGCCCAGAGCATGAGGGTGCGGAAGCGGATCGGCCCGGTCAGGATCTCACGAAAGGCCGACTGCTCCTTGCCGGTGGCCGTGGAAGCCGGAAGTGCGTCCAGCGCGGGGCGTCCGATCTTGCCCAAGATCGTGTTCACGCGTTTAAGGGCGCCTGCCGGGCGGCGGGTGAAGAGGTAGTCGAGGGATTCGGGCAACCACAGCCAGGAGACGACGAGCATGATGATGGTCAGGGCCGCGCCGATGGCGAAGAGCGAGTGCCACCCGAAGTTCGGGATCAAGGGTCCGGCCACGATGCCGCCGATGGTGGCGCCGATCGGGTAGCCGGCGGTGTAGATTCCCATGATCGAGCCGCGGCGCTTGTCTGAGGAATACTCGGAAACCAGGACGTTCAGGTTGGCCATCATGCCGCCGACGCCCAAGCCCGTCAGGATCCGGAAGACCAGTAGTTGGGTGGCATCGGTGGCGAAGACGGAGGCGACCATACCGATGCTGATCACCACAAGCGAGATGAGGGTGAGGCGGCGGCGACCGATCTTGTCGGCCAGCGGGGTGAGGAAGATAGAACCGGCGGCCATGCCGAACAGACTGGCGCTGAGCAGGAACCCCAGGGCGACGGGGCTGATGCCCCACTCGCGGGAGAGTGCCGGTGCGGCGTAGGCCATGGCCGCCACGTCGAAACCATCAATGAGGATCAAGGCCAAGGCAATGACGACGGCCATGACCTGGAACCGGCTCATGGCCGAAGTACGTATTTCCGCGAGGGTATCCATGGAAGCTTCCTGGTTTGTTGAGAACTAATCGAGGGGAACGCCGCCCGACATTGTGAGCCTAGTCATAGAAGTGCATTGTCTCCATGTTTTATGAGCAAGTTCCGTAATACGGAACGGAATATTTACGTCGCGTGTCAACACCACCGTTCTGATGAGGTATTTGGTGAACGGAGGTGCGGAGAAGTAAAGGATGAGAACATCTAGAATTCCGCACTAAGGAATGGTTGTGGTGAGGCAGGAGGTCGGGAGTGGCCCGAGCATTTCATCGCTCAATCAAGGTGGCCGTCCTCCCCGCTGAACGACTGGTTCGGCCGAGACCCGTTCCCGGCGGAGGTCGTACCCCACCGTACCGCCGTGCACAGGCCAGTACGAATGCGGTTTTTGCACTCGCCTAGTCGTTGGAATAACGTGGAAAGTTCGTCCGGAGGCGCCATCCCAAGCGGCCACCGGACGGGTTCAGAGGCCCCCGCGTCCGCACCTGCCCCCAAGGTGTGCGGCCGCGGGGTTTTCCCTTGGGTCCGTTGTTGGCCCCGCGACCACAGGGGCACGGCAAAATATATTTCCTGCGATCTTTTCCCGCACACCTGTGGACGCCGGGACCCCACCGACCGCGTGCACACCACCGTCAGGTCTCGTTCAGCCCTGAATCCCGCTTGCCGCTGCCGACGGTCGTGCATACGCTCGCAATCGTCATGGGTTTCGGCGTAATTCCCCATGTTCCCAGGACCAACAATCCATGCCACAAGGTTCTAGGTAGGCTAACTGCCGGATTCTTGGCGCCAGGGTGTCGCGGTGAACCATCGGCAAATGGGTCGCCTTATCCTGTCGCGGATTGGCGATACGACTATCCGACACAATCTGAAGCGCGGAATCCTGACCAGTCCTGTCATTTTACGAAGGCGACTGCACAGTCAGAAGTCGCCTGTACTGCCTAGATCTGTTCGCAAGGGGGAACCTTGTGCAACTTGTGCGAACGCCGGTAGCTAGAGGTCCTTCTCGCTGCCGCGGTACCGCTTCGGTTTTGCAGAGAGATAAGCTCTCCGCCGGTTGCGGAACCAATGACGCAAGGGCGTAGGTATAGCGGCCTTACGGAACCGGTAAAAGCGTCGGCCCCACCGCGCACGCCAGTTCGAGCCCGTCGGCAGAAAGCCAATATATGAGGGTGGGCTCAACACACCAGTGCTTGAGCGGCGCCACATGTAGCCCTGAGCGTCCACAAAAGACACAACGCCGTATAGAGGTGCTTTCGCTATCCCTCCACGTATTGTCCCGGGAGCGTACTTCTCCCACCAGAAAGGTTCAGTGGCAAAGCTAAAGGACTCGTCAGGTGCGATGACTAGTTCTCGCTCGCTAATCTCCGTGGTCGTGTAGCGGTGAACAGTGAGGACAACACGCCAAATTGGTGCCTTGCTGTGGTTTGTAACCACTGCAGTATGAACAATGTCGGGGGCTCCATGGGTTTGATGGACCTTCACCAACACATGGCTTGCTTGGTCTCGAAGCGCGCGCCGCGAGTTCAGTACATATGTGCGGACCGCAATCACGACACTGACGCCGGTCAAGATGATGCCCACCCACACAGGAACGTTGCCCTAGTCCAGACTCATATTGCCCCCAGCGGTTAGGTCTCGGTCTTCCGGTGCGATGGTTCCTTTCAAGATACTGCCATGCGAAGCAAGCGCAATGCATCATGCCGTCGGGTATCTACGACCGCGACTCGATATAGCGGCGGGGTCGTGCAAAGGCCAGCTGGGTAGAACTGGCGTTTAGGCGTTTTCAAGACACCCAATATCCATGCGACTACTGTACCGAAAGTTTTTTCCGTGCGTTTCTTTTGGGATGCATTTTAGACATTAGCTATGGAACAAAATTTGACGGCCTGTCGCTCTGATTAAAATCCCAGCTCCGGGTGTCCCAGTTCCAAGGAATTGGGACACCTGCGCGTCTCACAGTCGTTACAGTCTGGGCCGCTGTTTCATTCCTGCAAGACAATTATCCGGGGATGTTTCATTTGGTGTAGAAGAAACGGACTGCTAGGGATACTTGGAGTGACTTCAAGTGTGTCGGTAGTGAAGATGGGCGATCAGGTTTTTGCTGAAACACTCGTACTATGGACGAATTCTTGGGTATGTCGGGAACAGCTTGGACTGGCATCTATACGATCATTACGTTCTGCCTTTTGGTTGTTGCTGTTGCGGCAGCGCTATACGCCAGAGAGCAGTGGAAAGAAGCGCGGGGACAGGTTGAAGAGGCCCGCACGGCGAGGTTGGAAGCGAGTAGACCGTACGTCATTGTCACGGTTGAACCTTCGGGTGCGAGCCAGCAGCTATTCGACCTTGTTGTGAAGAACATTGGTCAGAGGCCGGCGATGAACGTCTCTGTCATGCTCGACCCTGCACCGATGCGCGCTAGAGAATCGGCGGGTAGAGAGATTGCAAAGGCCAAGATGCTGAATGAGCCAATTGCGCTAACCGGAGGCGCAGACAGTAAGGATTGATCCGGAGTCGCAGGAGCTGGTCGTCGGTGGACGTGAGCGGGGAAGTCGAGGAAAAGGTACTCGCTCGGTCCTTCATGCGGCTTTTACAGTCGGGTTGGGCGAG
>Ga0065705_10104292_pt1 | contig 23239 bp, 15 predicted proteins | sample SwibulcommuniRL2_FD_59092 | JGI IMG/M metagenome (GOLD analysis project Ga0065705, IMG submission 59092) | Bulk soil microbial communities from switchgrass field near Rose Lake, East Lansing, Michigan, USA - RL2 Bulk Soil v2 (version 2) | ecosystem: Environmental > Terrestrial > Soil >...
AAAAACAGCAATGACCTAAACAGGACGGCTGCCGCCAATGGCAGGTAGCGCCAAGTCGGCTTGCCGACGACTGAGTTATGGACCCCGAAAATCACCCATACTCCCAGGGCGCTAACCGCTGTCATCCTCAGTAAGTCGCAAATACTGAAGCGCACGATTACCCCCGTTTGGCTCACTTCTCCCGCGGCTGGACACACTGCGGCCCCTCAGCATCCCATGGCCTTCACGGCGGTTGGACTCGGGGGATCGGGCCTTGTGGCCAGCGGTACTCGCGATTTTATGGTTCGGGCTCATTCAGACGGTGGGCAGCGCAGCCGCTGATCACTGTTAGCACTCAGGTGCGCGGACCTTGTCCCCTGCACGCCGAACAACGCCGCAGATCCATCTTCACCGACGACCTGGAGAAAGGCATCTTCCAGTTTTTCGCTCGCCAGTGCGCCGCCCACGGCAACGCACTCGACCTGTGGGCGAAAGCAAACGGCCTTTCCATTCACCAAGCGGCGCTCGACCTAGCTAACAAGCTCCATCGAAAACTACAACGGAACAAAGACGAGAACCCGAAATCCCATTCCCAGGAAGGCTTCATCACCTCCAAACCCCCTTGAAATGAATCGGTACATCTTCACAATCCGCGAGTGGTGCTACTGACACTGATCGTGGCGATGAGATTCGGATTCCTTCGCTTGCTCTTCAGGCCTGTTGACTCGTCGGCACACGGAGGGTGCCTGCTACTTTGCATCCAATTCCTGAATGCGGATGTTCCGCCAGCGGACTTCCAGCGGCTCCTCGCGCTTGCCGACGCCGTGAACTTGAAGAGCAATCAGCCCCTTGGGAGTGACGCCGTCCTTCAGATCGACCGCCGGCACGCCGTTGATCGAAGTCTTGATCGAGTCGCCGCGGCACTCGATGCGGAACTTGTTCCACTCCCCTTGCTTGAACGCCTTGCGGGCCGGCTCGTTGTTAGACAGGTCGGCGAGAAACCGGCCGCGGCGGGCCTCGTCGTAGATGCCGCCAGAAAATGCCCGGTCGGTCGGATCGATCTCGACCTGGTAGCCGTGGACGCGGTCGGCAGCGACCTTCTTTTTCGTCCCCTCAACGTCGATTTCCTTGGGCTCGGCAAAGACCTGGCTGCGGATTTGGATGCCGGAGTTTAGCTCGGGGTGGACCTTGAACTCCAGCTCCAGGATGAAATCGCCGTAGTCCTTTTCAGTGCAGAGGAACGAGTTATCGGTATTGGGGACGCTGCGGCCGACGATCTCGCCGTTTTCCACCGTGTACTTCGCCTTACCGCCGTGCTGCTTCCAGCCGGTGAGCGACTTGCCGTCGAAGAGAGGTTTGAAATCATCGGCTGCAAGCGCGAGCGATGATGAGCAGACAAACGCGGTGGCCAGGAGCAGGCGGTTCATGGGGCGACCTCGGTGGGAAAGGGCAGGGGATGCGGGGAAGTGGGCATTGTAATTCACCGGCAGCGGTGGTGCAGGTCCCGATCGGGAGTAGGTCCCGACCGCCGGGCGGGGCCTGGACCGGCGAATGCAGTGTCGGTTGGCGATTCAGGTCCCACGCTCTCCCGTGGGACCTACTTTCGCTCGGTGCCGACGGCCAGGTCGTCGATCCACAGCTTCTGGGCATGCGGCAACAGGCCGGGGCCGAAATACGGGGCGAGCATGAACTGGTTGAACTTCATGTTCGGGAAGTCGGTCGAGCGGAGGACCACTTCGGTCGCTTCGACCACGAGCTTGCCGTCCAGCCAGCCGCGGACGATGCCGTTGCGATTGGGCTTGTCGGCAGTCATGTCGAGCGTGTTGAGCTGAAAATACGCCTCAACGAGGTGCCACTGGTCGTCGTCAAAGAGAACGTCCTTGCTGTCGTAGAACTGACCGTTGAAACCCCCTTTAAGCGGCCCCTGTGTCAGGCCGTGCGGAGCGTCCTTGTTCTGAATGTCTTGGAGCGCCAGGCGCAGCCGGCCGCCGACTGGCTCGGTATAGGTCGTCAGGTGGCTGGCAGCCGGCGCATCCCACCGGCCGTTTTCGGTGGTCATGAAGTGCGACAGGTGGGGATGATAGCTGTGGCGGCTCCAGCCCCAGCCTTTGGAGAGCTTCAGGTAGTACCGCAGATAGACGCGGTCGGTCGGCTCAAAGAGCCGCCGCATGGGAAGGGAGCCTTGCGTGTTGGGCTTGCCATCCACCCACTCGTACTCGATGCAACCTTTTCCGGCCTTGGCGCCGCCAGCGATGCGCGTGGCGGTCAGGTCATACCAACCGCGGGATTCGACCCTAGCGTCGTCGAACGTTTCAGTGAAGAGCATGGCCGATGGGTCGGCGGCATGTGCCAAACAGGCGGCTACAACCATCGCAGCGACCATAAGAAAGTCCTTGGAATTGCAGGTAAGTTGTCACCATCCACCCGGCGGCGGTTTGAGGCGCGTCTTGAGAAAGTCAAAGTACTTTTCTGCGCCTTGGAAAATCTCGTCGCCAGCTCCCATATACGCACGCGTGAGCTCGTCGGCGGCCCGCTCGACGTTGCCTAGTTCGAATTGACATTGGCCAAGCCGCAAGTGGAGGAACGGATTACCGATTGCATCGGGGCAGTGCATCGCCATCGAAAGATTATCGCGTCCGGCGACATAGTCGCCGCTAAGATAGTTGGCATCCCCAATGGCTGCCAGAATCCACGTCGCTGCACTCCAATTCGTCGGCGGCTCGGGGAGCAAGTCCCACGCCGCCCAATACTGCGCCAGTGCCGCGGCATATTCGCCGCGACCGGCGAGCGTATCGCCGGACTCGCAGAGCGATTTGATTTGCTCGTGAATTTGATCCGGTAGTTCGGTCATCTGAGAATCTGCCGTGTCAAATCAGCCAGCCGCGCACGCTGCCGGCCGCTAGCATCAAAGTTACTCGGATCAAGCCACTCGTAAAACGCGGCCTTAAGGGCCGGCCAGTCGCTGTCGATCGCGGCGAACCAGGCCGTGTCGCGGCTGCGGCCCTTATAGACGGTGGCATTGCGGAAAACGCCCTCAAACGACAAACCCAGCCGCTGGGCCGCGGCACGTGAGGCGGCATTGAGCGCATCGCACTTCCATTCGTAGCGGCGATAGCCCAGCTCAAAGGCCCCCTGCATCATCAGGAACATCGCCTCGGTCGCCGCTGGCTTGCGCTGCAATCTTGGGGAGAAGAGCAAATGGCCCACTTCGATCGAGCCCGCGGCAGGTGTGATTCGCAGGTAGCTCGCCACGCCTACCGGCTGGCCGTTGGCCTTGTCGATGATCGCAAAGAAGAGCGGATCGTCCCCCAGGCACTTGCCCGCCATCCACGCGCGGTATTCCGCCAGCGTGGCAAACGGGCCGTAGGCCATGTAAGTCCAGAGCTTCCCCTCGGCATCAGCCGAGTTTGCCGCATACACGGGTGCCGAATGCCGCTGGATGTCGAGCGGCTCCAGACGGCAAAAGCGGCCTTCCAGGGGTTCGCGCGGAGGCGCAGGGGGCGGCTTCCAGTTCGGCAGCGGCGGACCAATCGGCTGGCCGAGATGATTCAAGTGTGGCTGCACGCGGCCATATCCTCCGTTTACTCGTCCCTGCCGATTATGCTGGAGCATACTCGATCGCCGAGATAAGGGACATTCGCACATGGCAGACGTGGCCGGCCTGGCAAAGAAGATCATTGCAAACGTCGAACGGGCGATCGTCGGCAAGCGGCAGCCGCTCATCCTGTCGGTGGTGGCGTGGCTCTGCGAAGGGCACATTTTGCTCGAGGATGTGCCGGGCGTTGCCAAAACGATGCTTGCTCGGGCGCTGGCCCTATCGGTGGGCTGCACGTTCAAGCGGATCCAATGCACGCCGGACCTCTTGCCGACCGATGTGACGGGAGCGTCGATCTTCAATCAGAAGACGGCCGAATTCGAGTTTCGACCTGGGCCGATCTTCGCCCAGGTGGTGCTGGCCGACGAAATCAACCGGGCGACGCCGCGGGCTCAAGCGGCCCTCCTTGAAGCGATGGCCGAAAGCCGCGTGACCGTCGATGGCGTGACGCATCGGCTGGGGCCGCCGTTTGTAGTCATTGCGACCCAGAACCCGGTCGATCACGAAGGGACGTTTCCGCTGCCGGAGGCGCAGCTCGACCGGTTCCTGATGCGGTTCAGCCTCGGTTATCCGACGCTGGACGAAGAGCTGAAGATGCTGGAGCTTTTGCAGCATTCCCATCCGATCGATTCGCTCGAGCCGGTCGTCACGGCTCAGGAACTGGTCGAGTGCCAGCAGGCGGTGCGCGAAATCTACGTCGATGACAAGGTGCGGCGGTACTTGATGCAAATTGTGCACGACACGCGGGCGCACGACGATGTGAACCTTGGCGGCAGCCCGCGGGCGTCGATCGCTCTGTTTCGCACGTCACAGGCGATGGCGGCGATGCGCGGGCGCAATTACGTACTGCCTGATGACGTGAAGCGAGTCGCTGGCCCGGTGCTGGTGCATCGCATGATCCTCAAGCCCGAAAGCCGCCTGCGGAAGGTGACGGCCGGGGCCATTGTCGATGAGATCATCGCGGAGATCGCGGTGCCGACGTTGGAGGAGAAGGCGGCGGGGTGAGTAGAGGAAGTCGGAGGTCGGAAGTCGGCAATTGGAGGTCGGAGATCGGAGGTCGAAAGTCGGAAGTTGCGGGTCGAAGGTAGGCAATTGGACGTCGATGAGCTGGGCAGAGTACGCAGTACTGAGTACTGAGTACCAAGTACTTAGGGCAACACACGCACATCCAACATCCGACGTCCGACCTCCGACCTCCGCTAAGTCCCGCCGGGCCGGCGGGACGTACTGGGGATGCGTCATGATCTGGTGGGCCGGAGTCATACTGCTTTTGGTAATTGCGGTCGTGTTCGACCTGGGGCTCTTGGCGTACGCGATGTACGTGCTCTTGGCGGTGATGCTCGTCAGCCGGTTTCTAACCCGCCGCTGGACCGAGTCGCTCTGGGCGCAGCGCGAGTGCAATCGGACTGAGGTCGAGATCGGCCAGACGGTGGCCGTGAATGTAACCCTGCAAAACAAGGGAAACCTGCCGATTCCTTGGGTCCTGGTCGAGGACCTGCTGCCGCGCGAGGCTTTGCTTTACGATCCGCCGAGACTGCGGGTTGCGGGACGGCGCGTGAATCTTTCGCTGCTCCGTAGCCGCTCGCGCAAGAGCATCAACTATCAGCTTACGCCGACGCGCCGCGGATACTATCAGATCGGGCCGCTGGTGTTGGAGACGGGCGACTTGTTCGGCCTGCACCGGCGATACCGAGTGGCCACCGAGCCGCACTTCTTGCTCGTGTTGCCCAAGGTGATTCCGCTGGCCGGTTATGAGGTCTCGTCAAAGCGGCCGATCGGCGAAGTGCGGATGAGTTTTCGGCTCTATGAGGACCCAACGCGGATCAGCGGCGTGCGGGCCTATGAGCCGGGCGATCCGATGAACCGCGTGCATTGGCGGGCCACGGCGCGAACGGGCATGTTGCACAGCAAGGTCTATGAGCCTTCCACCGTGGCGGGTGCGACGCTGCTTCTGGAGTTTCACACGGCGGCCCACGAGCGGAAGCATGAGCCGCATCGCAGTGAGCTGGCCGTGACGGCCGCGGCCTCCATTGCTAACGCGGTCTATTTGATGGGGCAGCAGGTCGGACTGGTGACCAACGGCCGCGACGCCGCCGATCGGATTCGGCAGGAGGGGTGGGCTCACGATCATCGTTCGCGGCGCGAGGCCATTGCCGCGGCCAGCGTAAAAGAGAAGAGCGACCGCCTGGCGCCGCTGGTGATCGAGACGCGCCGCGGGCCGGAGCAGCTCGTGCGGATTCTCGAAACGCTGGCCCGCGTCGAGCTGACCGATGGCCTTCCACTGCCGGCCTTGATCGAGGAAACGGCCAGTCGGATGCCCCGCGATGCCACAGTGATCGCGATCATGCCGGGGAGTTCACAGGAATCGGCAATCGCCTTGAGCAATCTCAAGCGACGCGGCTTTGCGGTCACGGCGATCTTGAATTTGTTCGAGACTTACGACTTTGCCGACGCCGCCGCGCCGTATCTGGCCGAGGGGATCGAGGTGCGGCACCTGCGGGATGAAATGTCAATTGTGGAGATTTGCCGGAGCTATGCGTTACGATGAATTGCTGGCAGGTTGAAAAACTGCCCACTTACGATGTCCCGCCGCACTCCTGAAACTCTGGCTGATTATCTGGTCGTGGCGATCTGCCCGGCCCTGATCATGGTGCTGGTCGGCAGCTTGCTCTTTTTCCTGGTGGAAGTTTTCTATCAAGGGCAGTTTGAACTGCGCACGCTGTGGGTGCTGGCGATGTTCGTGCTGGGAATTGTGTGCCTGGCCCGGCTGTCGATGGAGGAGGGGTATGCCTATGCGTCGATGTACGGTGTGCCGCTGGGGGTGCTGGTGGGGCTCGCTTTGTCGCGGTTCGTGCAATTCGGCGGGCCGCTCGCGCCAATCAGCCTGCTGGTGAACTGGGCGCTGATGGGTTTCATTTGGTGGTGTACTGACAAGCTCACGTGGGATTGCACGCTGATCGACGATTCGCAGGACGCATCGGGCGAAGGGCTGTTGCAGCAAATGGGCCTGGACAGTGAAACCGGCCGAGGCGAGGCGAGCGTGGCCGGCCCCGAGGCGATGACCACTGCCCCCACGTCACTAACTCAGAGGCAAGCGGAATCAACCAGCGACGACTGGTGGCGCAAGTGGATCGACCGCGACAATCGGCCGCATCCGCCTGGGGTATGGGTGGTCTATTTTTCGCTCGGGGCACTGCCGCTGTTTGGGATCGGCGGACGGTTCATCTCGCCCGAGAACCTCGACTCGCGCCGCTGGTGTTTTTGGATGCTCGTTCTGTATGTGGCCAGCGCGATGTGCCTCTTATTGGCGACGAGCTTTTTGGGGCTGCGAAAATACCTGAGGCAGCGGCGGCTGGAGATGCCGCTGGAAATGGCGGCCGCCTGGGTCGGCTTTGGCACCATGCTCATTGTGGCGACAATCATCGTTGCCACGATGCTGCCCCGACCGAGCCCCGAGTACTCGATCGCCCAAGTGATCAAGATCGATTCGCCCGAGCTGTGGGCATCGAAATTCGGCTTTGGGCCCGAGGGGGCCAAGAACAAGCCCGACAACCCGTCGTCCAGCGGAACTGAGCAGAAGGAGGGGCAAAGGGCGGATCGACAAGGCGGAGGCAAGTCCGATCCAAACAACAAGCAGGGGAGTTCGAGCAAGGACGGTAAGGGCCAAGGGCAGGGGGACGGTAAAAGCCAGCAGACAGAGCAGTCGCAGAACAAGAGCGATTCGTCGTCTGCAAGCGGCTCCAATTCGCAGCAGGGCAACCAATCGCGGCAGAACGCAACGCAGCAACAGCAAACCACCCAGACGGAGACGAAGTCTGAGAGGAGGCCCTCTGACCAGGGTTCTCAGGACCATTCTGCGAGCAAGCAGAATCAAGACCAGCAGGGTACGCAGCAGCAGGGTTCCCAGCAGCAGAGCAGCCAAGCCGCCCAGGACAAGAATCAGTCACAGGGCCAGAACAAGTCAAAGGCTTCGTCGCCCGATCAGTCGTCATCTGGGAATTCGTCGAGCGACAGCACCTCGCAAGCCTCGCAAATCATGCAATACGTGCAGCGGGCGATCGGCGCTGTGGGTGGGCTATTGAAAGCCGCGTTCTATCTGGCAATCGTCATTGTGGCGGCCATCCTCGCGTGGCGATACCGCGCGGAACTTATCGCGGCGTGGAAGAAACTGCTCGCTGAGTTGGCTGCGCTGTGGCCGGGGCTGTTCGGCAGTAAGAAAGCAGCTTCCACTGAAACAGAGTCAGCGGCGTCTGCGCCACCGCGGCCATTTGCCCAGTTCTCCGATCCATTTGCCAGCGGCCAGGCGGCGCGAATGTCGCCCGCCCAGGTCGTGCGCTATACCTTTGCCGCGCTGGAGGCCTGGGGTTGCGAGAACGGCTGCCCGCGCGCGATCGGGCAAACGCCCCACGAATATGCAGCCGCGATTGGCGAGCTTGACCATTCGCTCGGCCGTGAGGCAATGCAACTGGCCGATCTTTACGCTCGCCTGGCCTATGCCCCGCCGGCAGCAATTCGCACGAGCTTCGAACCGCTCAGGTCACTGTGGCGGAAGATGACGTCGCCCGCAGTCGAGGTCGTCGGCGCGTAGCGACCTCGCTGACGCTTAGGGTTAGTATCAGCGCCGGCAGGCCGGACAGATCAGCTCATATCCAGCGATGCCGCTGCCGCGCCGCTGCCGCACAGTCATCCGCGTGCCGCAGTGCGGGCAGTAATCGTCGTGCTGATCCGGGGTTTGGCCTCGATCGACACGGCTTTGGCAGGCCGCACAGAGATCGGACTCGGGAAACAGCTCCAAGCGCTCGGCGGGAATCGTCGCCCCGCAAGCGGTACATGCATTGGAGGTCGAGCCCCATTCATCGTCCGGCGCCGGCTCGATCGTTGCCCCACGGCCGCCACAAGCAGAGCACAGCAATCGCTCGCGCGCGGAACCGGCCAGTTGCAATAGGAATTCCAGACTTTGCTGGTCATCTCGTCGCAGCATTCCCAGCGCCCGCAGTTGGGACGCGACCTCAAACTCCGACAATGACTCCACATTGCCGCAGTGCGGACAAACCATGCGGAGGCGCGCTGGCTGAGCTGGCATAGCACGCGCCATCGTAGGGGGCAGTGCACTCGCGGACCAGGGCGGCCGCCACGCACGGCTGCGACCCCTTATGGCTGCGACTCTCTTAGGACAGCCATGAACTCATTCATGGCGCGGAAGTCGTCGAGCCGTCCTTCGGCATTGAATAGTTGCCGCAGGTTGCCGATCACGCGGTACAGCCACTGGAGGTGCGTTGGCGCGGCGAGCAATTCGTCGCTCCGCGGCAAAGGTCGCTGCGCGATACGGTCCAGGCGATCAAATACTTCGTCGCGCGATAGCAGCTCGCCGTGATAGAACGGATCGACGATTTGCCAGCCTGCTTCGGTCCGCACGCGCACCAGAAAGTGCCCCGGCGCATTGACGCCCGCGACCGTCAGCCCAACCCCCTCGCCGACCGCCTTATAGAGCAGGCCCAAGGTGATCGGCAGGCCGCGGCGCGAGTTGAGCACGGCAGGCAGGTAGCTGTTGAGCGCGTGATAGTACCGGTCGGTGTCGCCGGCAAAACGCTCCTCCAAGAACAGCACCTGGTGCAGTGCCGCGTGCAAGCGCGAACGCTGCGAAGACGTTGCCGTTGCCAGGACTCGGTCGCTGAGGGCGCGGATTTGCGACTCGGTCTGCTCCGGCACCACGTCGTCCAGGGCATGCATCGAGACCGCAATGGCCGCCCGCACCAGACCGTCGGTCGTCCAGAGTACAGGCATCTGGTCAACAAAATACTGAAACGCTTCGGGCCGGCAGTAAATCGGCTCGTGGTAGGTCATTTCCCTCGACATAAAGACTTCCACCAATGAGTGCGTGTGCGGGTGGTTTCGACGACAAGATCGCTGCTATTTCCAGCGCGCAATCCAGCCCACCTGAGTGAGCGGGTTGCTAGTTAGGCCCCGTCGCCTCTTCCAATTGGACAGTCGCTTTCGGTTGGGAAAACCGGGCATGACAGCTAAGCTTTGCCGGTTGCACGACGAACGTGCGGCCCGGAAGTTGCTAACCTCGATGCCCAGCAGTTGGCGACATTCGCTCGCCGACACCAGTGAGAAGAAACTGCCGCTAGCATCGTCGCTGGTGATCGTAAACCCTTGACAGGTCACGGTTTATTTGATTGACCGGAGCGACGCTGACGACTAAAATCGTCCGTAATGGGCCGGGGAAACGTCTCGGCTTTTCGCCCGTTCTTGGGTAGTCGTTGGACCCGCCACGTCAGGTGATCCGTTTTAAGCAGTGGCAGCACTGCAATTGCGCTGCGACGTAATTCCAGCCGCGGAGCGACGCATGAATTCCAACGCGAGCCAACCTGACGATGCCGCTCGCCTTGCGACTGTGCCCGCACCTGAAAGCCCCGCCTGCCGATCCGCCACCCCTCCAGCAGGTGGCAGTTCAGTTACACCTCATCCGGTGATTCTCGTAACCAGCGGCGACCGGCCCGCGGCGACCTTTCCCGATGATAAGACCGTCATTTCCAAGGCGCCTCCCACCAGCGAAACCCAGCCCCCGCCAGTAATCTCTCCGCAACGCATCGGCCAGTCGCTCGTCGGCAAGCGACTGGAGCATTTCGACCTGATCGAATTCGTAGGGGGCGGCGGTATGGGCGCGGTGTTTCGCGCCATCGACACCCGCCTTGGACGCACAGTCGCCGTCAAGGTCCTCTCGCGCGATGCGACCGACGACGAGACGATCCGCCGCTTTCAGAACGAAGCCCAAAGTGCGGCCCGCCTCGACCATCCCAATATCGCCCGCGTCCACTACGTCGGTGAGGACCACGGCTGGAATTTCATCGTCTTCGAGTTCATCGAAGGGGTGAATCTGCGGGATATGGTCGCGCGCAATGGCCCGCTGCCGCTGGCTGACGCTTTGTACTTCACTTTGAAAGTTGCCGAGGCCCTGGAACATTCGTCCGCTCGCGATGTGGTCCATCGCGACATCAAGCCCTCCAATGTGCTCGTGACGGCCGACGCCTCGGTCAAGCTCGTCGATATGGGGCTGGCGCGTCTGCACCAGGTCGATTCGTCGTCCGACGATCTTACGGCCAGCGGCGTCACGCTCGGCACGTTCGACTACATTTCGCCTGAACAGGCCCGCGATCCGCGCTCGGCCGACGTGCGCAGCGATATCTACAGTTTGGGCTGCACGCTCTATTTCATGCTCACCGGCCGGCCGCCGTTTCCGGACGGGACCGCGCTGCAAAAGCTCATACGCCACAGTGGCGAGGAGCCCGACGACGTGCGGCTCGTGCGATCTGATTTGCCGCCACGGGTATCGACGCTACTGGCGCGGATGCTGGCCAAAAAGCCCTTGCAGCGCCACCAGTCGGCTCAAGAACTGGTCGCCGATATTTCCGCCGTGGCCGATCAATTGGGGCTGGGGAGCGCCGTACATCGCGGAAAGGTCGTGGTCACGCCTCTCGTGCGCGAACAGACCTGGTGGTCCACGGGCGTTCAAGTGGCTGTTGCGGCGGCAATGCTGATCGTCGCGATTCTGGCGCTGGACGCCTGGCTGGGGCGAGCCGCGGGCGATGGCCAGACAACAATGCGCCCAAAGCTTCCCCCGCTCACCTCGGCTCAGGCAAATGAAAACGCCGCCACTGTCGCCAGTTCGAGCTCCGATCCCGGCCGACAACTCATCGTCGGCCCTCCCCCCGATCGACAATTTGCTGCCGGCGGTGGAACAACGACCGCCGCTGCAGGGAGTAAGTCACCGCCCGTTGCCACTCCCGTCAACAATGCTGCAATTAATAGCGCCGCGAATCCGCCGGGCGACGTTGATGCGGCCGCGGATGCGAGCCCCGGACTTACGGGGTTTGCGTCAGCCGACACAGGCAGCGCGCTCGGCCCGCCGGAGCTCGCGGCTGAGATTCGCGTGGACCCCGCCAGCCCTCAAGTCAACGCGATTGGCCCTCCTGCCGTCACTCTGCCGGCAGCGGCGGCAAAGATCAAACGTCTGGTTGTCGATCGAGAAGCGCCGCAATCGCCTGCTCCCGACACTGAGTATCTCACTTCCCTCGGAGCTGCCTGCCGTCGGGCCGCGGAACTGTCGCTTACCGAGATCGAACTGGCCTGGTCGGGTCCGCTAGTTGAATCGCCATTGGAAATTACCCACCCGCGGCTCACCCTGCGGGCGGTCAGCGGCTATCGGCCGATGGTCCTGTTTCGGCCTCAAGTTGCCGATACGGAAGGTCGCCGCCAGATGATTCGCGTGAGCAGCAGCCCGTCCAGCCGCCTCACGATTCTCGGCGTGGACTTGCGGCTGGAGCTGCCCCGCGAATCGGCCTATGGCTGGTCGCTCGTCTCGCTGCGCCCGGGGCAAACACTCGAAATGGCCGATTGCGTGCTAACGGTGCAAGACGGCGACGGCAATCGCCCCCCCGTGCACCAGCAAGTGGCGATGATCTGGGTCCAACCCCGGATGATGACGGATACGATGGCCATGGAACCCATTACCGGCATGGCCGCGGGGACCACGGTTATAATCAACCGCTCGATCGCCCGCGGCGCCGCGACCCTCCTCAGCCTCGCCGAGGATTCAACGCTTAGTCTGCAGTGGACCCAAGGCCTGCTCGTCACTCCCAAGCGGCTGTTGGAGACGACCGGCAGTGCAACGAGCCCCAAGTCGCTCGACCGCATCAATCTGACGCTGGAAAGCGTGACGGCGGCTTGTCGCGACGGACTGTTCCAGATGCAGCGCCGCAGCGGCGCGGGCTTCCAGTTTGGATTGGATGTGTCCACGTCGCACTGCATTCTGGTGACCGACCCGGAAGCGCCGCTCTACGAATTCCTCGGCGTCAGTGAGATCACGCGCAGCGACTTAAGCTGTGCCGGCGAACTGAATCGCTACTCGCATCCTGACGTCGCGTTTCTCCGCTATGGCATGACGGCGCGGCCCGATCAGTCCACGACGATTGACCTCAAGGACCGCCAGAACTGGTCCACCGAAAGCCAGCCGCGGCCTCTCGATCAATGGCGCACGCCCCCATCGTTCAATCGACCGGCGCACGAACAAGGCAAGGATGACTTCCTGATCCGACCCGAGATGATCATCGACGCCGGCTTTGATCCGGCTGCGCTCCCGTCTATTCAGCCAGTCACGACAATTTCGTCCCCGCGGCCCGCCCCGCCCGCTTTGGTTGGTCCGCCTCCCGATTCGCTCAATTCGCGGATCGACCTTGACTCGGCGCTCTCGCCGCAATAGCCGCACCCTAGGATCGCTCTGGCTGGCTCTCTACAATGCGACCGGACTTCACGCGCTCTTGGCTCCGGTCGGACATGCGATCGATCTACTTTCTCCTGGCGATCTGCGGACTATTTGCGCTCGTCGCGGGCTGTGGCAGCGGCAATTCCGTCTCCACCCTGATTTACGCCCAGCCCGAAGATCCCAAAACGCTCGATCCGATCAACACCGACATCGCCGAAGCGGTGCACGTGCTGACGAACGTGTTCGACACGCTCGTCACCTACCACGACGAAACCATGGAAATCGTCCCCGCGCTGGCTAAATCGTGGGAACACAGCGATGACGGCTTGGCCTGGACGTTTCACTTGCGGCAGGGAGTCACGTTTCATGACGGCACGCCTCTGACCAGCGAGGCCGTGAAAGTCAGCCTCGAGCGGCTCATCCTGCCCGAGCATCCGCTGCTCTTTGATAAGGTCCGGCCTTATCGGTCGGCCTACAACGTGATCGACAAGGTCCAAACCCCCGACGATCGCACCGTTGTCCTCAGACTGAAAAATCCCAGCGCGATCCTGCTGGCCAACCTGGCGATGTTTCCCGCCAGCATCCTTAGCCCCACGGCACTAAAACAATACGGAGCAAGCACGGCTGAGCATCCAGTTGGCACCGGCCCATTCCGTTTTGTCAAATGGAGCCGCGACCAGCGTCTGGTTACCGCGGCCTTCGACAGCCACTGGCGCGGCCGGCCGAAGATCGATCAGCTCATCTTCGTGCCGGTGAAAGAAAATGCCACGCGGGTACAGCGTCTGGCGCGCGGCGAGATTCAACTGGCCGACAGCCTCACGCCCGTGGAGATCGATGGACTCTCCAAGAATCCCCAGCTCGCCGTGCAGGAAGCACCGGGTATGAATGTCGCATATCTGGCGATGCAAACCGAAAAGCCGCCGCTGGACAACCTCGACGTCCGCCGGGCGATTTACATGGCGATTGACAAAAACGCCCTGGTGAAGCTGGGCTACGCGGGACATGCCCAGCCGGCAGTGTCGATGGTTCCGCCTGCCATGTGGGGGCATTACGAGCGGTTCGAAGTTCCCCCTTACGATCCGCCCGCCGCCAAGGCCCTACTTGAACGGGCAGCTCAGCAAGCTGGCTTTTCTCTGCCGCTTCAGCTCCGCCTCTCGGTGATGAACCAGGCCCGCCCCTATCTGCCTCAGCCTGCCGCGATTCAGGCCTACCTGAAGGACGCCCTCGGCCAGATCGGCATCGAAGCGAGGATTGACGCCCGCGATGTGAATCAGCATTTCGATCATCTCATGGCCGGGCAGCACGAGCTGGGTCTGGCCGGCTGGTTCAGCGACAACAGCGATCCTGACAATTTCCTTCAGTCGCTGCTCGACATCGACAACATTCCGGGCAACAACCTCAGCCGCTATCGCAGCGAGCGCTTCCACGAACTCATCCTCGCCGGTCAGAGTGAACTGGACGAAGCCAAGCGACTATTGATCTACCAGGAAGCTCAGGAACTGGTGGCAAAGGATCTGCCTGTCGTGCCGCTCGTGCACACCAACCAACGGGCGGCCCACCTGAAACGGCTCAAGGGCTATTCGGTGCATCCGACCGGCCTCGTCCGCCTGCGGACCGCCTATTACGAGGAGCCGTAGGCGCCGTGATCGGCTATCTCGCCCGCCGCGTAGCCCACGCCTTGGTGACGATCATCGTCGCGGTCGCTCTGGTTTTCATCGCCGTCCGTGTACTCCCCGGCAATCCGCTGCTGGCCCGCTTCGGACAGCATCCCGACATCGAGGAGATCGAAAAGCTCCGCCGCGAGTACGGCTGGGACCGGCCCGTGCTCGTGCAGCTCGGCCAGTTCGGCTGGCAGTTGGTGACGACCGGTAAAATGGGCAAGTCAGTGGCCCGGCCGCACGCCGATGTGGGTGACGAGCTGCGGGAGTGCTTTCCGGCAACGCTCGAGCTGACGACCGCGGCGCTTCTCCTGGCGATTCCGTTGGGAATTGCCGCCGGCGCCGCGGCGGCGGTCTTTCGCAATCGCTGGCCCGATCGCCTGTCGATGACGCTCTCGCTGCTGGGGGTGAGCGTCCCCATTTTTTTTCTGGCAATTTGCCTCCGCGAAGTGCTGACCTTCCTGCCAACCTCGAGGCGCTTGCCGGAACAGATCGATTTCGACCCGATTTCCGGGCTGCTCCTGCTGGACACGCTGCTTCGCGGCCGGCCCGATCTTTTTGCGATCGCCATTCATCATTTGCTTTTGCCCGCCGTCGTATTGAGCACGATCCCGACGGCCGTGATCGCCCGCATTACGCGCAGCTCGATGCTCGATGTGCTCTCGGCTGATTTCATTCGCACGGCCCGCGCCAAAGGGGCCAGCCTGTGGCGCGTCGTCTGGCGGCACGCGCTCCCAGGCGCCGCGGTGCCCGTGGCCAACATCGCCGGCCTGCAAATCGGATTGTTGCTCTCGGGGGCCGTGCTCACGGAAACGGTCTTTGATTGGCCGGGCCTGGGTAGCTATGTCACCCGGGCTATCGGCGACCGCGATTACGTTGCGATTCAAGGCGACGCCATCCTCATTGCGGCGATGTTCGTCACGCTCAACCTGATCCTGGACGTGCTGTATGTCTGGCTAGACCCGCGGATTCGCCTGACTTAGCAAGTGGGGCAGGTTTTCAACCTGCCATGAACCTACCTTGGCCACTATCCCATCCACACCCGCCCCCTCGCGCTCCTGGCAACGACTGGTTCGTAGCCCCTCGGCCTGGACCGGCGGCGCGATCGTCGCCGCGATTCTCCTCGTCGCCTTGACCGCCGATTGGCTCGCCCCCTACCGCCTCGATCAGGCCTTGTCGGTCGAGAACATTGCCCACCGCCCAACCACCGAGCATTGGCTCGGAACTGATGAACTGGGTAAAGACGTTCTCTCGCGCGTCATGTTCGGCTCGCGGCTGTCGCTGTCGGCCGGGCTGCTGTCGATCCTGCTGGCGGTCGCGCTCGGCGCTCCGACAGGCGCGATCGCCGGTTATTTTGGCGGGCGGACCGACACACTTCTGATGCGGGCAATCGACGTCGCCTTGGCATTTCCCAGCGTGCTCATTGCCCTCTTGGTCTCAGCGGCCTACGGACCGAGTTGGGCGGCGGTCGTGATCGCCGTCGGCCTGATCAACGTCCCCGTCTTCGCCCGCCAGGTACGCGCGACGGTGCTCTCGGTCGCCCAGCTTGACTACGTCCTGGCCAGCCGGGCGTTTGGCGCGTCTCCCTTGCACGTCGTCACGCGTGAGATCCTGCCCTCCTTAATCAGCCCCGTCGTAGTGCTCGCCAGCTTGAGCCTGGGGACGGCCATTCTCGAGGTCGCGGGCCTGTCGTTTCTCGGACTGGGTGGCGACCAGACGATTGCCGAATGGGGCGCGATGCTCACGCGGGCTAAGACTTACTGGAGCTCCAACGCCTGGCTGGCCCTTGGCCCTGGAGCAGCAATTTCTCTCACCGTCCTCGGCTTCAACCTTCTCGGCGACGGCCTGCGCGATGCCCTCGACCCGCGGAGCGAGGCAACACTGCTATAGGTCCCTCACGTCGTGAGGGACCATCCGCCTCAACGCCAACAGGTAAACAAGTTTTTCTTTGCGTCCGGTTCCTGACGGCGTCAGGAACCTACTACCATCGAGAAAGTACCCAGCTCGCCAGCGGCGGGCACAGGCGGTCGAGCCAGACGAGCAGGTTGCCGCCAGCGGAGAGGATGATCTCGCGGCGGCCCGAGCGCATAGCGGCGACGATGCGGCGGGCGACGGCGTCGGGAGACATAGCGCCAATTCGAGACGCTGACGCCTCCTCTCTCTCGCCAATTGCCACGTCAAAGAACTCGCTGCTGGTCGTGCTGGGGCTGACGAGGAGCACGTCGATTCCTTCGCGGGTGAGTTCGATCCGCAAGGCGTCGGACAGGCCATGCAGGGCGAACTTGCTCGCGCAGTATTCGCTTTTGCCGGGAACCGCGGCGTGGCCGAGGACCGACCCGACATTGACGACGATCGGCGCATTGCCTTGTCGCAGGAGCGGCAATGCCTCGCGCGTGAACTCGGCCGCCGCAAAGAAGTTGACCTCGAAGACACGCCGCAGCCGGTCGGCGTCTGCCTCAGCGAAGGGACCGAGCGCCCCGATCCCGGCGTTATTAACCAGGGCGTCCAGACCGCCGAATCGTTCGCGGCAAAGCGCCAGCGCCGCGGCGCGGTCGCCAGCGCTGGTGACGTCGCCGGCAATCCAGGCAAATCGCTCGGGAGCGACAACTTCTGCCGCCAACTGCGACAGTCGCTCCGCTCGCCGTGCCAGGCCCACGACGCTCGCCCCGCCGCGGAACAGTTCGACAACGAGAGCCCGGCCGATGCCGCTCGAGGCGCCAGTGACGATGGCTCGAAGACCCGCGATGTTCCGGCGAGCCATGTCTCCTCCGCGGTCCGCTCCGCAGGCGTGGTCGGCGAGCGGAGGTCATAGGCAACGGAAACTTCGCCAGAATCTACCGCTTGCGGAGCAAGCGGACCACAGGCTACGCCACGTCCTGAGCAGCCGCCCCATGCTCGACAATCGCCGGCTCCTCTTCCAGCGCATACGCGTGCGGCTGGAACGACGTTCCCTCCTGATGGAGCGGCCCCACGTGCCGCTGCGGAATGCGAACGTGCACGATCACGCGGTCGTCGTCGTATCGGCGGCTGAGCACTTCGCCGTGCGCGGCCAGATAGGCGAGCAAACGCCCATTGGCGGCACTCGTTTCCACGTCCAGGTCGGCAAACGATCGGCTCAGGGCATGGCTGACGGCATCGTGCAGCCGGTCGAGGCCGGCGCGGGTGCGGGCACTGATTGGAACGGCGTTCGGATAGCGGTGCAGGACCGGCCCGAGCTGTCCGCGGTCGGTCAGACGGTCGATCTGGTTGAGGACCAGCAACGTGTCTTTTTCCTCGATTCCCAGCTCGCGGAGTACGCCATAGACCGCGCTAATCTGGTCCAGGACGGCTGGATTGGCGGCATCGGCGACATGCAGGAGCAGATCGGCCTGGCGGGCCTCTTCGAGGGTTGCCTTGAAGCTGGCGACAAGAGCGTGCGGCAAATCGCGGATGAAACCAACCGTATCGGAAAGCAGCACCGGCCCCCAACTCGGCAAGTGCCAGCGGCGGGTGCGGGTATCGAGCGTGGCAAAGAGCTTATCCTCGGCCACCACGCCGGCGCCGGTCAGGGCGTTCATCAGTGTGCTCTTGCCGGCATTCGTGTAGCCGACCAGCGACACCGTCAGCCGATCGGTGCGCGAGGCGACGAGCCGTTCCTTGCGGCGCTCGATGCCGTGCAGCTCAGTCCGGAGGTCATGAATTCGCTTCTCGACGAGGCGGCGGTCCTCTTCGAGCTGTTTTTCGCCGGGGCCGCGCATGCCAACGCCCGCCTTGATGCGCGAAAGGTGGGTCCACATCCGCTTGAGCCGAGGCAGCGAATACTCAAGCTGGGCCAATTCGACCGCCAGCCTCGACTCGTAGGTCTGGGCGCTATTGGCAAAGATGTCGAGGATCAGCTCAGTCCGGTCGATGACCTTGACGCCCAGCGTTTGCTCGAGGTTGCGGGTCTGGCTGGGTTGCAGGTCGTTGTCGAAAATCACCACGTCGGCATCGTGGTGCTCGACCAGGGCCTTCAGCTCCTTGACCTTCCCCTTGCCCAGATACGTTGTCACGTCGGGGACTTCGCGGCGCTGCACCAGGCCGCTGACGATTCGCGTGCCTGCCGTCTTCGCCAGCCCCGTCAGTTCATCGAGCGGGTCGCCCTCGGCGGCTTGACCGTTAAGAATGATGCGGACGAGAATCGCCTTCTCGCTCGCCACGCCGTCGGCACGCTGGATTTCGTACACTTTGCTGGCAGTCCTCCTGAGTCTGGTTTGATTCTGTGCAAGCGGCGGGCCAAAGGGAAGGGCAGACGTAGTCAATTCAACTCTACTCCACGGGGCGCTTGAAAATCGGGGGCGACACAAATTCGGCCCCTGGATGGACTTTTTTGGGACGTCAAGGTTCGCGCCTCACCCTTGCCGGCTTTGGATGCTGCGGTTCTGGATGGCCAGGTCGGCCGCCTTGGCCTGGGCCAATTGCTGCCGCTGGCCGTCGGTCAGACTGGCGATGAAGGCGTTTTCCCGCAGGGGTGGTCCGTCGCCGAGTTGCTGGCCCGCGATCACGTCCGCCCAGAAGAAGATCCGGTCGGCCGCTGTAAAGCGATCGAAACACCGGCACTCCAGCCACGCCAGACAATCGGCCAGAATCGGCACGCCTCGCTCACTGGTATCCGTTGCAATTCCTGCCAACTTGTCGCGGTCCCGGCCGCTGCCGTCGGCGAAGTTCCAGGCCACTGCCGCTTGATCGGGCCGCAGAAGATGAGCCCCGAACGCTTTACTGGCGCCGATCAATTCCGCCGTGTAGTGGTTGGGAGTAATCCCGACCAGCGGCATTGGCCGCTTAGGGTCCAGCGAAGCAACCGAAACAGCGTTTGCCGTCAATCCTCCGCGCCGCCCGCCAGCCGCCGCGGTGATGATCCAGATTTCGCGGTCAATCAACCCCAGCACACCGTTAACCTGGACTTGGTTCATGCACGGCCCCTAAGAAACGATAGCTGACTCAACACCAATGGAAATAGTCGCCAATCCCCAATTACCGGGGGGCGATGGCGACAGGATTGAGCCCTTCGGGAACTCGCCGACTGAAAAAACCGTCCAAGCTTCCGCAGGCTGAACTTCCGGCAAAATTGTGGCAATTTCTGCAAGCCGCAATTAGACTGGCCGGATAGTTCGCCAAAACTCCAGGCACCTACTCTGCATTCACCCGTCCCAAGAGGGGCATTGCCGTGAAGTCTCGCGCTCGTTTTCAAACTTCAGCCCCGCATCGTAATCGTATGGCTCATAACGACATGCGCAGTAGTAATGTGATGCGGGCCAAGGGCCGCTCCCGGCGGATGTTCTTTGAGGCGCTCGAGCCGCGTCAGATGCTGACGGTAGTCCCCGTCGAAGGAACGCCGTTTTGGAACTTTCCGGGCAACTATCTTCCGCCGCAGTCGTATCAGGCGAGCTCAACAAGCGGTTTTCTGTCCGGTCCTGCTGCCGGTGACCCGCTGACGGTCGCCATGAATTATCTCCAGCAGAATGCGGCCGCTTATGGCTTGACGGCCAACGATCTGACCCACTCCCACGTCACAAGTCAGTACGCGTCGCCCGACCTCGGGGTCACGCACATTTATCTGGAGCAGACGTTTAACGGACTGCCCATCGCAAATGCGAATATCAACATCAACGTGATGACCGATGGGCGGATTTTGACTGCCGGCTCGAATTTCATACCCGGCCTTTCGCAGTTGCAGCAAGACATCGCTCCTCAAATGTCATCCGAACAAGCGGTGTATTACGTCGCGGCTGCGATTGGCATCTCGCCTGGCAGCATCCAGATTGTTTCCGGTCCCAGCGGATTGAACCAGCATACAGTCATCAGTGCCCCAAGTGTCTCTCGCAATCCAATCGACGTCCAATTGCACTATGTGCCGTCGTCTGGAGGCAGCGTGGACTTGGCGTGGGAGGTCATCGTTCGCCCACCCAATCTCACCAACTGGTTCGACGTCAGCATCGGGGCTTCCGGTAGTCGCCAGGGCAGCATCATTCGCGTGGCGGATTGGACCGCCAATGCCTCTTACAACGTCTTCGCGGCGCCCACTCAGGATCCGGTTTTCGGCAGTCGTTCGATTGTGGTCGATCCCTGGAACACGATCGCTTCGCCCTTTGGTTGGCACGATGGCAACGGGACGTTGGCGCCGGATTTCACGGACACGCGGGGAAACAACGTCTTTGCCCAGGAGGACGCTGACGGCTTCGTGCTCTCTGGATTTCCCGGAGGCTTTCGCCCGCAGGGGGGTGCCGGGCTGAATTTCAATTTCCCCATCGATTTTCAGCAGAACCCCGCGACCTATCAGTCCGCGGCCATCACAAATCTATTCTACTGGGTCAACATCGCCCACGACGTTTCCTTCATCCACGGGTTTACCGAGCCTGCCGGCAATTTCCAGTTCAAAAACTACACGAACACGGGACTGGCCAACGATCCCGTGATGGCCAACAACCAGGAGTTGTTCAACTTCGGCTTTCTCAACAATGCCTTCATGGGCACGCCGCCCGATGGGCAACGGCCGGACATGGGCATGTTCCTGTTCGACACCAGTCTGACGACCTTCGAGACGCTCATTCCGCTGCGGGACGGCTCGCTGGACGGCTCGATTATCGCGCACGAGTTCACGCACGGCACTTCCAATCGCCTGACCGGCGGCCCGGCCAACGCCAATGCCCTGCAAGCCCTGCAAAGCGGCGGTATGGGGGAAGGGTGGAGCGACTGGTTTGGCCTAGTGGTCACGGCCAAGCCCGGCCAGTCCAAAAATACTCCGCGGGGAATTGGACAGTGGGTGAGCAAGGAGAATGCCTTTGGGGAAGGCATCCGCCGCTTCCCGTACAGCTTTGACATGTCGATCGATCCTCTCACGCTCAACTACTTCAACGGCGACTCCTTCCCGCAGCAGAACAACAGCGAAGTCCATAACGCCGGTGAAATCTGGTCTACGGTGCTGTGGGACCTGACCCAGATACTGATCGACAAGTACGGCTCCAGCACGAACCTGTATAACCACACCGGCGGCCAAAACGTCGCCCTGGACCTGGTCCTGGGGGGCATGAAGCTCCAGCCGGTCAATCCCTCGTTCATCGAAGCCCGCGATGCAATCATCGCGGCCGATCAAGCCCTGACGGGGGGCGAGAACTTCGTGGAACTCTGGACCGCGTTCGCCCGTCGCGGCTTCGGGTTCTCCGCCAGCTCTGGTCTGAACTCCAATTCGGTCGAGGTTTCAGCCACCTTCGACTTGCCGCCAATTCCGGTCTCGGGCTCAGTCTTTGAAGATTTCGACGGCGACGGCATACACGACGCCAACGAAGGGCCGTTGGCCGGATGGACGGTCTATAACGACGCAAACCTCAACAGATCGCTCGATCCGGGCGAGCCCACGGCCATTAGCGGAGCCAACGGTGCCTACAGCATCCTGGTGCCGGGAGGAGAAGTTGCCCACCTCCGCGAGGTAGTGCAGCCGAATTGGCGCCAGACGGCCCCGTCGAGCGGCGTTTACAACGTCGATGTGCTTCTGGGACAAACCCTGACCGGTTTCAACTTCCTCAACCAGGCATTGTCCGGCGGAATCAAGGGGTCGAAGTTCAACGACCTCGACGGCAACGGCCAGCGCGATCCGGGAGAACCCGGAATTCAGGGCGTCATTATCTACGTCGATCTCAACAAGGACGGCCACATCGGCATCTTCGAGCCCGCTGCCACCACCGACGCAAATGGCAACTACACGATCAATAACGTAAGAGCTGGCACCGGCTACCAGGTGCGCGAAGCTGCCAAGCCCGGCCTGATTCAGACATTCCCCGACCCAGCTGATCCGGCGACGCTCGGCGGCGCGCATATCAACGTCGATGTCACTTCCGGCAATTTCACCACGGGAATCAACTTCGGCAATCAGATCGCGCTCGATTTCGGCGACGCCCCGGCGAGCTATGGCACCTTGCTCGCCGGCAATGGCCCGCGGCACGGCATCGTCGCCGGGTTTGGCTTGACGCTCACTCCCGGGACCGCAGCTGGCGTCATCGACGCGGAATCGGATGGCCAGCCCAATTCCAGCGCGCTTGGCGACGACGCTAACGGGGTCGATGACGAGAACGGCGTCTCTTTCCCCGCTGGTCTGGTGCCTGGTTCGGTGGGCGAAATCATTGTCGGCGCTCGCACGACCGGCTTCTCCCCCGCGTTCCTCCATGCCTGGGTCGATTTCAACCGCAACGGCCGGTTCGACGCCAATGAGAAGATCTTCTTCACTGACATCGACGGCCAACCAAAAAACACCACGGAGCCGCAGCTCGCTCAAGGCGTGCACACGCTGCACTTCAATGTGCCTGCCGGCGCCTCGCTAGGCGCCACGTTTGCCCGCTTCCGCTTTGCGTTCGAGCGCGGACTGGGCCCCTTGGGAGCCGCTTCGGCCGGCGAAGTAGAAGACCTCGCGACGAATCTCCTCCAGGACCAGGCGATCGCCGTGAACGACATCTTTCCGGATCGCACGCGCATCCCGCCGGACGAGTTTATCAAGCTCAACAGCGACTTCACCGACCCAGGCAACTCGCTCGACGTCCTGCGGAACGACTTTGGCACCTCGAGCGACCCGACGCCGGAGATCGTCGCCGCCAACTTCAGCGGACCCGGCCAGACGCTAACGACCTCCGCCGGCGGCACCGTCAAGTTCATCGGCCCCACGCTGCCGCTGCAATACAAGCCGTTCCCCGGCCGCACGGGCCTGGATTCGTTCCAGTACCAGGTGACGGCCGG
>Ga0065705_10104293_pt1 | contig 23161 bp, 16 predicted proteins | sample SwibulcommuniRL2_FD_59092 | JGI IMG/M metagenome (GOLD analysis project Ga0065705, IMG submission 59092) | Bulk soil microbial communities from switchgrass field near Rose Lake, East Lansing, Michigan, USA - RL2 Bulk Soil v2 (version 2) | ecosystem: Environmental > Terrestrial > Soil >...
CCGTTGATTCGCCGGACTGGCAGCCCGCCAGTGCGGAGGCAGAGGCTGGTGCTCCGCTTGGCGCCGCTCACGAGCCGGCGGCTCATACGGCTCATAATATGAGCGCGGCGGCGGCGCCGTATGAGCCGGTAAATGCTTGCGGCAGCATCGCCGTAAACGATTACACGGACGGCACTTGTGCCGAGGCAGCAGAGGCTGGAGCAGAGGCGAGCGGGCAAGCGGAAAAAAATGGAGCTGATATGAGCGGCGCGGAAGAAGGAGCCAGGGGCCAGGCGTCAGGAGCCAGGGGCCAGGAGTCAGGAGCCAGGGGCCAGGACTCAGGAGCCAGGGGCCAGGACTCAGGAGCCAGGAAACGGCAACCAGCAGTCCGCACATCCGGCAAATGGGATCTGGCTGAGGAAGAGCGGCTCGCGCTAGACGAATTGCGGCGGACGATTTCACCGGAGGTCTGGCCGTCGCTGGCCGACCACTGGGTAGCGAATCTGCTAACCGAAGGTTCGGCGACGCTGATCTCGAAGGGCTACACGCGCGAGCAGCGTCAGGCGCTCGTTGGCTGGCAGCGCGTGATGGACCGGAGGAAGGATGGGCCAGGGTCCAGGTAACGACAGTGGGCGAAGATCACTCCGCGATGGCCAAATCGGGCACCAGGAGGTCTTCGCTGGTGCTGTGGCGCGGAGCGGTGGTGTGGAAGTGGTCGGCGGTGAGGCGTTCGTTGAGGGCCGCCAGACCCTGGCAATGCACCAGGCCCCGCGGCCGCCGATCGCGAACGATCACAGCCAGCGGCGCCGATTCGCCGGTGAAGTACTCCATCAGCTCCGAGAGCGGCGTCTGCTCGTCGAACTTGGGCATATCGGTGCTCATTACGTGGCGCACCAGCTTCACGGAGTTGGCCCCCCGCGGCTTGACCTTGTTGCGCGCCGCCTCGAGCTGCTGGAACGAGGCAACGCCGACCAGCTTCCCCTCGTTGTCCACGACGGGAATCGAGGTCAGCCGCGTCAATTCCATCAGCGTGTGCGCCTGGTCGATCGATTCGTCCTGATGCAGGAACAAGGCACAGGGCATCATGACGTCGCGGGCGACCGTGGTCGCGAACAGCTCGCCCTTGGCAGCCATCGCGGCCCATTGGTCGGTCTCGCGATCGACTTCCTGGCTGGTTACCACGCAACCGCGGCCCGAACCTTTGGCAAGCTGAGTCGCTTTCTCGGCCCGCGACAGCACGGTCTCGATCGTATCGCCCGCGTGCAGGCTCGTCAGGCCGCAGCTCGCGGTGATCTTGAGCGGCTGACCGCCGACCGAGAATTGGTGTCCGGCGAGCGCCGCCAGCGTCTGGTCGGCCCAGGCGACGGCAGCTTCTGTCGGGCCGGTGGTGGCGAGCACCGCAACGCGGTCGTCGCCGAGCGCGGCCAGGTGTTGGTCGTTCCCGCGGCGACCGCGCACGAGATCCGCCACGGCCCGCAGCACATGCTCGCTCGCCGGGCGGCCGTGACGCGTGTGAACGCGGCTGAAATAGTCGAGGTCGAGAATCGCCAGCCAGCCGCCGTCGGCTTTGGTGTCTTCCAGGCGGACGTGAAGGCGCGTGAGCAACGCTGTGCGGGTGGGCAGGGCCGTCACCGCGTCGAGGCCGGTCTGCTCGGCCAGACGCCGCTCGAATTCGATCACCCGAGCCCCCGCGCGGAGGCGCGAGAGCAGTTCGCCGAAGACGACCGGCTGGGCGAGGAAGTCGTCGAAGCCCGCTTCCAGGGCCTCGGTCAGGCGGGCGACTTCGGCGTCAGCGGTGAGCAGAAGCGAATAGGTATAGACGTGCGACGATAGCTTGCGAATCTGCCGGCACAGTGCCAGATCGGCCGGCTCGCCTCCGGAGCCGTCGAGCAGCAGGAAGTCGGGATGCGCGGCATCGGCGGCGGCCAGGGCCTGTGCGCCGTCGGCTGCCTGGCGCACATCGTAGCCAAAGGCCTCGACGAATCGCGACAAGCGGCGGAGGGTGCTACGGTCGGGTGAAACGATCAGAATTGTGAAGGGACGAGCACTCATGGCGGTCTCGGTCAAAGTGAGGGCGCGGCGCGCGGAACTCAACAGGGACACAGGGTTACTGGAAGTCTAGGACAGAAAACGCGGACAGCAGGGACCGTGCCGACGGTGAGACCGCCCGCATTTTTCCGGCTTGTCAACCGGTCCGTCTGGCGCGGTTATGCACGGAGAGTCGAATATCGGCACGAATCAACGAGACGGCGCAGACTGACAATCTGCGGCACTCGCGCCCGTCTTGACCCTCGTTGCTTGCACCAGCCGTTTTCGTGCTACGTTTCCACTAGGCAATGTTTCCGCTAGGGAGTCGCGGCTGGCACGGTTGCAAGTCAGTGAGCCCTGCCGCGTGCTCGATAGCGTGCATTGCGAACGATCCCCTGCGACCCACGTGGCGCTGGCGGCGGGACTGAACCTGCCGATTTTTATACATCGACGGACACTCGACCTGGTCCTCTAGGCCCCTAGTGCGACGATGCGAACCAAAGTACTGCCCGGCGCCGCGACAACACACCCGTGGCTCCAGCGCGAAACTCCCGGCAAAGACCCCGAACTAATCGAATTGAGCGAGCTTCCGTTCATCATCGGACGGAACGAGTCGTGTGACTTCCAAATCCTCTCGTCGCGCGTGTCGCGCGAACACGCGGAATTTGTCCGCGATGGCGCTGGATTTCGGTTGCGCGATCTCAAAAGCACCAACGGCACGTTCGTCAACGGCCAGCGGATCGACGAGGCCCGGCTGAACGACGGCGACCTCGTGGTGATTGCCGACGTGGAATTCACGTTCCACCGCGGGAGCGAGTCGGCTCGCTCGACGGTGACCCACGTCATGGGCGGCACGCAGCCGGCGTCGGGCGAAGAGGATGCCTTCCGCGACCTGATCCATGCGGTACGGGCTCATCACGAGACCCTGCTGCATCGGGCCACGCGAAACCGCTTCCAACCAATCGTTGATCTGACCGACAGCAAGTGCGTTGGATACGAGGCAATTAGTCGGCCCGCGCGTCCTGACGACCACGACGCGGCCCAGCGGCTGCTGGCGGCCACCGACTGCCGGCTTACGGAGCGGCTTTCGCACCTGCACCGCATGGTCGCAGCCGAACACGTTGCCAAGGCGTCGGACGTAACCATGCTGTTCGTAAATCTCCAGCCGGCCGAGGTTGGCGCCGATTCCATCCCCGATTCGCTCCGCCGCCTCCAGCAATTGGCCGGCGGAAAGCAGATCGTGGCGGAAATCCCTGACAGTGCAGTCGTCGATATCCCCTACTTCCGCGACTTCCGCCATCGGCTGCGGGATCTGGGCGTGGGCGTCGCCTACGACGGCTTTGCCGGCTCACCGCATCAGATCAAGGCCCAGCGGGAATTCGCTCCCGACTACCTGAAGCTCGCGCCCGTGCTCGCCCGCGGTGTCGATCGCAGCACCCAGCGCCAGCAGCAGATTCAGGCTCTGGTCGATTCGGCCCGCGAAATCGGCGTCCGACTGATCGCCGACGGTGTCCACACCGAAAACGAAGCCCAGACGTGCGCTTCGCTCGGCTGCAAATACGGTCAGGGGGACCACTTCGGCCGGGCCCAGACGATCGATTGGCCGATCGAAGGATTTACGGCCGGCTAGAAGGCGAGCCCACGCTCCGAGTGGGCCAGGTTCGAGGGATTCGCATTGCGCGGTGAGGCGGTTTTGGCTCTGGGATGATAGACCGCGCCGTTGCCTGTCCCACTCGGAATGTGGGGCTACGGGCAATTGCCAGCCGATCTGCCAAATAATTCTGCAACTTGTGTCGAAATTGGCGCGGCACGCTCGACTATGCGGTGATGGACGAATCCACGCGCCGAGCCCGCTTGCTTTGGCTCGTTAAAGGAGCGCCCTTAAGCTAACGGCACCCGCCGTTTGGCAATCAATAGCCGGAGCACGTCTGCCATGAGCCCAACGAACCCTCCTCGTCGAGTTTTTCAGAGTGTCGGGGCGGTGTTTGCGGGCATCGTCGTCGTTGTCGTCTTGTCACACGCCACCGACGAGGTAATGCACGCAGTGGGCGCGATTCCACGGAAGGGCGAGCTGATGGGCCACGGCCACGCGGCACTGGCGCTGGCCTATCGCATCGCCTATGGCATCCTCGGGGGCTACGTTACCGCCCGGCTCGCTCCTCATGGGCCCATGCGGCACGCACTAGTGCTGGGTGGCATCGGCTTAGTGATAAGCACGATCGGCGTCGTGGCCACCTGGAATGCCATGCCGACTTTGGGGCCTCGGTGGTATCCAGTGGCGCTGGCCGCCACGGCACTCCCCTGTGCTTGGGTGGGAGCGGCAATCTGCGGCACACCTGCGAAAGGAAATTCAACATGATCGATGTACCTCAAATCACGAAGTCCACGGCCCAACTGACCGCGGTCATCCGCCTCACCGTGCCGCGGGCTGAAATCCGCAAGGTCATGGGTCCGGGCATTAAGGAGTTAATGGCAACCATCGCTGCCCAGGGGATCGCGCAGGCGGGCCCCTGGTTTACTTATCACCGCCGGATGGACCCGGCCGTGTTCGATTTCGAAATCAGCTTCCCGGTGGCGACGCCGGTCAAGGCGGCAGGCCGCGTGCAGCCGAGCCAATTGCCCGCCAGGACCGTGGCCCGCACGATCTATCACGGCCCCTATGAGGGACTCGTCGCCGCTTGGGGCGAGTTCGAGGCGTGGATCAAGGCGAACGGCCACAAGACGGCCCCAGACCATTGGGAGTGCTATGTGGCTGGCCCGGAATCGAGCCCCGACCCGGCCAATTGGCGCACCGAGCTCAATCACCCGCTGCTCGATTGATGCCGCTGGGAATCTCTGCGGCGGGAGGGCAAAGCTCGCGTCCCCGACATGCGCCGAGCCGCGGTGGCTGATTTCATTAGTCTGCACGCCGCACGAAGACGAACCTTTCGTCCGGGTCCTTCCAGCCGACGTGAATGATTTCCAGGCCGCGGATTGAGCGACGTTCTGCGTCTAGGTCGAATTTCACCAGCCAATCGAGGAATGGCTCGATGGGTGCGTGGCCCATAAACGCGTCATCTTCCCAGTGGCTAGGCTTGGCGGTGTAGGGGCCGAATTGGGCTTCGAGGTGATCGTCGGCGATTTTGATTACCAGGTCAGGATAGAGTTTCGATTGGTAGGTTCCGGCGTATGCGGCCAGGGGCAAAGAGGGATGTGTGCCCTGTTTACGATTCTTTGTCAGCTCGGCGAACTGCTCTTTGTGGGCGACGTCCATCGCGTCAGGGCCACCCAGTTTCAGCCAGTGTTCCCATTTTTTTCCCTTCGACCAGGCCACTTCGGGGCCTGCCACATAGGCGTCGATCACATCCCAAATGAGCATCCACACCAGGCCGTTCCAATCGCGGTTGGACAGCACCACGACCGCGAGATTCTCCTCCGGCACCAGCGCCATGTCCGAACCCCAGCCGCCGCCGTGCTCGACCACTTTGCGGCCACGATAATCGCGCACGTACCACCCCAGGCCCGTGCCAACGAATCGGGCGTCGTACACATCCGCGTCGGGCTTCCACTGGACGGGAATCGACTGCTGAAGCGTGTGCATCTCGCGCATGGCGGCCTTGCTGACCAGCTGCCGACCGCCGGCCTCGCCTTCGCGGAGGTGGAAGGTGAGCCAGCGGGCCATGTCGCCGACCGTCGAGTGAATGGCGCCGGCTGGCGCCACATTGTCGGTGGGTGGCATGCGCAGCGGTGCAAGTTGACCGTCGTACATGCGGTGGCGCGACGCGAGCCGGTCGGCCGGGACCGCGGCTCGATCAGTGAACGACGATCTCATTTCCAGCGGCTGGAAGATCCGCTGGGCGACAAAGTCGTGCCAACTCAACCCTGCATGCTTGGCGACAATCTCGCCCAGTTCGCCAAACATCAGGTTGTTGTAGGTGACCTTGGTGCGAAACGGCTGGGCTTGCGGCAGCGCGGCAAGACGGCTGTCGATTTCCGTCTGCGCCAGGCCCATCATGCCCAAGAGGTGGCCGTGCACCAGGCCCGTGCGATGGCAGGCTAGATCACGAATCGTGGCGTGTTCCGTCACATAGGGATCGGCGACACGAAAGTCCGGCAGGTGCCTCTGAACCGGATCGTCCCAATCGACCTTGCCCTCATCGACGAGCATGGCGAGGCAACTGGTTGTGAACGACTTGGTACACGATGCGATGGGAAACACCGTCTCGGGAGTAACGGGCTCGTCGCGACCGAGCTCCCGCACGCCGTAACCGCGAGCCAGAACCAGTTCGCCGTCCTTGACGACGGCGATTGCCAGGCCGGGAACTTTCCACTCTTTCTGGGCCTGGGCCATGTAGTCGTCGAGGCCAGCGAAGCGATCTTGGCCACGAGCAGTTGCCGCGAACACGATCACAAGAGCGAGAACGGCTGGCACCAGGCGCACGGTACGGGCGTTTGATCGATTCAAAGTTACGCGGTCTGGGCCAAGTGTTACATTCGAGGCCACGTGGTAAAGGCGCCCGGTTTTCATCAGCGGACATTGTAGGTGCGCGGGAGCTCACCAGTCCGTCCGTCACTCGGCGACTGGCGGGAAAACCGGCGAGGAAACACTAGGCGCGGCAGTCGGCCGCAAGCTATCGTTGTGGGGGGTATCTTTCGCTAAAGATGCCTAATCACACCCTTCGTAGCAAACGGTGCTCTATGCGGCAGGACATTGAAGAGCGGCGCGATCCCAAGCTGGCCATGGCAATCAAGGAGCATCGGCCAGAGCGACCTGCGCGCGTCGCGAATGTCGAGGCCTTAATCGAAGACCGGGAACCACCCGGTCGGGTCGAGGTCCGCAAGTCGCTGATCGAGACGAGTGATCGCGATCCCAACGGTTTGGAACGCATTCTCGGCATCAGCGATCTGTGCTCGATCAACTTCCTATCCCGGGGGTTGGAGGCCGCAAAAGCAGTCGCCCGCATCCGCGTGCGGCAATCCGACGGTTCCGGGGAATGGTATGGGACGGGTTTTCTCGTGGCTCCGGGCCTGTTGCTGACCAACCACCACGTGCTGTCGAGCTCTGATCAGGCGGCGCTGGCCGTGGCCGAGTTCAATTTCGAGCACGACCTGCATGGCGTGGAGGCGCCGCGGCGGGCGTATAACCTTACGCCGTCGCGTCTGTTCTTCACCGACAGCGATCTGGATTGCTCGTTCGTCGAGGTCGCTCCGCGATCCTTCGACGGAATGCCGCTGGCGGAATTTGGCCACTTGCCCCTCATGGCAGTGTCGGGCAAAGCAATTGACGGGGAATGGGTCTCCATGATCCAGCATCCGGGAGGGCAGCCGAAGCAGATCGCCATCCGCGACAGCCAGGTGGTGACCTTGGCCAAGGAAGATGCGCTGAACATCAATTTGGAAGTCTTCATTCACTACACGACCGATTCTGAACCGGGCTCGTCGGGTTCGCCCGTCTTCAACGATCAGTGGCAGGTGGTGGCCCTGCATCATCGCGGCGTGCCCGACCTCAACGCCAAGGGGCAGCGTCTGGCGCGCGACGGCAAGACCGTCTGGACGGCGGAAATGGGAGAGAAGGAGAAAGGGTGGGTCGCCAACGAAGGGGTGCGGATCAGCGCCATCTACCGATTCTTGACCGGCAAGCAGTTCGAGTCGCGGGAAGCGCGGGCCGTCCTCGACCGACTGCGGTATGGTCTGTCGGTTGGCGAAAAGATGATGGTGTCCGTGGTCGCGCCCCCTACCGCGGAGAGCGAGTTGGAAGCCGGCCAAGGCGCCGATTCCACGGCCAGTTTCTTCGCCGGAGTGAACGGGTACGATCGCGGTTTCCTGAGCAAGCCGATTTCACTACCGAAAGACAACACGCGCAAGAGTAAGCAGGCCAAGCTAACCGGCAAGAACACCACGGAGCTGAAATACACGCACTTCTCGGTCGTTTTCGACAAAGAGCGCCGCTTCGCGCGCTATACGGCCGTGAATATCGACGGCAACGAGCTGAAGCGGAACTCAGGGGTCCAGGCCCAGTGGCGGCGCGATGGGCGAATCGACGTCGAAATCCAGGCCGATGAAGACTTCTATAAGCAGTCGGTGGCCGCGGAAGTTGTCTTCTTTCAGCGCGGACACCTCGTGCGACGAGTGGACCCTTCTTGGGGATCTGCTGAAGTGGCCAAGCGTGCGGTCCAAGACACGTTCCACTTCACCAACGCGGCTCCGCACGTCGGCACCTTCAACGACACGATCTGGGGAAATCTGGAGGACTATCTGCTTGAGAAATGCGACAAGACGCAGAAGCGAATGACCGTATTTTCAGGACCGATTTTCCGGTCAACCGATCCATCCAATTATGGAATCCATCGCCCAAAGGGTCCCTACACGATTCCCGAGGACTACTGGAAAGTGGCGGTGATTCAGAAGACGCCCACGACGATTGCGGTAGCCGGCTTCATCGTCGGTCACGGCAACCTGCTGGCCGATCTGGAAGAAGAGTTGGTGTTTACGGGTCTGCATCCCTACACGCCCAGCGAATTGGTCGATAACGGGATCCAGACCACGATCGCTAACATTGAGCACGAAACCGGTTTGTCGTTCGGCAACCTGAAGGACTTTGACAGCGTAGCGGGCCTGGAAGCGACTTTACACTCGCGGAGATTGCGCACCGTCGCGGACATCATCATTTAGGCACACTGGATGGATTTTCCAAGTCCCACAGGACGATACTCCCTTCTTCCTCGCTCACTGCGGCGATCGCCAGCCGCCGGCCTTCGGCGGTGAGTGCGAAATCGACCCACGGCCCGCCTTCAGGGGAGTTGGCCGCTTTGATCTCGCGCTTGGTAGTCCCGGTCTGCGTGTCCACGAATTGGATCGATTGGCCGCTGCTGAGCACCAGGAGACTTTTTCCGTCGGGCGAGAAGGCTTTGGGATATGCCCAGCCGGGAAACTGCCGCTGCCACTCGGTAATGCCAGAAAAGGCATATGTCACGCTTACGGCCGTCGTGTACGTGTCGTTTTCCTTGTCATAGCGCTGGGAACCGAACACGACCAACTTATTGGTGGGCGAGAAAGCGACCGTGTGCGTGCCAGCGTTCGCCTCGGTCGCGATCATGCTGATCTTCGCACCGGTCTGCGAGTTCCAGATGATTACACCGGTTCCATTGTCGCCCTCACTCGACCAACGTCCGGCACTCGCGAGCAGATTCCCGTCTGCGGAAAATGCGACGCCCGTGGCGTGGCTATGGCCCGCCAGATCGTCTTTGAGCGCCCCGGTCTTGAGGTCCCACACCTTCAGGCGACCGGGACCTGTGACTTCCCGGGTCAGGCGCTCGATGCCGTCAAACGTGTTGGAGAATTCGCGGAATGTCGTTCCGCACGTGGCGAGCAGGCTGCCATCGGGCGAAAACGCCAGCCCGCTGACGCTCCCAAGCGCGCGCTTGAGCGGCTTCCAGTTGTCGGGGGTGTCCTTGTCCGCCAGTCTGGCCTGCTCGTCATCCAGCGTCCGCAGCAATTCGCCGGTCCGTGCGTGAAACAGCTTGACCTGGCCGATGTTGGTCCCGACCGTTACGGCGTCCCCCGCCGGCGCGAACGCTAGCGCCGCGACTTCGATGTGTGAAATCCGTTCGGTTGCGGCAAGCACTGCTTGTTCTTCGTCGGTGGTGAGCTTCAGGGCAACGACAAGCTTGCCCGTCTCGATTTCAAAAACCTCTGCCGTCGGCTTCCAATCCCCTTTGACTCGGCTTGTGCCGTTGGTTTGCAAGATTCGCGTCGGGTTGCCGTTGGCAATGGCGATCAGTTTGCCATCGGCCGAGCACGCGATCTTTATGCCGTGACCGGTGGTGAAGTGGCCGAAGCGCATGGGCTTGCCAGTTGCCGACTTCTGCGGTCCTGCGTCAATCTTGATGCCCAGAGGCTGGGCCGCTGGCAATTCGGGACCCTTTGCCCCACTTCGTTTCCAGAGCAAATCGGCAAGTTCCGGTGTACCGGGATCAATCAGTGACTCTTTGTCGGTCGTCCACGCCCCGCGAATCTGATCTTCGACCAGTCGCACCACGAGCTTGCCGGAGCGCTGCTCCCCTTCGCGCCAGGTCCCCTTATAGCGACCCTCCAGTCGCGACCACTTGAGTTGGATCGAACCTGGCATTTTCTTGAAGGTGTCGGTGTAGGTTCCTTCGTACTCGCCTGGCGCCTTCTGGTGGAGCGTGACGTCGCCCCATTCCGGTCCTGTCCACTTTCCGGCGATATCTGGCGGTTCCGAGGCCTGCCAGAGCGCCAATCCCAGAACTCCAATTGCAAAAACTGCAAACATGGCGATCGCTCCTATCCGTTGAAGACTGAGATTCCAGGGCCGCCGCGACTTGGTAGCTACAACCGCAGCCGGCAGGGGCACGGCAGCGGGCTGTTGGACGTGGGCCAGGCATTGTTCGAGCAATTCGGCGACTTCTGCGGCGGATTGATAGCGGCTGTCGGGCCGCTTGGACATCAGCCGGACAATGATCGTGCAGAGCCATGCCGGAATGTCTGGATTGATCTCGCGAATGGGCGCAGGCTCGTCGTCGGTAATCCGGCGCAGCACCCCGTGAGTCGTTTCGGCGCGGAACGGCGGGCGGCCCGCCGCAATGGCATAGAGCACGCTGCCAAGGCTAAACAGATCGCTGCGGCCGTCCACCGCTTCGCCACGCGCCTGTTCGGGCGACATGTACTGCGGCGTACCGGCCAGCACGCCGCTCGTCGTAATTGCCGCGTCATCCACAGCGCGGGCCAGGCCGAAATCGGTAATGGTGACCCGCTCGACCCCGTCTTCGAGAAGGATGTTGGCGGGGCTAATGTCGCGATGCACGAGCCCCTGGGCGTGGGCCGCGGCCAGGCCGGCGGCGATCTGCGATCCGATTCTCAGAATCTCCTGAACGGAAAGCGGGCCTTCGCCCGCGAGCCGCTTTTGAAGTGACGTGCCTCGGACGTAGGGCATCACCAGGTATGGGAGTGCCTCGTCATTCGAGACACTGTGGATCGCGATGACATTGGGGTGCAGGACGGCCGCAGCCGCCTTGGCTTCGCGGGCAAATCGCTTGCGAGCGGCGCCGCGAGTGGCCAAATGCGGAGCCATCACCTTGATCGCCACCGTGCGATCGAGCGACCTGTCGATGGCCCTCAGCACGACCCCCATGCCGCCGGCGCCGACAACTCCCGCAACTTCGTAGCCGCCGACCCGGCCGAGCATCTGAGGATCGTCCGTGGGCCCGAGCGTATCGAGCACGGCCTGAATCTGCGGCGGCTGGCGCGTGGAACTGCCGGTAGTTCCATCGGAATCGTCCTCCGCGCCGTGCGAATCGAATGGCGAGGATTTGAGCAGTTGCTCCGCTTCGATCCAGGCCTCTGGCTCGGCAGCCAATTGCTGAAGGGCGCGGCGACAGTGCTCGCACGTGTCCAGATGCGCCAAAAAGTCGCGCTCTTGGACCACGCTCAGTTGGCCGCTCAAGAACGACTCGAGCCGGTCTCTGTCACAGGCGCTCGTTGGCAGGTTCAACTTCATGGTTTCGATTGCTCCAGCCCTCGTACCGCCTCGCGCAGCCGCCGCATGATCCGGCTGCGGGCCGCATAGATCGTCCCGACAGGCCTCTTGAGCAGGACAGCCACGTCGTCGATGCTGTGGCCTTCGATGACAGTTAGTTCAAAGGCCCGCCAGGTGTCCGCTTCGATGTCGCCGCGCACGATTCGGGCTGCCCGCAGGTAAAGCTCCCGCCGATATTCCCATTCGATCTGAGCGTCCGACTCGTGGTCGTCACTGGGCTCTTCCAACAGCAGCTCCTGCACCGTCGAACCACCCGTCGCACGGTCGCGTGGCTGTCGCGACAGGGCGTTGACGATGGCATTTCGCGCCACGCGCCTGAGCCAGTGCCGGAATCGGACGGACGCATCGGACTTTTCATAGCTGCCAATCGCTGACGCCACCGCCATCAGGACTTGCTGTGCCAAATCCTGAGCGTCCGCATCCTGCAGCCCCCTGCGCCGAGCCAATCGGTAGACCACCGGCCGATAGATCAGTACAAACTGGTCCCAGGCCTCGCGGTTGGCGGGCGAACGGACCTGCACGAGCAGGCTGTCGCGCGTTTCCGGAAACTCGGTCACCTGGTTGTCCTATGGGCCGTTCTCCCCCCAAGGCTAAACACGGCTGAGCGTCCATTCTGACACAAAAGCGATCCGATTTCGGGCGTCCGAGACCGCGGCCACGAGCGCTTTAGCCCCTTGCCGCTTCGCTCTAGCTTCGCCGCCCGAAAAGCCAGACAATCCGAAACTATGCAAAGCATTCTCAAGTTTTCGCGATTCTGCCCCCTGGTCGGGATCGCGGCAGTGAGTTCGTTCGTCTGGGCCGTTGAGCCGACGCGTGTGGTGATGGTCAGCCCGCGCGATAAGGCCAGCGACGTCAGCGTGGAAACGCTCGTGCAGGTTCACTTTTCCAACGGCCTTAAGCTGCCGACCCTCACCGCCGATGCCGTCCGCCTGCTAGGGCATGATGGAAAAGTGGTGCCTGGCAAATTGGGTTCGGATATTGAAGGGGACGTGGTGAACTTAAAGCCGAGCGAACGACTATCGCGAAAAACGACTTACACGCTTGAAGTCACCAGCAAGCTCATTGACAAGGAAGGGGCGCCAGTCGCTCCATTTCGCTCGACGTTTACCACCGGCGCGGACCTGCCGCGGCCTACGACAAGCGAAGGCTTCCGGTACAAGAAGACCAAGATTGACGAGGAGCATGGACCGACCGCCATCGCGATCGGCCCTGACGGCAACGTGTATGTGGCAACCTATAACGGCATCGTCTATCGGCTGCGGCTTGACCCGCAGACCGGGCTCGCCGCCGGCAAGGACGTGCTCGTCAAGCTGCCTGGCGAGCGAAAGATCCTGGGTCTGGCCTTTGACCCGGGGGCCGATGCCGCGAATCTGGTCGCCTGGATCACGCACGACGAGCGGAAGGCGGAACTCAGGAATGAGGGCACTTTCAGCGGCGTCCTATCCAAGATCCAAATCCCGCCGGCTGGCGCCCCAGCAAGCGGCGCGACCGAAACGCCCTACATCGTCGGCCTGCCGTCGGGATGGCATCCGCTCAACGGCTGCACGTTCGGTCCGGACAAGCGAATCTACATCTCCATCGGAAGTATGAATCGCCTGGGGGACGATCCAGTGCGGCCGGAAACCCCTTTGAGTTCGTCGGTCGTCGTGGCCGACGTGCGCAACCCCCAGTTCAACGGCGGCCATCTTCCGCTCAACGTCCAGACGACGGCTCCCGTTAACTACAACCCGCAGGCTGCGGCCGCCCCACTCAAGCTCTATGCCACGGGCTTTCGCCAGATGTACCGCGTCTGCTGGCACACCAACGGCAACCTCTACGGCGGCGTGAACCAGAACGACGGCACCGGCCGCTCCGACACCCCCAGCAAGCCCGGCGTTCCCGCCCTCCACTCGGTCTTCCCCGATGAAGATCTTGTGCGGATCGTCGCAGGAGGCTACTACGGCCATCCCAACCCCTTGCGCGGCGAGTTTGTGCTCCTGGGGGGAAACCCCACGGCCGCCGTCGATCCCTGGGAAGTTCCGCAGTACCCGGTGGGCGTCCAGCCGGAGCCCAAGTTCAATCCGGGCAACCTGATCTTCAATCTGAAGACGATCGACGGGACCAGCGCCAACGGCTGCACGCAGTACACGCTGGCCGGTCCGCTCCAAGGGCGGCTACTCATCTGCTTCTACGAGGGGACGCACACCGTGCACACCTTCGCCTTCAACCCGGCCGGCACGGCCGTCACCGACAACCAGCCGCTGGTGAACGAAAAGGGCGCCAGCCTGACTTTCACGCAGCCGCTGGACGTGGCCGTGCATCCCAGCGGCCGCATCTACGTGGCCGACTTCGGCGAGTGGAAGAGCTTCGGCAAGGGCGGGTCGATTTGGTCGCTCAGTCCCGCGGTCGGTAAATGAAGCACGGGCTGAATCTTCGTCACAAACCTCAACGCGCGGCGAGCAGTTGGGGCATTTGTCCATACCAAGGTAATGCCGCCCCGTTCGCGGAACGTACCGTTGGTTGGTGCCAGCGTTAGCTTGTTCCAGCGCGATGTCCCGACGGGAAGGGGCGCCCGGGCCCTTGCTCCGGGGTAGGTACCAGAGCCAGGCCGGCCGGAGGCCGCCCAGGCAGCACCACGATCCATGACCTGCGACACACTCAATTTGGGGCAGAAGCTGGGCGGCACGCGTTCGATTCCTGAGTACCTTCAGGGAATCCTGTGCGTCGGCGGCCTGGTGGCGTTCGTGGCGCTGTGGTTTCTCGATGCGGCGCATGTCTTTGTCCTTATCCCGGCGACTTGTGCAGGCATCGCCCTGCTCTATGCCGCCGCGCACTTTGTCCCGGCGCTCCGCTCGTCGCTGCGGATTTTCGAGCATGGCCTCGAACTCGAGGTCCAGGGCAAGAGCACCGCGTTTCGCTTCGACGAGCTCAACTGTCTGGAGGCCCAGTTCACCGACCACAAGTGGAAATACAACTACATCGGCACGAGTGCCAGGCTCGAGTTTGGCGTCGATGGCCGGATCTCGCCCTGCGTCTACCGGTGCGACTTCCGCCGCGGAACTACGAGCGAGAAATGGGTCCTGCTGGCCCTGCACCGGTGCAGCCAGGCGATCGAGCGCCGCCTCCTGGCTGAGCTGGAGCACCAGGGAGCGATCCGCTGGCGCGACAACGTCGCGCTCACCGACGAAGGCCTGCGGCTCACAGACTCCGCCGGCACATCGCGGCTAATCCACTACGGCCAGATCGGCGATTGGAAGATCGTGGACAACGAGCTCAAAATCTGGAAGGATGACGCCGCCCTGCCGCTTCTAGTACTCAAGAACGACTCGCCCAACTTCATGCCTCTTTACAACCTCTTCCAATCCCTCGCCGAAGCCGCCCGCCACATCGAGCCGGCCGGCAGCCACTGAAAACAGCCGGCGGAACGACCCAGGCGTATCGAGGCATTCCATCGCTCTTCACTTCGGGGTTGCCGACCCATTGCTCAAGATCTGGACCTAAAAGGCCCACCGCGGGAACTGCTGGCGTGAGTCTTGCCGCTCGAAGAACGGCCTGCGGTTTCAGTGAAGCCGCCAGCGCTTCCGCATTGGACGAGCTTTGTTGCAAAACTCCACGAGCTGGCCCTGCTATGATGCACGGTGATGGGCCAGGCAATTGACAATTCGAATCCCAATCCCTTCCGGTTCAGCCTTGCTTGGCTCCTTGCCTATTTGACCGTGATGGTGCTTGTCGCGGCTGGACTGGCTTACGGCCGCCACCAAGCGCTGGCAACGTACGGCACTGAACAGGCCCAAACCGAATGGGACGCCTGGCGGACGGATGCGACGAATATGGCCCAGGGGGCTGGCCCGGTAAAGCGTCGCGAGCCGAAGAGTCTCCAGCCGCCGGCGCTGGTCCTGATGCGCGATCACTTTGCTGCCTGCCTCGTGCTGGCCCTGCTGCTTTCGACGGTCCTGTTCGGTACGTTCATGTTCATGCTCCGCGGGGCACTGCAAAGTAGGTCGCTGACGCTGTCAGCGACGAGCGTCGCCAGTGATCGTCGCCATCACTCCACCTAACTCTGGTCCCTCACGGCGTGAGGGACCTACTTTTCATGATCGACCTTAAGGGACACTCCGCACTCATCACCGGCTCGACCAAGGGAGTTGGCCGCTCGATTGCGGAGGCATTCGCCGCAGCCGGGGCCAGCGTTGTGCTTCACGGCCGCAGCCGCGATGCTCAGGCGGAGCAGACGATCGCCAGTTGCAAACAGTGCGGCGTGCGCGTCGAATTCGTCACCGGCGACCTGATGGCTGAGACGATCGCGGCCATCGATCGCCTGTTTGCCGACGCCCTCGCCGTGATGCCCGAAATCGACATCCTCGTCAACAATGCCGGCACGTACATCGACAAGCCGTTCCTGGAAATGGACTGGGAGACTTACGACCGAACGATGCGGCTGAATGTGGCTGCTCCGTACTTTCTGACGCAAAAGTTCGCACGGCACTGGATTGCGAACAAGGTCGCCGGCCGCGTCCTGATGATCGGCTCAATCAACGGCCGCCTGGCCGAGCCAACCCATTCGTGCTACGACTCGTCCAAGGGGGCGATCGACGCGATGGTCCGTTCGCTCTGCGTGTCGCTGGCGCCCCACGGCATTCGCGTCAACGGCCTGGCGCCTGGCCTGGTGCGCACGCCGCTCACCTCGATCATCGACCGCGACGAGCGCTTCAGTCGTTGGATGGAGCTGCACACACCCAACGGGCAGGTGCCCGATAGCGACGTTTGCGGCAGCGGGGCCGTCTATCTGTGCAGCGACGACGCCTGGCACGTCCACGGCCAGATGCTGCTGGTCGATGGAGGCATGAGCGCGTGGCAGCAGCCCGAAATGCCGGAAGGGTGGAAATGACAACTCCCTCTCCCTTTGGGAGAGGGCTGGGGTGAGGGTGTATGGAGGTGCCAATCGACAGCGAATTACCCTCACCCGCCGAGCTGCGCTCGCCACCCTCTCCCACGGGGAGAGGGGAACCGGAGCCGCCTCCCATCACCTTCCGCGAGGCCTTTTGGACCTGGTGCCGCGTCGCCCTGCTCAGCTTTGGCGGACCGACGGGGCAAATCGCGGTGATGCACCGCATTCTCGTCGAAGAGAAGAAGTGGATCAGCGAGCACCGCTTCCTGCACGCGCTCAACTACTGCATGCTCCTCCCCGGTCCGGAGGCCCAGCAGCTTGCAACCTACATCGGCTGGCTGCTCCACGGGACACGCGGCGGATTGACCGCGGGGACGCTGTTCATCCTGCCCGGCTTCATCGCGATCCTAATCCTGAGCATCATTTACGCTGAGTTTCAGCAGACGGTGCTCGTCTCGGCCCTCTTCTTCGGTCTCAAGCCGGCAGTGATGGCGATTGTGGTCGAGGCCGTGCTGCGGATCGGTAAGCGAGTACTGAAAAACGGCGTAATGCTCGCCATTGCGGCCTCAGCTTTTGTGGTGATTTTCTTTTTCGAGGCGCCGTTTCCGCTGATTGTCGCGACGGCAGGCCTGGCCGGCTTCGTAGGGGGACACTATTGGCCCCAGGCCTTCCACGTGATCAAGGGGCACACCGAAGCCGACGGCCCGCCCGAGCATGCCGTCGATCGGGCGGCGGTCGAGCGGCGAGTCTCGGTAACCAAAACCATGCTGATTGCCGCCATTTGGCTTATTCTCTGGTTCTTGCCGCTGGCTATGCTTGTGCTTGTGTTTGGGCACGCGAGCGTCCTCGTCACCGAAGGAGCGTTCTTCAGCAAGGCCGCGGTGGTCACGTTCGGCGGGGCGTATGCGGTGCTCCCGTACATCAGCCAGGAAGCCGTCTATCGTTACGGCTGGCTAAAGCCTGCCGAAATGCTCGACGGGCTGGGCATGGCTGAAACGACGCCCGGCCCGCTGATCATGGTGGTGCAATTCGTCGGGTTCATGGGGGCCTACCGGAACCCTGGTGAACTCACGCCGCTGGCCGCCGGCGTACTGGGTTCGATCGTCACGGTCTGGGTTACCTTCGTGCCGTGCTTCCTCTACATCTTCGTCGGCGCGCCGTATATCGAGCGACTGAGGGAGAACAAGTGGCTGAGTTGTGCCCTCTCGGCAATCACGGCCGCGGTCGTGGGCGTGGTGCTGAACCTTGCGATCTGGTTCGCCGTACACACGCTGTTTGCCGAAGTACGCGAGCTGCGATTCGACTGGCTGGGGACGGTTCAATCCGTATTCGATACCACTCAGTCGAAAGCCGAGCCGAAGATTGGGTCGGCCGGTGCACCGCTGAACCTGCGGCTGCTTTGGCCGCACTTCGACTCGCTCTCGTTGGGCTCCCTGCTGATCGGCGGATTTGCGCTGATGTTGGTGCTGCGCTGGCGCGCGAACATGCTGGCCGTGCTGGGCGTTTGCGTGGCAATCGGGATGATAGGGTTTGTCGCTGGGCTGCGCTGAGAGCACGGACAGCGATTACCGCGTCTTCGTCGTCGTCGGTCGTGCCGCGGTTGCCGGCACGACGCCATTGGGTACGGGCCGCAGCGCAGGGCCGCTAGTTTCGGCTCCCGCCGGACCGGCGGGGGTTAGCGCCCCGGCCCGCGGCAGCTTGCCGCTCTGCGTGGTGCCGGCCAGGAAGTTATCGACCTGGGCCGTTGCCTTAAGTCGATCGAATTCGTTGGTCATCAGTACGCGGAGCTTCTTCTCCTGAATGTCGCGGACCAGCATCTCCTTGACGTCGGCATAGGCAATTTGCTCGGGCTTCGTCCGGCCGAGGCACCGCATGATGATGTGCTGCTTATCGACTGACACCAGGCCCGACAGTTCGCCCGGCTTGAGCTGGAAGGCCGCATCCTCGATCAGCGGCGAACCACCGTGGCGGCGGATCGGAGGCACCTTGCCGCCGTTGGCGCGCGAGGCCGGTTCGACCGAGTATTGCTCGGCCAACTGGGCGAAGAAGGCATCAGTCGGATTGTTCTTCGCCATTTCCCAGACCCGCTGGGCCAGGCGCTGATCGCTGAGGACGATTGCGAGCACTTCGACCCGCTCGCCATAGTTGGCCTCATAGCCCTTTTTCAAGTCCTCGTCGGTGATCGCGACTTTGCCACCGACGAGCTTCTTCAAAGCGACCGACGGCCAAACGGCATCGCGGACATACAGATCGACAGTCGCACCGTCTTGCGACGTAATGTTCTCCAGCCACCGCTTCACGTCGGGCTTGCCGTCGGCCGCCTGAAAGCCGTAAGCATCGGCTGCCCGGGCCACCTCGGCGTCGATGTCTTGCTTCTCGATCACTTGCTTCTTCTTGGCGAGTTCCTGTGTGAGGATCTTGCGATTGATCTCGCCGTCGAGCACTTCCTCGCCGTGGCGGGTGATGCACTCGTCGCCCAGTTGGGCCAGGCTGATTTGCTTTCCATTGACGATGGCGGCGACGCTGGGATTGGCCTTGACTTTGGCTTCATCGGTGAAAACGATCTCGATCTGGGCGGCTTTCTCGACCTGCTCCATCATCTGGGCCGCGGCGATCCGCATCTTGTTTTCGCGGATCTTGTCTTCCATTCGTTTTTGCTGTTCGGCCAGATGCTGCGAAGCGATGAGCTGTCCCTGAATCTGCTCCTCGCATTTGAGGATGTAGTACATGTTCGCGACCTGAACGATCTGGGAAATTTGCCCGGGCTTCAGGCTGAACGCCACCCGTTCGAGATTGGGATCGCCCAAGTGCTTCCGGATCGGCGGAATCACACCAAAAGAGGAAGCGACGCCGGGCTCTTCGCTGTAATCCTTGGAAAGCTGGCCGAACGATGCCGGATCGGCAATTGCCTTGGCATGGGCTTCGTCGGCCTTGGCCTTGCTTGTGACCGCGATGAGCCGGGCCCGCACGCGGGGGCCAAATTCGGTGTCAAAGGCTTTCTTCAGCTCTTCTTGGCTGACCGTGATCTGATCGGCGGCGAGGCGACGTAGGGCGAGCATTGGCCAAACGACTTCGCGCTTGTACTGGGCTTCGCCAAAGCCCCGTTCCTGCTGAAGGAGCGAGAGCCAGCGGGCCCGGTCCAGACCGAAGCGGGCGGCGATGCGGTCGATCTCTTCGGACACTTCCTGGTCGGTGATCTGCACGCCACGGGCTTGGCAGGCTTCGATGATAAGCTGACGGTTGACGAGGCTTTCCAGGACCTCTTCGCCATAGCGGCGGATGCACTCGCGGCCCAGATCGGCCCGCGTGATTTGCTCGCCGTTGACGACGGCCATTAGCTGGCTCGGGCCGGTGTTGGTTTTGGGAGTGGCCGACGCCGTACCAGTGGCTGCCGCAGCGCCGGCAGGGGCGGCTGGTTTTGCATTGGCTGGAGAGGCCGGACGCGCCTGAGCGGTAATCGGGGCAGCCGGGCCGGACGTCCGCAGAGCCGCCTTGGCGGTTGGTGCACCGGGACGAGCAGCCGGCGCCTGAGCGGCAGCATCCAGGCTTACGACGCCGAACAATAGAGTCGCCACGAGCGGCGATACGCAGAGAGCGAATCCATTCCTGGCCATGCGAAAATCCTCATCCATGAGCGGGAACTTGGGTCGAAGGCCCGCAGGGGCGTTACTAGCAAAGCAATGCGATAACAGGCGGCCGCAATCACAGGGGGCCGATCACAGGCGACGGAGTATAGAAATGCCAGCAAAAGCGGGTCAAGGCAGAACTTGGGAATGAGTTAGACCCAGGCGTGCTAGCACTGGCCAGATGATGGTGTCAGCGCTTTGCGATCAGTCGATCCTGAATCGTCCGGAGGATCGCGCGGGCGACTGAGTCCTTCGTGCCGCCGACCGACGTGACGACGCTGCCGCTTTTGTCGAACACTTCGACCTGGTTGTCGAGCGCGTCCATCGCCTTGGGACCGTTGAGCACGATCAGGTCGCAGCTCTTCTTTTCGAGTTTTGTGAGCGCCCGAAAACGCTGGTCGTCGGTTTCCAGCGCAAAGCCCACGAGCCATTGATCGGGCCGCTTGGTCGCGCCGAGCGTTGCCATGACGTCGGGCGTTTCGATCAGCTCTAACATCAGTGGCTCGCCGGTCTTGGAAAGCTTGCGCTCGGCGACCTTTCGCGGGCGGTAGTCGCACGGTGCGGCTGCGCCGATCGCCCCGTCGCACTGTGGAAACAGCCGCTGACAGGCGTCGAGCAGCTCTTCGGTCGAGATCACCGAGTGAACCTTGGCCGCTCGTGGATATTCGATGGCAACCGGGCCGCTAACGATCGTCACGTCATGGCCCAGTTCCAACGCCGCCTCGGCCAAGGCCCGCCCCATACGGCCGCTGGATCCATTGGTCAAGTAGCGAACCGGATCGAGATACTGCCGCGTCGGGCCGGAAGTCAGGAGGATGCGGGTCATGGGGGAATTATTGCAGATTTCAGATTGCAGATTTAAGGACGGCGCTGCCAATTTGCAAATCTGCAATCTGCATTCTGGAATCGACTACGGCACGTTGAAGCCGCGGATTCGCCCCTTCGGCTGGAGGCCCTCGACCTTGATCGGCTCCGTGAGCTGATCGACGGCGATATTGCCGGCCTCGTCGCGGACTTCCAGTCGCAGATAGATAAGCCGCGGGCTGCGGGGATCGAAATCCCAGTAGTATTGGCCGCTGTTGGGCAGGCCAGCGGCGATCGGCGTGAAGGCCCCGTCAGGCTGATCGCTGATCAAGATCGTCACGGGCCGATTGGCGAGGTTAGCGTCGGCGGCTTCCCAGCGGATGTCGAGCTTGCCCGCCGCGTTGCCTTGGCCGTAAGCCGCCGATACAAGCCGCGCCTTGGGTCGCGTCAGGTCGATGCCGACCCAGATGTCGGCGGCGTCACCCGCTTGTGGCGCGTTGCTCGCCAGCCCGCTCTTGCCAACGATCACGACCTTGAAGCCGTAGAATGCTTCGCCGTTAACCTCGACGTCCATCGGGCTTTGCTTGTCAGGATCGGAGCCCCATTTCGCCCAGGTGCGACCACCGTCGTTTGTCCCCCACAGTTCGACATCGGCCAGCCCTTCGGGGCCGACCGTTTCCACGTCGTAGTCGAGGCTGAAGCGCCGAGACGCCGTGAGCCGTGGCCGACTCCCTTGTGGGGGCGCGATCGATTCGGTTTGTGGAAGCATCGGATGCAGTGGCTCCTGTCCCCTTAATCCGGTCCCCTGACCGCTGTCTCCTAACCCGGGGCTGCCTACTAACGGCTCGGCAGGAGCCTCGCCCTCCCGAGCAGGAGCTTCGCCCTCCCGAAGAGGCGGCGGAAGCGTTTCACCGATAGGCAAAGGCTGCACGGCGGGCGCTGGCAACTGTTCGGTCTTGACCGGCGACGAGCGCGAAGAGACCAGGTGGTCTTGGCGCATGTGAGGATTGTCCACAACCTTCGGAATCTTCACGGCCGGTTCAAGCGGCTCGCGCGATGGCGCCGGAACACGCTCGGCAAACGGGTTCTCCTGCGGCTGGTTTTCATTTGGCCGCCGGTTGTCGCCGGGCCAGCGCGTTGCCGTCCGATCGGGCGGAGGTGCCGGCGCAACCGAGCCAGGCATTTCGGCGCGAGGCGGCGCGAGCGAGACTTGCTGGCTGTAATACGAGACATTTCCCGCAGCGTCGGCCACCTCTGCCCGAAGATTAATTGACCTGCCAGCGATTTTTGGTTCGAACACCGCCCGCCCAGTCATCTGGCCATTGGCTGTTTGGATGGCTGACGGATGGATTGCAACGGGTTGCCACGGCCCGCCACTGCCTGCCGCGTCTTGATACTCAATCTTGAGCGTCGAGGCGGCGAGGCTGGGATCGGACGCGCTCCAGGCCAGTGTCAGCTCGCCCGACCGGACAACGCTCGGCTGGGCAAGTAACTGGGGCTTTTGCGTGTCGATGAGCAGCCGTAATTGCGGGTGCCGCGGCTCGGGACTATCGGTCTTACCACTCTGATCGACGGTCTGCGTGGCGAACCAGAACTCGCCGTCCTGTCGCGGCTGGAAACGGAATTTCCCCTCTTCGGGCTTACGCTCGTCATAGAAGTGCCACGTCTTTCCCCGATCCCACGAGACGAAGACGCGAACTGCGGCGGGCTGCGAGGCGGGCGTCTCGCCGGGCTTCACGCTGAAGGGAATTTCGACGTCGCTCTGCCGCGTGACGTAGGGAGGCGGCAGCTCCTGACGGGCAGGCCGGGAGTCCGGCGGGCGCGCAATCTGTCCCGGCAATTGGGCGAGAGCCTGGGCCGCGGCGGCCAACCAAACGGCAGCCGGACCGAACATTGTCCTCGCGCGCATTCAGGCCGTCCCTGGCAGAGTGCGCATGATCCCCCCATGGAACCACGCATCGGGTGGTATCGGAACTGCCGCCAAAGCGACTTGAACCGAGCGGCCAAATAGGGAAAGTTGGGCAAACTGCGGAAAGCCTGCTGCCGATCAACTAAGCAAACCGCTTGACCACTGCCGCGCTGGCTTGTCCCTGCGGTGAAACGCTGACGTTGATGAAAATGTCCCCTGGCGGCATGTCGCCATTGGCGATCACATTCACCGGGCAATCCGGATCGGGCGTTTCGTAATTGAGCGTGGCAAATAGCCGGTTGTGCTCCTGAGCAAGCATGCTCGCGATCAATTCGACCATGCCCCCTGCGGCGCCGAGATTGCCAAAGTAACTCTTGGCCGCCACGACCGGCACGGGCGACTTGCGGCTGGCG
>Ga0065705_10104294_pt1 | contig 23130 bp, 17 predicted proteins | sample SwibulcommuniRL2_FD_59092 | JGI IMG/M metagenome (GOLD analysis project Ga0065705, IMG submission 59092) | Bulk soil microbial communities from switchgrass field near Rose Lake, East Lansing, Michigan, USA - RL2 Bulk Soil v2 (version 2) | ecosystem: Environmental > Terrestrial > Soil >...
CGTTGTCTCCGCGCACAACGGCCCGCCCGCCGCGCCCGCCGACGCGACTGGAGAACACCGTCCGCCGCATTCTCGCCGAACCCGAACGCTCCGAAGCCTTCCGTCAACTGGCCGACCGCCTCAGAGCCGACCTCACCCAGATCTCCGGCCGCTCGCTGGTGATCGCTGGAATTGGCCCCGCCAGCGACACCTACGAGGTGGTCCTGCACGCCGCGGCGATCCTGGCCGAAGCGGGCGAACCCATCCTCATCATCGATGGCGACATGGTCCGACGCTCGCTCACCAGCGAGCTCGAGCTAAAACACGGCACCGGGCTTGTGGAACTCGCCCTCGGCGAAATTCCGGAAGCGGACCCGATCCAGGAACTCACCCTCGTCAATCTCTCGATCCTGCCAGCCGGCATCGCTCGCATGCCCGATCCCGCATCCGTAACAGACCGGCTCACCTCGCTCGTCGAGTCGCTTGAAGGTTCCTATCGATTTGTGATCATCGACGCCGGCCGGGCGAGCGATCGGGCCGCGGCCACTTTGGCCCGAATGTGTGATGCGAGCTATTTCGTGGCCCGGCTCGGAGAAACCGAAGCCTCCCAGGCCCACGCCGCGCTGAACACCTTCCGCGTCGCCGGCGCCCGCCTTCTCGGCTGCATCGCCACGTCGTAGGACAAGCGTCTTGCTTGTCCTCTCCGCTCTGGCTCACCCGTCCACCCTTGCCAATTCTGCTGATTATGCGCTCCGCGCTTGCCATTCCCCGCGCGGTACACTTGCCTGTATTCCGCAATCCGAAATCTGAAATCTGAAATCTGCAATTGCACGGCAATGCCCGCCACGCTTACACAAGACGCGCCCTCCCACATGACCAGCAACGCGACCCCAGGCACGCTGGTCACCATTGCGACCTATAACGAGCTCGAGAATCTGCCCGATCTCGTGGCGGCGATCTTCACCGTCGCTCCCCGTGCGGAAATCCTGGTCATCGACGACAACAGCCCCGATGGCACCGGCGGCTGGTGCGACCGACATGCCAAGGCCGAGCCGCGGCTCTTCTGCCTGCACCGCAGCGGCAAGCTGGGCCTGGGCACCGCCACCATCGCCGGCATGCGCTACGCCATCGAGCACGGCTACGACTACGTCCTCAACATGGACGCGGATTTCAGCCACCATCCCCGCTACATCCCGGCGCTATTGGACGCGATGGAGCGGGCCGACGTGGCCATCGGCTCGCGCTATTGCCCCGGCGGCGGCGTGAAGGATTGGCCCCTGACGCGCCGATTTATGAGCGGGGCCGTCAATACCTACGCCCGCCTGCTCTTGGGCCTGGCACCGCGCGATACCAGCGGCGCCTTCCGCTGCTACCGCGTCGCGCTCCTGGAGAAGCTCGATTTCGCGGCCATCGTCAGCCGCGGCTATTCCTTCCAGGAAGAAATCCTCTGGCGGCTCAAGCGGCTAGGCGCGCGGATGGTCGAAACGCCGATCGTGTTTGCCGACCGCGAGCGCGGCCAATCGAAAATCAACCGCCAAGAGGCCCTCGCCGCCCTCCGCATCATCGCCCGCCTGGGCCTGACGAACTGGCTGGGGATCTGATCTAGCCGACTGAAGGGCGAGGCCATCCGGGAGGGCGAGGCTCCCGCCGAGCCGCGGCAGCTCCCACCTGCATAGCCGCGACCAGTGGTCGCGGTCGCGGGGTGCGACTGCTCGCTTGCCCAGCAGTGCCGTCCGCCGACGTGTGTAGCGAACGTCCGCTGGGTGCCACCGCCGTTTCTTCACTCACCGCTGTCGCGCCGCCATGAAAGCCCGATATTGGGAATTATCCCCGTTCCGCTCCTGCCCCTTTCCGCTCCCGCTACACGTCGGCGGCAGTCTTGGATTGTGTACGGTGCTCATACTTTCCTAGCCAGACATCCCGCAAGAAACCGATGACACCGGCGATGGTAAGAAACTGTGCCATTAGTATTATATAGAATTGCACATTGAGGACAACGAACAGAATAGTCGGTATGCGATCAGCGCCAGACTGACTGACCTGCATGAGCCAACGCTTTTCTATCACTGATAGTCCATACGCAAATGAGTCAATCAGCAGGCCTGACGCCGCGAACACCAAATACCACCTACGCCAAATAAGACTGGCTACGATCAGCGCGACGGCCAAGGAAACCTGTGACACATTGACTGCTGCGTCTGAAAAAGAATACAGACCCTTCCATAACAGTAGTGACAGCCAACATACGAAGAACTGCGCTCCAAATAGCATCACTATGGAGAACTGCCTTCCCAATCGAATGCTCGTCGCTCGTCCTTCCGCCATGCACTTCACCCTCTACTTAGTGTGATCGAATGCGTAACTCTGGCCTACACCTTTCGAGCCCAGGAGCGGAAAACGGAAGAATTCCCACTAACTTGTGAAATTGGACGTCTCTCCTCGCCCTCCGCTTCATTTTCCCCCTCGGCCTGACGAACTGGCTGGGGCTTTAGCCGGCTTGCCGCGTTTTCGCTGGTCGGTTGCGTCGCGCCGCTGGAGCAGAAAGCTGACTGCGTAGGCCGCCAGCACCACGAGCGTCAGCGCCCGCGTGCCGCCAACCATGCTCCAGTACTCGCAGAAGCCGCCGGCTGTCGCGCCAATTAAGTTCGCGCCCAAAAGGTCCGCGCTGTTTTGGACCGCCCGGAATGTCGTCGAGAAGATCAGCCCGGCAAAGAATATCGGCAGCGGAACCGCCACCAGGGCCCATGCCAGCCGCCCGGCCAGCGGCAGGGCCAGAATCCAGTCAGTCGGGATCACGTAGAGCGCGATCACCGAGGCAAACAGCGGCAGGTAGAAGCGGAGCGAAAAGGCCGCGATCCGCGTCGCCGCCAGGTTGGCCGCCAGGACCATCAAGAGCACCCCCGCCAGCACGATCATCGTCACCAGCCAGGTGGTCCCGAAATACAGCGAACAATCGGTGATGCTCTTGGTTTCCAGCAATAGGAATCCCAGTCCCAGAAAGAAAAAGTGTCCGTCGTCGCGGCTGATGCGCGTGCCCCGCAGGAGCACGATCGGAATCACCGAGACGACCACCAGCGTGCCAATCACCAAGAGGTAATCGGTCGGGATCGTCCGCTCGGCAAGATACAGATAAGGCCAGTCATCCGTTGGAACGGGATTTCCCAGCGCAGGAACGGTCGCCAAGGAAAATCGCCCGAATGACTCGGGCCCAGAGCGAGTTTCGCCGCGCGGCGCACAGATGATCGTCTGAATTCCCGCCGTATAGACGATCGGCTCCGTCCCCGTTCCCTGAGCCACCATGGCGGTGAGCTTGGACCGCAGCCAGGGCTGCGGCGTGACAAACGACAGCGAAAGCATGCCGTCCTCAGTCAAGAGCCCATAGGCCGCCCGCATGCTCTCGACGGTGTAGATATAGCCGTCCAAGCGGATGTTGCTGGAATAGCTGAACAGCGCCTGTGAATCGAGGAATCCGAAAACAACCAGGTCATATTTGTGTGGCGTGCGGCGGAAGAAGGCCCGGGCGTCATCGATGTGCACAGTCACGCGCGGATCGTCATAGACGCCGGACGCGTTGAACCGCCGCGACAGCTCGACGAGCCTTGAATCGATCTCCACGGCATCGACGTGGATGGCCCCGGAGAGCAACGCCGCTTCGACGTCGAGGCCGCCTCCGGCGCCCACGACGAGCACCCGGTTCGGCTTGCCCGCCAGCCGATAAGGCAACAGGTAGGCATTCCGCAGCATTTCCTCCACATCCTTGGTCCGCGGCAAGCCGGGCGTATATCGGGCCAGGTCCAGCGTCCCGTGCTGCTGGTAGAAATCCTGGTTGACGCTGACCGAGTAAATCGGTGGGTCCTGCATCGTCCGGAGATTGGGCACCGGCTCAGCCACCGGCGGTGAACCCGGCGGGGCGTTATCGACCTGCACGGTGATGTAGTGATACGGCGACCAGATCGCCGCCCGCTCGCCCGTCAAGATCACCGCCGTCAGGATCGCCGCGAAACAAGCTGCCGCAAGGAGCCTGGACCATACGCCGCTGGCGAGTCCAAGGTAGATCAGCATCACCGCGGCCAGGCCCAGCGGCGGCGAGAAGAACGCGAGCGAAAAGAGACCGAATCCAAGCGTGCCCGCGAGGCTGCCGGCTAAATCCCAGGAATAGGCCCTCAGCGTGGGCAGCTCGCGGAACCAACTGCCAATCCGCTCGCCCAGCGGAACAAACACTGCGGTGTTGAGTACGAACACCAGCACCAGCGCGGCATAGCTGAGCACGTGGTAGTCGATCGCATAGAACCGCACCTCGCTTTGACTCCCCGGCAGTACGATCTTACGGCAGACAAGCAGCACGCCGATATTTACCAGCAGCACGAGCGGGAACCAGCGGAACAGGTTCCACTTGCGGTCGCTCACCAGGGCCCCGATTCCCAAGCCCAGAAACGAGCTGATCAGCATCAGATTCGCGTAGTACGCGACAAACCGGAGCGTGCTGGGAACCCAGCGGATGACCATCAATTCCAGAAACAGTGCCGCAAACGAGAGCAGAAAGAGCCGCCACACCAGAGAGCGGCCAGCCGCCGTAACAGGTTCTCGATCGCCAGCTCCTATGCTCGGTTTGATCATTGGCCGGCGATGTAGGTTGGATTGGAGAGAATCCACGTCCGCTCTTCGCCGGCCACGTCGAGCGAGAGTTCGACGCGGTAGATCCCTGGTTCGGTGACGGGCACATCGAATACGTCCCCCGCAATTTCCAAATGCAATTTGCCGTTCTTGATCAGCTTCCACCGTGCCGGCAGCGGTGACTGGCCAATCAGGCGGAGGTCCGGGGCAAGCGCGACGCGGCTGCCCATTTCGTGCCGCGCTTTGCCCGCGACCGCGGCGAATTGGAAGCCGGTGGCGTCGGCGATCCAATCGAAGGCGACGAAGGCTCGGCCCCGCTCGAGGGCTTCCCACACGGCCGGCTGACCGAGTTCAGTCATCAAGAGGTGCGTGCCGACGTGGCGCAGGCTGTTTTCGTAGGGATCGAGACGGAATTTGAACAGGACCGAGCCGGGCTTCGCATCGGCGGCCAGTGGCACAACATCAGCGACTTCCGCGGCCGCGACTTCAAGCAGTTTCTCCCCCGCTCCATCCTCGATTCGAGCCTTGCCCCCCTCGGAGAGCCGGACGGTCAGGCCGACGTTTTGATGGGAGTCATTGGCGGAAACTCCTGTATGTGGAGCAGTGGCACACAGCTCGTCCCACCGCCGCAGGTAGTCGGCCGGGTGATGCTGAAGGGCCGAGAAGGCCTCCTGTGGATACTTGCGAAAGAGCGGAGCCGTCGAAAGCAGCCAGAGCGGGTTGCGCATGGCTGCGAGCATCCGCTTTTCATCCTTGAAGTCAGCGTGCGTATTGTAGATTTCGACGCCGGTCAGACCGCGCAGCTCCCAGTCCATTCGCTCTTCGAGGTGCGAGAGGAATGATATTCCCTTCGCGCCGCGCACGATGTCGGCAAACTCCTGGGGCGTCCCTTCCGTCGTTGCGCCAACGCTCTGCCGCGGAAAAGCGAGCAGACCTTTCGTCTCGGCTCCGGGAATCAGCAAGATGCCGTCCCTCATTCCCTGGTGCCCGTCGGTAAAGAAGTCGTAATGCGCGGCGGGATGTTCGGTGAACATCACGACGTGCGTCCCGACCGCCTTCGCAGCCGCTAGGATCTCGTCAATTGTCCCGCGGCTGTCGTGCGAGAGTGACGAATGGACGTGGAGGTTGGCACGGTATTCCTTGAATGGTCCGGTGCGGCCGATCGTCTTGCGGTCGGCCTGCAGCTTCACCACTGCCTGATGCACGGCTTCCAATTTGTCGGCGGTAAGGCGTCCCCAGGCGTCCTCACCGCGAAGTGGCAGGGCACAAGCCGCGGCCGCCAGGAACATCCCGGCAAATTGTGGTTTGAGCATCTAGGACAGGGGGCTCGGGGTCAGGGCGCAGTACTGAGTACCGAGTACTGAGTACGGAGTACGAATGACAAATGACCAATGACTACCTCGCGGCTAAAAACCGGCCGAGAGTGTCGAGATTCCTGATGAAGGTGGCCGTCGTGATGATCCTCCGGACTTTATTGTCGGGGTCGGCGTCGCGGAGGCGGCCATCTTCAATCCATGCGCCGCGGCCGTCGAGCGAGTCGATCGCCTGGCGGGCTGACCGGGCCAATTCAGGGGACATTTCGTATGTGGCTGGTTTGGCCGCCGCCTTCAGCCTGGCCGAATCGGTTGCCAGTAGTTTCTCATAATCGCGACGAAGCTTGGGGACATTATTGGCGATGATAAACGCGTAGTGCGTTGGCAGATCGTTGTCCGTATAGACCAGCTCGTACTGCCTGGTGAAATAGAGCGGCTTATTGGTCTTCAGCTCGTAGAAACGGGCGAGGCGGCCGCTGGGGAGAGCCGATTTTTCCAAGTAGTCGAGGGCCCGCGGAATCGGCTCGAGATACTTCTTGTCGCCGGTCTGGCGATAGACATCCATCAGGATGCGGATCGCCCCTTGCGACTCGCCACCCGTGACGCTCGGCGGCTCGAATCTGCGGGCCCAGGCGGGGTGCATCTGGGCATCGTATTGCTGAGCCCAGGCGGGCTGCGGCTCGGGCATTTGCGCGAGAATCAAAAAGTCGCCGCCGCGGCGTGCTGCATCGGCGAAGCGCTTGTCGCTATAAACCTCGGCCGCCTCGAACAACGTGCTGATCGTGGTGGCCTGAGCATTGTCGTTCAGTGTGTAATAGCCGGTGTAATTGACGTTCGGCCAGGTTCGTGGCCACTCGTCGGGATAATTCGCCTTGATCACCGGAAAATCCTCGGCCTTGGGCGGGCCGCTAAACCGCTGCGGCCAAGCGCCGCTGGGATACTGGGCCGCCAGCAGGCTTTCTAGGGCGAACATCGCCGCTTCGCGGATCTTCGCGTCCTTATGCTCAAGCACGCGGTCGATGTGCATCAAGAATCGCAACGCCGACTGCGAATTGTCGTCGTCCAGCGTGCTCACATTGCGCGGCCTCTCACCGGTCGCGCCGTCTGCACGATAGGCGTATCGCTTCCGGTCCGCTGGATCGAACTCAATCCGATAATCCCAGCCGCCGCTGGCCAGTTGCCCCTTCACCAGGCCGTTTGCCGCGGCAACGGCGGCATCGAGCAGGTATTGCTCCTTGGTGCGCTCGTAAGCGGCCAAGAGCGCCTCGCCGACGGCCGGCGTTCCTGGGGACTGCACCCAGGCGGTCGTGCGCGTTGCTTTGGCTTCCCCTTCGCACAGCGTCAGGTCGTCGCTGTATCGCCAGACGTACGTCCCCTCCACACTTACCTTGTCGCGAAAGTACGTCACCGCCCGCTTGAGCGCCGCGGTCGCTTCGTCGCGGGTGGGATCAGCAGCAACTCCCGGTGCTGAGACAAACAGCAGCCAGGCGGTCGCTGCCAGTTGCCAACAGATCCGGCGACGATCGTTCATCGCATGCCTCCCATCGACAGTATGACGGCCATCGTAATCACGAGGCCAATCAGGATACCGCCAAATACAAGGGCGAGCGACGAGGCTGTAAACAGACGGCTCCCGTTGGCGTCGGAAACGCTGAACGTGAGCATGGGTGAAGGGGGTGGCAGGCCTTCGAGCGGGTTCGCCCTGGCCAGCGTGGTCGCCACTTGATCGCTTATCTGCCTGCGTATATCGGCGGGGAGTTCCTCGAGGCTGCCGTATTCGCGGCCATTGAAGACAATCCGGTGGGAATACACGGCAACGGGCGGCACGCCCGGTGCAAGCTTTGGCGCATCCGTCCTCCCTTCCAGAATGTCGGGCACGCCGTTGCCGTCCTTGTCGGCCAGTAGTGATATCGCCCGGTCATAATGCTCGCGAAGCGCAGCCGGCAACTCTTCGCGGCTCTTGTACTCGCGGCCGCCGATCACAATTCTCGTCGTCATGGGCTACTCCTGGAGAGATGCACAAATCTAGCCCACGTATAGGGCAATCGAACCGTTACGCCGGCCGCTTGGGCCGTCGTTGTGACCGATTCCGGCGGTTGGTAGAGTGGAACTGCACCGCTCGTTCACGCCGCCCGCGCCCGCCAGGAATCGCGCATGCCCGCCTCGACCGCCCCCAGCAAATCCAAACTCCCAGCCATCGGCATCGACCTGGGGACGACTTTTTCCGTCATCTCACGGCTCGACGATCTTGGCCGGCCGCAGACACTGATCAATGCCGAAGGGGACAAGATCACGCCCAGCGTTGTATTTTTCGAAGGGAGCGACGTTGTGGTGGGCAAGGAGGCGGCCAAGGCAGTTGCCACCGACGCCGACAATGTCGCCGAATGTGCGAAACGCGACCTGGGCAACCAGTTCTATCACAAGCCGCTGGGGGGCCGCCGCTATCCGCCGGAAGCATTGCAAGCTTGGATTCTGAACAAGATGCGGGTTGATGCGGCCCGGCAAATCGGGCAGTTCCAGAAGGTTGTGATCACGGTGCCGGCTTATTTCGACGAGGTCCGCCGCAAAGCGACGATGGACGCGGGCTACATCGCGGGCTTTGAGGTGATGGACATCATCAACGAACCGACGGCTGCCGCGGTGGCCTTTGGCTTTCAGCAGGGGTTCATGGACCCGGCGAACAAAAACCAGGAGCGGCGAAAGATTCTGGTATATGACCTGGGGGGCGGCACGTTCGATGTGACCGTGATGGAAATCGGCGGCCGCGACTTCACGGCCCTGGCGACCGATGGCGACGTGATGCTCGGTGGCAAGGATTGGGACCAGCGGCTGGTCGATTTCGTCGCGGAAGAATTCATCCGCAAATTCGGAGTCGATCCCCGCGAAGATCCCAACAGCCACGGCCGTTTGTGGCGCGATTGCGAAGACGCCAAGCGGACGCTTTCGGCCCGTTCCAGAGCCACCATCGCGTGCGATTACAAAGGGCAGGCGGTGCGCGTGGAGGTGTCGCGGCAGCAATTCCACGATATGACCAAGGACCTGCTCGACCGGACGTCGTTTACGACGCGGCAGACGCTTCAGGCGGCGGGGTTGGAGTGGAAAGACATCGACCGCGTACTGCTGGTCGGCGGCTCCAGCCGGATGCCCGCCGTGGTCGAGATGCTGCGGCAGCTTTCGGGCAAAGAGCCGGACTGTTCGGTTTCGCCCGACGAGGCGGTGGCTCACGGCGCGGCGCTGCATGCCGGCCTGCTCTTGGCGTATCACGACGGCAAATCACCCAACTTCCGCATTCGGAACGTCAATTCGCATAGCCTGGGCCTGGTCGCGACTGACGCGAAAACCCGCAGGCCACGCAATGCGATTCTGATTCCACGTAATACGCCGCTGCCGGTGGTGGCCCGCCGCATATTCAAGACCCAGAAGACCGGGCAGAAATCGATTCTCGTGCAGATTTGCGAAGGCGAAAGTCTCTCGCCCGACGACTGCTCGCAGCTTGGGAAGTGCTCGGTCCGCAACTTGCCGGACAATCTGCCGAACCAAACGCCGATCGAGGTGCGGTTCCGCTACGAAGAGAACGGCCTGCTCACCGTTACGGTGAAGGTGGAAGGAACCGACCGGGCTCTCAAGCACGAAATCACGCGCGAGAACACGCTCACGACCGAAGAACTCGATGCCTGGCGGAAGTACATCTCGGGCCTCGACCACGCGGCCGAACCGGCCCCGACCAATCTGGTCGGCGAAGTAAAGCAGGTTCAGCCGAGCGCTAAGGCCTTTGCGGAGACGATCGACTTCACGCCAACCGAAGACAGCCCGATTGGCAAGAAGGACAAGGCCGATCGCATTCCGCGTGCCAAGCCGCTGAAGTAGGACGGATTTGCAATCCGTCCAGACTGCCGGCGGATTTGCAACCGTAACCACGGCCGGATTACAAATCCGGCCTACCAATTGCCGGATTGGAAATCCGGTCTACAACACTCCCCGCCCTTCCAGCAACTCGATCAGCTTCTCGACACACGCCTGGACGCTGAGCCGATCGGTTCGTAGCACGAGGTCCGGCGCGGTGGGTGGCTCGTAGGGGCTTGAGACACCGGGCATGGCAATTTCGCCGCTGTCGGCCAGTTTGTAATGGCCGTCGGGATCGCGCTGGCGGCAGACGTCGAGCGGGCAATCGAGGTGCACCACCAGAAACCGCTCGCGGCCGATCGCGCCGGCCGCTTTCTGCCGGACCGCCTCGTCCGGCGCGACAAACGCGGCCAGGACGATGATCCCCGCGTCGTTAAATAGCTTGGCCACTTCCGCACTACGGCGCAGATTTTCGCTTCGGTCGTCGGCCGAGAAGCCCAGGTCCTTGCTGATGCCGCGACGCATGTTCTGTCCGTCGAGCACCACCACTGCCCGACCTTGATCGAACAACTTACGCTCCAGGGCATACGCCAGTGTGCTCTTGCCGCTGCCGGTCAGGCCCGTGAGCAGCAACGTCGTTGGTTTCTGGCCATAACGCGCCTGACGCTCGTCGCTGGTGACACTAGTCCGCTCGTCGTGCGTGCCCACCGAAGTGGGCGCATCGTCCCAGTGGTCGTGTCGGCCTTCGTTCGTGGACCGGTCGAGGATCATCCCCGCGCCGACCGTGCCATTCGTCAGGCGATCGATCAGGATGAACGCGCCGCTCGCGCGATTGCGGCGATAGGTGTCGAAGCAGATCGGCTGATTGACGGTGAGCGAGCAGCGGCCGATCTCGTTGAGCGAGAGGGTCGGCGCGTCCTTGCGGTGCAGCGTGTTGACATCAACCTGGTAGCGAAGCGTGTTGATCTGGCCCGGGGTCGTCTTGCTGGTCTGCTTAATCCAGTACGACTTGCCTGGGACCATCGGCTCTTCCGACATCCAGACGACCATCGCCTCGAACTTCTGTTCGACGCGCGGCACGTTGCCCGGCCGCACGATCATGTCGCCGCGGCTGATGTCGATCTCGTCCTCGAGCGTCAGCGTGACCGCTTGCGGCGAGAACGCCTCGTCGCGCTCGCCATCGTAGGTTTCAATCGATTTCACGCGGCTCGTCTTCCGCGACGGCAGGGCCATGATCTCGTCCCCTTTGCGGACGATGCCCGAGGCGATCGTGCCGCAAAAGCCGCGGAAGTTGAGATTCGGCCGGTTCACGAGCTGCACCGGAAAGCGGAAATCCTCCAGGTTGCGATCGGACGCGATATAGACGTTTTCCAGTAAGCCCATCAGCGTGGGGCCGTCGTACCAGGGCGTGTTTTTGCTTTGCTGGACGACGTTATCCCCCTTGAGGGCCGAAATCGGCAGGAAATGCACGTCGGGCAGGTCGAGCCGGGCGGCGAACGACTGGTAGTCGCCGCGAATCTTCTCGAACACGTCCTGGCTGAAATCGACCAGGTCCATCTTGTTGATGGCGACGACGATGTGCCGGATGCCCAGCAGCGAGACGATAAAGCTGTGCCGCTTCGTCTGGACGAGCACGCCGTGACGGGCATCGATCAGAATGATCGCCAGGTCGGCGGTCGAGGCGCCGGTGGCCATGTTCCGCGTGTACTGCTCGTGGCCGGGCGTGTCGGCGATGATGAATTTGCGTTTGTCGGTCGAGAAATAGCGGTACGCAACGTCGATGGTGATTCCCTGCTGCCGCTCGTCTTCCAGGCCGTCGGTCAAAAGGGCCAGGTCGATCTCGCCGCCGGTCGTCCCGTAGCGCTGCGTGTCCTTGGCAATCGCCGCGAGCTGATCCTCGTAGATCATTTTCGATTCGTAGAGCAATCTTCCTATCAGCGTGCTCTTACCGTCATCGACCGAGCCGCAGGTGATGAAACGCAAGAGCTCCTTGCGCTCATGCTGAGCGAGGTAGGCGTTGATGTCGGTCGCGATGAGATCAGATTGATGGGACATCAGTTGTTTGAAGCCGCTCCGCGGCTGGTCTTCGGGAGGGCGACGCTCCTGCGGAGCCGCGCGGCTCGGCGGGAGCCTCGCCCTCCCAATCGATTCGTCTACCCGTATCAGAAATACCCTTCCTTCTTCTTCTTCTCCATCGACCCACTCTGATCGTGATCGATCAATCGTCCCTGACGTTCGGAGGATTTCGTGAGCAGCATCTCCTGGATGATCTCGGGCAGGGTCGTCGCATTGGAATCAACGGCGCCAGACAGCGGATAGCAGCCGAGTGTGCGGAAGCGGACGCGGCGCATCTCCGGCTTCTCGCCGGGCTTTAGCGGCAGGCGGTCGTCATCGACCATGATCATCATCCCGTCGCGCCACACGATGGGCCGCTCTTTGGCGAAGTAGAGCGGCACGATCGGAATGTCCTCGAGGTGGATGTATTGCCAGACGTCCAGCTCGGTCCAGTTCGACAGCGGGAAAACGCGGATGCTCTCGCCTTTGTTCACGCGGGCGTTGTAGAGATTCCACAGCTCCGGCCGTTGGTTCTTGGGATCCCAGCGATGGAACTGGTCGCGGAACGAATAGACCCGTTCCTTGGCCCGCGATTTTTCCTCATCGCGGCGGGCGCCGCCGAAGGCTGCATCGAACTTGTATTTGTCGAGAGCCTGCTTGAGCGCTTCGGTCTTCATCACGTCGGTGTGGACCTTGCTGCCGTGCGTAATGGGGTTTATCCCCTTTTTTCGCCCCTCTTCGTTGACGTACACGATCAGCTTCAATCCCAGCTTCTTCACGACATAGTCGTCGCGGAGGGCGTACATGTCCTTGAATTTCCACGTCGTATCGACGTGCATCAGTGGAAACGGCGGCTTGGCGGGGTGAAAGGCCTTTTCTGCCAGCCGCACCATGCAGGCCGAGTCCTTGCCGATGGAATACAGCATCACCGGGTTTTCGAACTCGGCCACCACCTCGCGGATGATGTGAATGCTCTCGGCTTCGAGCTGTTTGAGGTGGGTGAGTGAGTAGCCGGACATTCCAGGGGTCGGGAGTCAGGAATCGGGAGTCGAGGGAGGGCGAGGCTCCTGCCGAGCCGCTGCTCGCAGTATAAGGCAATGCCGAAACGGCGCGAATGTCGGCCGGTAAGTCGTTGGAGCGACAAGACTTACTTCATGTGGACCTTGCACGCGCCAGAGTCACACGCGTCGGCCGACTTGCCCATTAAGGCATATCGCCGCTTAGCGATCTGTCGATAGCCCCAGCGCCAGAGCGGCATGGTGAACGGGATGTGCATCAGCGGGGCCAGCAAATAGAGCCGCGGCAGCCGCATCGTGAGATATTTGAATGCAGCCGCCCCACCGTAGCGATTACCCGCCTGATCGACGACGTACATTTCCTCCATGAGCTGATCGTAAGTCAAATCGGGGAAACGTCTTGCGACCTCAGGATCGTGCAGCGACAAAAACGCCAAGCGCGAATTGCTATCCCACCGCGCGAGATTCTGGACCTGTCCCGTGCAAAACTTGCAGTGCCCATCGTAGATCACGATGTCCGCGTCCTCCCGCTCAGCCGGAGTGGGCAAATGAATAGCAGGATTCGCGGGTAGTGCAGCAGTAGTCATGGAACTGGCGTATCTCGTGGCTCCCAGTGCAATTCAACCGCTCAATTGCCCCTGAGGCAACCCGGAAAGTGAATCATAGGCCGGTTTGGCGGGGTAAACATTGACAACGGCCGGTCAATATCAGACAATTCGTCTAGACTGCGTGAAACGGCGCCCTTGCCGGCGTCGTCTAACTAAGGAACGCCACTTGTGGGAATTTACAAACTCCCGCGAATTTTCGGCTCCAAAGCGATACAATGGCGGGTCGATGCACTCGAATAAGCGAGTGAGGGGCCCGCGCAAAAGCCATAAGCCAGTCAGCACCTTTTGATCGCCATCACAGGCGCGAGGAATGAGCCATGGACGAAATCAAACGGCAAGTGGGTCGTGCACATCGGCGGCTCGTCTTTCAGCAGTTCCTGTTTGTCGTCGGCTGGTCGCTCTTTGCGACGCTCCTGATCGCGGCGATCGGGCTGGCCGTGCCGCGAATTTGGGTGCTAGCCGTCGATCAGCAGGCGTGGGACTGGAGTTGGATTGGCGGTGGTGTTGGGGCGGGCCTCTTAATGGCGGGCTTGTGGACTTGGATCATCCACCGCAGCAAACTCGACGCGGCGATTGAACTCGACCGGCGTTTCGGCCTCAAGGAACGCGTTTCCAGCACGTTGGCACTCGGGCCGGAAGAACTCGAAACCGACATCGGCCAGGCACTGGTGACCGACGCGGTCCGCCGTGTGGAGCGGATCGATGTCCGCGAGCAGTTCCAAGTGAAGCCAACGTGGCGGGCCCTCCTGCCGCTATTGCCGGCTGCCGCGATGGCGGGCGTGCTCTTTTTCGGCTACGCGACACAGCGTGCCGCTCAGGCGACCAGCGAGCAACACGCTGCCATCAAGGAACAGATCAAGACCGCTACGGTGAAGCTCCAGGAGAAGATTCGCGAGACCGAGAAGAAGGCCGCGGAAATGGGGCTCCAGGATGCGGAAGCTCTGAAAGAGATCAACAAGGAGCTGGACAAGCTCGCCAACAAGAACACAGCCGACCGCAAGGATGCGATGCTGAAGATCAACGACCTGGCCAAGGAGATCGAGCGGCGCAAGCAGGAATTGGGCGGCGCCGACAAGATGAAGAAGGAGCTCGACAAGCTGAAGGACATTCAGAACGGCCCGGCTGACAAGCTGGCCGAATCGCTCAAAGAGGGCGACTTTGGCAAGGCCCAGGAACAGATGCAGCAGCTCAAGGAAGATCTGAAGAACGGCAAGCTCGCTCCGGAAGACAAGGAGAAGCTCGCCAAGCAGATGGACCAGATGAAGGATGCCCTGAAGCAGGGCGTTCAGGATGCCAAGGAAGCCCGCGAGAAGCTCCAGCAGGAAATCGAAAAGAAGCTCGAGGAAGGGAACATTGCCGAGGCTGCCAAGCTGCAGCAGCAGCTCGACAAAATGAACGAAAACGCCCAGCAGATGGAAGACCAGATGAACGAGCTGGCCGACAAGCTGGGCCAGATCGCTCAGGCGATGAAAGAGGGCGATGCGAAGGCCGCGGCTGAGAAGCTCGACCAGCTCGCCCAGGACCTCGACAAGCTTCAGGAGCAACTCGACCAGATCGAGAACCTGAACGAAGTGCTCGATCAATTGGCCGATGCCAAGAACGCCATGAAGTGCGAGCAGTGCGGCGGGGCCGGCTGCAAGGCGTGCGAAGGGAGCGGCAAGGAGGGCGAGGGCAAAGACGGCGAAGGCAAGGATGGCAAGGGCAAGAATGGCAAGAACAGCAAGGGGGGCAAGGGCCTTGGTAAGGGCATCGGGCGCGGCGAACGGCCTGAGGAAGAAACCGACAGGAGCTTCTACGACACGAAGGTCAACGCCGACGCAAAGGCCGGCGAAGCGGTCCGCATAGGCGATGCGGCCGGTAAGAATGTCTCGGGCAAGTCCAAGGAAGCAGTGAAGGAAGCGATCCAAGGCGCTCTGGCCAAAGATCCCGATGCTTTGGAGGACGTGAACCTGCCGCGCGACCAGCGCGAGCACGCCAAGCAGTACTTCGACAAGTTCCGCAAGGGCGAATAAGATGCCGCTTGCTCCGTCCCAGGGTCCCCCTGGGACGAAAGGTTGACGAGGCTCTGCCTCGGGGCAGTGGATCGAGGCGGAGCCTCGCGGACGTATGTTCCCAGGCAGAGCCTGGGAACAAGTTGGCCGCCCGGCAGGCTAGAAGCTTGCCCCACCTACTACCAGCACAGCGACCACGCCTCGCCGCAACTCCAGCCGCACCACGTCCAGCACTCCGCCCACCGGCGCTGAGCGCGGACGCACCACGACTCCTTCACCGTGGGCTGAGGAACGACAATCTCCGCGGGCGCAAAGTGCGTCGGCAAGACAGCGGTGTAGAGCGCCTGCGGGTGAATCTTGTGAAAGTCCTTGAATTCGTAGCGGCCAGTGCGGCTGAGCGTGGTGCTGGCCAGCTCGGCACAGTGAATGCCGTCAGCCGGTTTGTCTTCGACGTCAAGCACGACGCGCACCGTGACGGGGCCGATTTCAGTGGAGTGCGCGCCGTCGGCCTTGCCGCGCACATAGTTCTTTAGCGAGTAGCGCCGGCCGATCTGCCCATCGAGAAACTCGCGCATCTTGCCGACTTCATCCTGCGTATAGGGCTGCTTCGGCCGCAACATCCACACGCGGATTTGTTCGTCCGCGTCACGCCGCTCATTCAGCCGGGCCAGCTCGACGTAGTACTCGGCGGCCGCGACGCGCCGCACCTTGGCCGGCGTCGCTTCATAGATCCATGTGTCGCTGCCGTCTCGAAAAGCGAGAGCCACATGGCCGATCTTGCCGCCCGTGGAAAACTCAACGACGCTGTTGCAGTTCTCCAGAAAGATCAGGCTGCCGTTTTCAAGTTGCGGGGTACTGACGGCGGTATTGGTCTCCGACCCGGCGCCGAGCACGATCAAGGTGTAGAGCCAAAAGTTGTGCATCAAGATCCTCCACTCGGGTCCTACCAATCCTATTCGCCAGCCGGTTTCACGTCTTGCGGCAGCCCTCCCTCGGGCGGGGTGTTCCGCCGGCGATAGGAGCGATTGTAACCTCTTATGCCGCCGCGTCATGCGTCATAATCGAATCTCGCGTCAAGCAAGGCGCTAGTCAGGCCCAACCATGAAAACCGCCCTCGCCATTGCCGCCCATCCCGATGACATCGAATTTCTCATGTCGGGCACGCTTATGTTGCTGCGCAAGGCCGGCTATGAAATTCATTACTGGAACCTGGCTAACGGCTGTTGCGGGTCGAGCCAGCACGACGCGGCCACGATCGCCCGCATTCGCCGCGACGAAGCGATTGCCGCGGCCAAAGCGATCGGCGCGGTGTTTCACGAGAGCGTCTGCGACGACCTGGCGATTTTTTACGACAAGCCGACGCTGGCAAGGGTCGCGGCTGGCGTTCGCGAGGTAGCCCCGGAGATCGTCCTCACGCACTCGCCCGCTGACTACATGGAAGACCACACAAACGCCTGCCGGCTCGCCGTAACCGCCGCCTTCGTCCGCGGCATGCCGAACTTTCCCACCGACCCGCCGCGTCCCACGGTGACGACCAGCGTCACCGTCTATCACGCCCAGCCCTATTCGCATCGCGACCCGCTCGGCAAGCTGATCGAGCCAGAACTCGTGGTCGATACGACCGACCTGATCGAACTGAAGAAAAAGATGCTGGCCAAACACGTCAGCCAGAAGCGATGGCTCGACGAAAGCCAAGGACTCGATTCGTATTTGGACACGATGGCCCAGCTCGACGCCGAAGTCGGTCGCATGTCGGGAATTTTCCAATACGCCGAAGGCTGGCGGCGGCACATGCACATGGGCTTTTGCGGCCCGCAGGACGACCCGCTCCGCGCGGCGCTGCAAGAACGCGTGCTCGTGGCGGCGAAGGGGACGGACTGAGTGCCAAGTATTGAGTACTGAAGTACTTGGCACGCAGTGAAACGGCCGTCCTCCTCTAGTCGAGTGTGCGGTGTTAGACTAGACACCAACCAACTGCCCGCCTTCCCGCCAGGAGCCTCCGATGAACTTTTCCGGCGCGTCGCTGACCGCTGCCCTCTTTGCCCTATGCACTGCCTTGTTTTGGGGCACCTACGGTCCGCTGCTCCAAAAGGGGCACCAATTCATGGCGACCGACGGTCGCCTGCGGCCCTTCATCTGCGTCGGCGTCGCGTACCTGCTGGTGGCGATCATCGGCCCAATCGTCGTGATGTACACGACCGGGATCGATCGCGGCGAGGGACTTTTTCACCACTGGACGATCTCGGGCATCCTATGGAGCACAATTGCAGGCGCTGTCGGTGCACTAGGTGCATTTACGCTGATTATGGCATTGGGTGCGGGGGGGCCGCGGAGCGTGGCTTATGTCATGCCTATCGTCTTCGGTTTTGCCCCCATGATTAGCACGCTTACATCGATGTACTTCCAGAAGACGTTCAATCAAATGAGCCCCTTCTTCGCAGCCGGGCTGATTCTCATTGTCGCCGGCGCGATTACCGTCTTATTTACCGCACCCAAGCCGAAGCCGCATGGTTCCCAGGAAGGGCATTCGGCAAAACCCGCAGCCGTGAAGGAAGTGGCCGCCCAAGAGAAACCTGCTGTCACGGTTGGCGAGCGGGAGGCGTAAGCCTCCCGGTACCGTTGCGTGCGCTGTAGCCGTCAGTTCCGGTTAACGGTGGGTTAAGAATGGACCGCTACTGGTTGCTGACGTGGACCACTTATGGCACTTGGCTTCCTGGCGACCAACGCGGATTCGTGAGCCAGGTTGACGACGGCCGAGGCGGAAAAATCACCCGCAACCGTCCGCAAACTCCATACGACGCAGACTGGGAGTTGTTGCGGCGATCAATGCATGCCTCGCTCAAACAAGCTCCAATTCGACTCAATCATCGTCAGGCCGAGGTAGTTCTCGCACAGTTTCACCAGACCGCCCAGTTGCGGCAATGGCAGCTCATTGCGGCTGCCGCTATGGCAAATCACTGTCATGTTGTCGTGGGGGTCATTGGCGATCCCGACCCCTCGCAGATTCTTCGCGACTTTAAGAGCTACGCGAGTCGCAGTTTGAATCAGAATTGGCCCAGGCCGACTGCGGGAACCTGGTGGACTGAGTCAGGGTCGAAGCGAAAGCTCAAGGATGAGTTGGCAATTCTGACCGCAGCGGCGTACGTTCGGGATCAAGAATTTCCACTTGCACTCTGGCTGCTGGCAGAATTCATGACGGAAATTGGGCCGCCGAGGAGGCGGGCATGAGTTCGGCGTGTTCGTCAGAATACAGCGGCGATTGGCGTGCCGACGGTACCGGGAGGCTCACGTCCCCCGCTCGCCAGATTCGCCGAAACCTTTCCCCCTCACCGCGGTTTGACGGGTACGTCCTCGTCGGCCGGACGGCGGTTTTCGTAATCGTCGGCTGCGGCGATTTCGCGAGTCGGGTCGAAGCCGTTGCCCGGCACGATCCAAATCTCGCCGTGTGGATCGGGTTGCTCGGCCACGACGCTGTGATGCCGCACCAGCTCGAGGATCGCCAGAAACACGCCGATGATCGCCGACTTGTGCATCCCCGGCTCGAACATCTCCGAAAACGCGGCTCGCCGGTCGCTTGCCAGCCGCTGGTGAATCCGCTGCATATACACCTGGATCGGCGTATCGTCATAAACGATCGCCTGCGGCTGCATGGCCTGCGAATCACGGAGGATGCGGCCCAGCGCGCTAACCAGGTCCCACAACTCAACTTCCTGGATCGGCTGGCCGGCCGGATCGATCTGCCGCGGCGGCAGATCCCCCGCGAGCCGCGGATAATGCTGTTGCCAGTCGCGGCTGCGTTCGTCGAGCATGCTGGCCGCGTCCTTATATTTCTTATATTCGAGGAGCCGCTGGACGAGCTCGTCGCGGGGATCGTTCCACGGCTCGGTGACTTCGCCCCCGCGCGGGAGGACGAGCTGCGATTTGATCTCGATGAGCGTGCTGGCCAGATCGAGGAAATCGCCGACGGCGTTGACGTCGAGTTGCTGGAGCACCTCCAAATGCGCCAGGTACTGCTTGGTAATCAGGGCGATGGGAAGGTCCGTGACCTCCACTTCGTGCTTGCGGACCAGGTAGAGCAAGAGGTCGAGCGGGCCGCGGAAGGTCTGGAGCTCGACGCGGAAATCCATCGGAGTAACTCCGAACAAACACAAGCTGCGGGGAAACGGGGCGAAAGACTCTTGCGGCGAAGAGTGAATCGTAGGCGATCGGGGGAGGCCCGGCGATGCCGATTGCGAACCTGGTGATATTGGAAAGTTCGGTTTGCGGGTGACAGTGAGGGTGTGTATATTAGTCGGCGGTGAGGCGGCAAAAATTTCCCGCGAACTGGTGGAAGACAGGTGGCGGGAGGCAACTGCCAACCTTCGCCGCAGGGAGTTCAGCACGGATGACGCTAGGGGCTGAACTGCGCCCCAAGGGCACAAGCCTGGACGGGCCGGTGTTTTGTTCGGTTGGAGCTCTGATTGGTTGGAACAGTGGCGCTCGAACAGGCGCTGCAAGAGGCAAGTTTGAATCGGGGCCCCAGCGGCGGCTGTAGTACCGCCGCGAATGGGTTTTTGCTGACTTGCCGAGGGCGTCAATGATCGAAATTCGCCACAAGCAAACAGGCGTGGTGCTCCGCCGAGTCGAGGCGGAAGGACTGTCAGGCCAGTTTTTCGAGGGGGCCAAGCTGGCCGGCGCCGATCTGACCAAGCGCGATCTCTCCAAGGCCGACTTTCAGCGGGCCGATCTGCGCGACGCCGATCTCTCCGGCGCGAACCTGAACGGGGCCATGCTCGCCGGCGCGCTGATCCGCGGCGCCGTCTTTGAAGGGGCTAGCTTACAGCGATGCGACCTGACCGATAGCTTCGCGGTCGGCGCGGGATTTCACGGGGCCGACCTGACGGGCGCGGTGATGCGCTATTCCAAGCTCTCCGAAGCCGACTTTTCGGAGGCCAAACTCGTGGGCGCCGACCTGAGCATGGCCGAGCTGGCCTGCGACTTCAGCAAGGCCAATCTGACGAAGGCCGATCTCCGGGGCGCTAATCTGGCCGGGGCCGTCCTCGACGGGGCCACGTTGCTCGGCGCAAACCTGACCGACGCCAAGCTGATGGGAGCCGACATGGCCGGGGCCCGTGTGGAAGGGGCGATCATGGGCGCGGGGCGCAAGCTCGGCCCGCAACTCTTCAAAAAGAAAGAGGCCCGCCCCTGGTGGCAGTTCTGGGGGTGAGTCTCGCGAATCTGTTCGCGCGGATATCTATTCCCCGCGCAGGGCCGCGACTAGCGGCGCCTGAAGCGTCGCCCGCACTGCCGCAAGCCCCGTCACGATTCCCACGACCAGCACCACGCCCAGCATCACCGCCAGATCAACCAGCGGCACACGCGCGCCGCTGGCCGCCATGTGCGGCAGCACGGTGACGATGGCCGCCAGCGTGCCCGCGGCCAGACCGCCCAATAGCAATAGCATGTTTTCGAGCAGCACCATCTCGCCCAGCCTCAGCCGCCGAAAACCGCTGGCCCTTAGCAGGGCGAGTTCCTTCCGCCGCTCAAAGACGCTGCGCAGTTGCACCGCGGCCAGGCCGAAGGTCCCCAGCACCAGGCCAATCGCCCCCAGACTCTGGAACGTGCTGATATAAGTGTTTTGCACGGCAAGCAGCTCGCTTAGGCGGGCCCGCGAATCGACCGCATCGAATCCCTCGTCCCCTAGCTTGCTTTCCAGCAGCGAGGCGATCTCGGCCGATTTTCCGACCGGTGCGCGGACCAGGAACATTCGATAGCCGCTGCTTCGAGGAAACAGTCGCGTGAAGTCGGCCTCACTCACCAGCAGGCTCCCTTGCAGGACGCTGTTGTCGAGCAGGCCCGCCACGCGAAACTTGATGGGCGGGCCGCCGGGATAGGTAAATGCAAATTCTTCGCCCACTCCCCGGTAGAGCTTGAGGCTGTACATGGCCGTGTTCTTGTCGAGTACGACTGGAACCGGCTCGCCGGGCGGCGTGCGGCTGTCGAGCAAATACCACGGATTGGCCGATTGCGCCTTCGAATTAGCTGCGCTGGCGGCCCAGCCGAATGGAGTTACGCCGGACTGATCGAAATACCGAATGAAGGCCGTTGGCACACCCAGCACCCGCGGCTGCGACGGCTGGTAAAGATTGCGGCAGCTTGCGTCGTCGCCCGGCTTGACGCGGAGGGCGAGAATTGTGGTTCCTTCGAGCCGAGTAGCGTCACCGGCCAGTAGGTCACGGCGGCCGGCCTCGGAATTGAGATCGGGAATAATCGGCTCCGAACTTTCGGCCAGCAGATCGAATCCACCTACGCCGCGGTCGCTTGGGCTCAAGCGGAACGAACTGACCGCCACGATCAAGAATGCCGCGGCCGCCATGAGCGCGATCGTGGTGATGCTGCGGCCCACGCTCCGACCGGCATTGCGGACCGCAAGCGTCGCCAAGGTGCCACTTGAAAGCGTGCCTTCCATGCCGCCGCCTGCTCCGCGCAGTCCCCGGGCAAAGAAAAGCAGTATCGCCACGAGGACGAGCGCGCCCGAGCCGAGAAACGCTCCCGCCTGAGCCTCGCCGCCAATGGTGGTGGCAACGATGCTCAGTCCGACGGCCGCCACGAGCAATACAACGATTGCGATGATGCTCCCCCATCCGCGACCATGGACCGTGGACTTTGGGCTTGGGACTACTGCTTCCCCTGCCATGAGCATCCGCACCGGCACGTGCCGCAGGCCGCGGAGGCTGAACCAGATGGTAAGTGCGGAGATCACCAGCGCGGCGAAAAACCCGATTACCAGGCTGAGCGGCGTGATGTATAGCGTGAGAAACGGCGATGCGATTGCCCCGATCCACCACGTCCCCAATCCGGCGAGCATCAGCCGCGCATAGCCCACGCCTCCTGCAACTCCCACTGCGGCGCCGATCGCCGCGACGACACTCCCTTCCGCCAGCAGCAACCAGCCGACGTGTTGCCGCGTCCAGCCCAGGGCGAGCAGCGTGCCGATTTCGCCGGCCCGCTGTTCGACCCCCAGCCGAAAGAGCAGCCAGATGAGCATCAATGCGGCGGCGATGATGAACATGCTGAGCAAGAGAAATAACACGTCGAATGGCGTCGTTCCGCTCGACGCGGCCAGACCCTGGGCCTTCAGCGGCAAAAAGTCCATCCCCAGCCGCTCGTGGTCCTGGTGCAATTGGTCGAGGAGTCGCGCTTCAAGTCCTTCTATAGTGACGCCTTCCACCGCGGGAATGCGGATCGACGTCGCCCTGCCGAACCGGCTGCCCCAGAGCTTGCGGCCGGTGGCCAGCGAGACGTAGGCCTTGGGAGTCGTGCGGTGATGGTCCCAGTAGGTGTCGTCCTGATCGCGAATCCGGTCGTAGCTGAACGGGAACGGGGCGTCCCAATCGGCGATCGTCGCCTGATCGGTGATCCCTTTCACCTCGGGCGTCAAGTCGGGGTCGTTGGCCGCGGTTGGCCGCAGGGCAAAGACCGCTGGCGCACGGCGCGTGTATCCCTTGCTCGGTTCGGTGAGCGGCACAATCGCAGCCACACGAAACTCAGCCGAGACCTCTTTCTCTTCGCCGTGGGTTGTTTCTGGCTCGAAGTAGGTGACCCGAATCCGGTCGCCCACTTTGGCTGCTTGATCCTCGGCGGCCCAACTGGTGAGCACGATCTCGTCGTCCGCCAGCGGCGGCAGCGGTTGGCCGGCCACATCGACCAGCGGCCCGCTTGCGGCCGGATC
>Ga0065705_10001943_pt1 | contig 23113 bp, 22 predicted proteins | sample SwibulcommuniRL2_FD_59092 | JGI IMG/M metagenome (GOLD analysis project Ga0065705, IMG submission 59092) | Bulk soil microbial communities from switchgrass field near Rose Lake, East Lansing, Michigan, USA - RL2 Bulk Soil v2 (version 2) | ecosystem: Environmental > Terrestrial > Soil >...
GGCCCGGCGCGAAGGCCTCCGGATTGTCAGATTGATATTTGTATTCGGGCGCCTCAATGGTCCAGTTGGGGAATTGAAAGCAAAAAGAATCCCAGCGTTCGCTGCTCCACCGCTCTGCTACCTGTCCTCGCTCCAGTATCAAGTGTTCTCGCCCAAGTTGACGGAGCGAATAGCTCATGGTCAGACCGGCGTGGCCGCCACCAATGATGACCGTATCAATCTGCTCGTTCATAGGGGTTCCCTTAAAAGGGCAGTTTCTTTAGAGCATCCGACCGACGGTCTGTCGATGCAACCGAGACACGGGAAACGAGGACTGTCTTCTTCAGCATGTCCAAGCCTTTGAAAAACCTCTGCGGTGGATGAAAAATGGCGCCATGGATTCGTATTGATTTAAGACCTTAGGACCTCTGGTTAGCCGTGGAGGCGAGCCTGTATGCCTCCCGCGAGGTCGTGCGCCGTGTGTAGTCTCGCAGCGCGTCAGTAAGTGGCAGCTCGTACCGTTCGGCCCAGACGAGACACGTGGTTAACAAGATGTCGGCGCCGGTGAAGACGTCACCCAAGATGAACGGTCCCTGGAGGGCCAGTCTACGATCCGCGGCCCGAACCTGTTTCTGGAACCCCTCCCGAGCGGTGCGCGCTGCGATGGGTGCTTCGCCGTAAAGTTTCACAAGGCGGCCAACGCTGTCGTGTTTGTGGATGACGTAGATCGTGTGTGCGTCGAGCTCCGTCATCGTGAAGAAGCACCACTCGTAATACGCCGCTCGCTGCGGCGAAGCGGCGAGCGGAATTAGCCCAGTCGGCTGGCCATACTTCTCCGCCAGGTACGTCACGATGGCCGCGCTCTCGGCCAACGTCAACTCGCCGTCTTGTAGGAGTGGGATTTTCTCCCTGAGGTTCAGTTTCGTAAATTCCGCTGTCTGCGTCTCGCCGGTCCGAGCTCCAATCGGATGGCTCTCGTAGTCGAGGCCGAGTTCGTGGAGTACCCAGTGCGCCCGCATCGTGCGCGGTGTCCCAGCTCCCCAGAGTACCAGTCGAGGCTTCTCCTTTGTCGCGGCCATAGCAATCTTCTCAATGAGTGAGTTATGAGTTATTAGGGGTTTGCTTTACAACAGCGTCAAATTGCAGGACCTGACTGATCCGCTCATTCGCTCAAGTCAGCGCCGAACCATTCCCTGGGCAAGTCTCTGCCGAGGCCCCGCTTCTTGCAGGCCTCGTAAATCGAGGCACCAGCCGCCGCAAATTGAATGCCGACGCCGGTGTTGCTCTTGTAGTAAATAATCTGCCGATCGCTCACACGCCCGGGATGCTCCCCGGTTATCACTTGACCCATTTCGCAGACTTTATCCCAGCCGAAGGAACCTGCGTCGATTAGATCGAGAAGCTCACGTTGCTGGTTCGTTTTCGCTGCCTCTTTACTATTTAGCACGATAAAATCACTGCGGAGCATGGTGGTCGCATCCACTTCGGTACGGCGGTGAACCCCATCGGTGTTGACAAGGGTCGTCACTAATTGCCCTGGCTCTAGCCACCGGCCGTCGAACACCGGTTGGCTGGAATTCGTCGCGCACATGACGATGTCCGATCCTTTGACGACAGATTCAGGGCTGCTTACCGGCTGGACTTCAACGTTTAACCGCTGCGTCATCTCTTCCGCAAAACGCTCCCGGTTTTGATTATTACTGCTGTAAACCTTGACCGACTCGATATCACGGACGACAGTAATGGCTTGCAAATTGGCGCGCGCCTGATGACCAGAGCCGAAAATCCCGACGATTTTGGAATCCCTCTTCGCTAGAGCACGGTGCACGACACCCGTCGTTGCGCCCACCCGTATCGCGGAGAGGCTATAGTCATGAATGAGCGCGAGCGGTTCACCCGTTTGCAAACTGAAAAGCATCACGAAGTCCCAATTGCGCTTACTCGGTGAAAGGAAATTCATCCTTTTCACTCCCCCGACCACTCGCTCCTGCACGATCGTCGACGCGTAGCGCATAGCCGCCACGTTGCAGCTTGGCACCGCGCCGGGAATAATAGTCGCCATGTAACCGGCCTGGTCAAGATCCGGTTGGACCTTATAACGAGTACGCGGTGCGCTTACCGCAACCCCTTTTGTCTCCTCGGCTATGGCGCGCTCCATCGCCTCGATGCAATCACGCATGGAAAGAACCTGCCGAACTTCAGGATCACTGATCAAAAGCATTTCTTTCTCCCACATCAATTTGGTTGTTCATAGCGGATGTCTCAACCCAATGGTTAAGAACCTTATGGATAAATGGACTTATCCCCTTTCTTCTCCCGCGCCTTGATCTGGCCACGGTTCAGTGCCGAAGTAGCGCATCGTCAGAGCAATAAAACGGTCGTGGGCAGCGACCGCGTCGCGCTGGCCCTCCCATGTGCGGTAATCGGTGATCGCACCATGGACAAAGACGATCGGCCTGCCTTGCCCCAGTTCTTGATACGTAAGCTTCGTACTATTGATCCCGATCTGCTTTATCTGCGGCGTTCCAGGGCGAGTCAGTGCACATCCGGCAAGGACGGAAACAATCGCCATTATTGCTACGGGATATTTCATGCCAGCCTCAAATAGTCCGATGCCAATACCCGCGAGTCAAAGATGAAAAAGTCACGCGCCTTTTCTCGCTCTCACCACGTGAGCTTCCATGGGAAATATCAAGCCGTCAGGCCCCGCATATGGCTCGAATGCCTTGTGCAGCGCCGCAACCATGGATGCGCGAGCATCAGGGCTTAGCGTGCTGACTGCGTTGGCAAGACGACCACCCAACTGATACTCGATGAAGTCACCGGCGGCGGCAAAATGCGCCGGGAGTGTCTTCGTGTGGATCTGCACGATCGACAGGTCCGCGATCTTTATGAGCCGAGAAAGTTCATCGCGATCAGAGATGGCGAATGGTTCTCTCATGATGGCCGCCGCTTGCTCCCCGACAAACAGTGCCGCAGTGCGCTCAAAAATTTGGTAGCCGCTGCTCTGGCTGAAGGTGCTAACCGCCAATTGTCCGCCCGGCGCCAAGACGCGCTTCATCTCTCGCAGCGCGGCGGCCCGGTCCGGCACGTACTGCAGGCCATGCTGGCACAGCACCCTTTCAAACTGTTCATCCGGGAAAGGGAGGTTGGTCGCGTCTCCTTGCCGCCACTCGATCTGTGCCCCCATTGGCGCCGGCTGCGCGCGGGCAACCACGAGCATTGGCTCGTTGGCGTCCAAAGCGACTACACTCCCAGTCGAACCGACCTGAGCTGCCGCCAACCGAGCAACAATGCCGGTCCCGCACGCCACATCCAGTACCCGCATGCCCGGAGCGAGCGCAGCGGTTTCAACTAAGTCCTTCGCCCAAACAGCGAAGACGGCAGGCACCATGACGCGCTCGTAGCCCGCGCTCGCGCGGGTAAAAGTAGAACTGCTTTCAGCCATAACAATCCTCCAAATGCTTTCTCTCAACGGCTCGATACAGAATCTTGTCCATTATAGATGCGGCATAATCTCCTTGGCGCAAATCTTCAGATGCTCCATCTCGTCGAACAATGGATTGAACACGATATGCTGCGCGCCGGTCCGAAGATGGCTTGATTTCGGTGCACTCGGCCGCGCTTCCCCACGCTTATCTTGGCTCGTGTTGGTTCGAGATCAATGAATCCGCAAACTCCTGTAAGCGGCACGATAGCCGGATGCTCCCCGCCCGTCGAATGACCGGCATTCGTTCCCATTTCGTCTCCCTTAAACCTCTAGATTGCCAAAGGATCCAATTCCCCCGTTAGCACCAGCAGCGCCTCAAAGAGAAAATAGTCGCCCCAAATAAGTTCGTGTTTTGTCGCCTGACCCGTGCGGCCGTTGAAGCAACCGTCGGTTAAGATTCCGGGTGCTCGTTTATCTCGTTCAGATACAGGTGTTAAGAAATTTGCGACAAGGATTTTCGCAGTTCTTTCGGCAGCGGTTCGATAACGGACTTTATCTTCTGCGGTTGTCAATGCGCTGAGTTTCAACAGAGATGCCAGCGCGATCGCCGTCGCGGACGTATCCCGTGGAACGTTTGGAATTCGTGGATCGCTAAAATCCCAGTAGGCTATGCCGTCGCTGGGCAGATGGTTTATCCACCAGTCACAAACACGTTTTGCAACCTCAAGAAATATCGGTTCACTCGGTGAGAGCTTGGCGGCGAGCACGTTGCCAAGCATTGCCCACGCTTGGGCTCGCGCCCAGGTACTTTCGTCGGTGTAGCCCTTGTGCGTAAAACGGGCTATCAGGCTGCCCGTGCTGGGATCGAAGCGCGCCGACTGATGCACCGACCCATCAGCACGGATACACAGTTCAACATGCCGCGCCGCGTGCGCCCGACCAATTTGCCGTAACTCCTCGCTGCCTAACCTTTCAGCAGCCCAATCCAGCAAAGCTGTCAGCGCGAGACAATCAATATTGGTCTCGCGCAGATGAGCCTCTTGGGCTCTTGCTGCTTGGGTGCCGATGGGAATAAGTCGCGCGCGCGGATTGTAGAGCGTAGCGAGTTCCTGGGCGCCTAATAGTCCTAGTTCATGACCGATCGGATTGTCGAACAAGATGGCCGCTATGGCTGCTCCATAATAAAAAAGAAAGCCACGAAATACGGTTTGCGAGTGCGCGCGCACACGTAGTCGCTCGGCCCAATGTTCCGCCCTTAATCGAAGCCTGTCCTCGCGACTTCGATAGTGCGCCAACCATAAAAGACCGACCCAAAAGCCGCCGGTCCAATCTCCATTGGCCACGGTTGCCCACTCGCCCGTTTCCGGATCGGACACTTGAGGAAAGCCGTCTAATTCTTTCTCAGCGGTGTCAGTAACCCGCTGCTGCATTCTTGCCAACGCATTGTCCCACAGAGGGTCAGGCATTTGAGTATTCCACACACAATCCGCAGCAGCGTTCACTCACACTATCCCTTGCACGGCCCATGCTCGAGCGGTCAGAGAAATGTTTCCATCCGCCGCAGGAACCAGACGCGATTCCAGAAGCGCGCGAATTCTTTCGCGGGTTTCATCATCGACTGACGCTAAATAAGTCGGCGCGGCCCCTTGTTTTCCCATAAACGGGCTCCAAAAATCCTCGAAATCGCGGAACACCATTGGAATGTCGATCGCGCGGTCGGATACCGAACTCAGTCCGATGTCCCGAAACAGCGCCTGCAACGGCTCCGGCTGGCAGATTGGGAAACGTTCGGCCTGATCAAGCTTGGAATCATGCGGACTCACTGCAATCGCCGCGTCCCAGAATTGCCGCATCATTTGCATTCCGCGCCCATAGTCCCACACGTACAAAGCGACTTTCCCGCCGGGTTTCGTCACCCGCGCCATCTCACTCGCCATCGCTTTGTGGTCCGGCACGAAGTTAAGCACGAGTCCGGAGACCACCGCGTCAAACGACGTGCTGTTCCAAGGTAGCGCTGTCGCCTCGGCGGTATCGAAGGAGGCCCGAGGATCGGTGACATTGCGCCGCGCCGCGGCGACAAATCCTTCCGCCCGATCGACGCCGGCAACCGACTTTGGCGCGCACATGGCGAGAATACACTCTGCCAGCGCTCCCGTGCCGCAGCCAACGTCCGCCCACGCGCATCCCTCAGGCAGCGAAATCCAACGGATGAACTCCCCGGCGACCTGACGGCTCCACCGGCCAACATAACGCTCGTAGTGATCGGCCGAGCCCCAATTCTCTTTTGGTTGCGCATCCATTGGCATTGCGTTCGTTGCGGTGAATACTCCTAATCGGAGTCTCCCGTCAATGCGACCTCTGCACGACTATCATCGAGAATTGCGCGCTTGCGCAAATTGGTTTACACGCCATGCCGCTCCGCCACCCAAGGGCGTATGCCATACGCCCCTACGGTCGGATTTCCTCTTTTGATTTCTTTGCGAACTTTGCATTGCTATATCTCAAAATTTGCACGACACGCGTAAATTTTCCGACATACAAACATCTCGGACTCGGATATTCCTCTCGCCAAGGCGCAAAGGCGCCAAGTTCGGAAAAGAATTTATTTCTAAAAACCTTTTGCGCCTTATCGCCTTTGCGAGAGATATTCCAAAATTCGGTTGCGGCTCTGCCGCGCTACGCTCTCTGCGGTTAATGCTCCGAATCCGAACCGGGCCGGTCACGACCGGCCCCTACTCTGTGCCCTCTGTGGTGAATTCCCATGTCCTACAAATGCGGCATGATTTCCTTGGCACAGATTTCCAGATGTTCGATCTCGTCGAACATCGGATTGAAAACGATTTGCTGCGCGCCGGCGCTGACCAATTCCTGAATTTTCTCCGTGCACTCGGCGCTGCTACCCCAGATTGAAACCTTCGGACCGAGATCGGCGTTCTTGTAGCGCTTGCTGAACCATTCTCTGATGCGCCGCTCGCCGCGCGCTTTGTCGTTGTCCACCGCCATGTAGACGCGTTTGGCGAAATGAAACGTCGCCGGATCGTGCTTTGCTTCGTCGAGAAAACCCCGGATGCGCGCCGACTCGCGGATGAACGAGGCCGAAGAAGATGAACCCGCGCCCATCCAGCCATTGGCGTATTTGGCGGCACGTCTGAGAGCATTCTCGTGATGGCCGCCGAAGATGATCGGCAGGTGCGGCTTCTGCGCCGGCTTGGGTTCCATGGAGATATCTTTGAAGTTCCAGTAGCGCCCCTGAAAGCTCGCCTTGGGCTCGGTCCAAAGAAGTTTCATGACCTGCACCGCTTCGGTAAAGCGCGTCACCCGCCCTTCGCGCGTGTAGCCGAAAACCTCTTCATGTGATCCGAGATGACCACCGCCGAGGCCGACCCCCATGACCGCGCGCCCGTGGCTCATCACATCGAGGGTCGAATAGGCCTTGGCCAACTGCACGGGATTGCGCAGCGGCAGGAGAATAACCGATGTCCCCAGTCGTAATCGGTTCGTAATCGCCGCGACGTAGCTGAGCAAAGTCACCGGCTCGAGCATGGTGAAGTCGCCGATCACCCGCTCCTGCAGCCACAGGCTGTCGAAGCCGAGTGTTTCAGCCCGCGTGGCGAATTTGCGGATGTGCTCCATATCTGTGGGCCCATCGAAAAACACTTGGGGCAGCTCGATACCGCAGGGTGTGTGATCCGCCATGATGTCATTACTCCTTCCGAAACTCGATTAACCACAAAGAACCCAACGCGGCAAAGCCGCAACCAAACACCGGAATATCTCTCGCAAAGCTCGCAAAGATCGCCAAGTTAAAAGACCAAATTTACTTGCGGCCTGGGTTTGCCGGGCCTTTGCGCACTTGGCTTGCTTGGCGCGAGAAAATCTTATAACCCGGATTCCGCTGCCCTTCATCCAGGCTACGAACCCGAGAAAGGTTTCTCTCAAAGTGACCCCGAGCCGAAGGGGTCCAAACAACAAGTTTTCTTTGCGTAGTTTGCGTTCTTTGCGGTGAAATAATTCTTCATTTGACCCCATACAGCCGCGCGCAATTGTCCCACAGAATTTTTTTTCGCGACGCGCCCGGCATGTCCACGGCCATGAAGTGACTAACCGCGTTGGGCCAGTGGGAATCGGCGTGGGGATAGTCGGTGGAGATCACCACGTTGTCGTCACCGATGCGCTTGATCGTATCGGTTACGAGATCTTCTTCCACGTCGACCGAAATGAAGCATTGGCGCAGAAAGTAGTCGCTCGGCCGCAGGCTCATGGGCTCGTTGCAATAGCCCTTGCGCATCTCCCATCGCTCATCCAGGCGGTAAAGCGCCCAGGGCAACCAACTGCAGTTGCCTTCCAGAAAGGCCACCCGCAGATTGGGAAAACGCTCGAGCACTCCACCGGCGCAAAAGCTGCCAACCGCGAGCATCAGCTCCACCGGATTGCGGAATGCGTTGATCAGCACGGCTTCGTTGGCGTGGCCTTTAAAACGATTGACGGCTTGATCCTGTTTCGGGCTTGCCGCCGGGTGAAAGCAAATCGGCGCGCCGAGTTTTTCCGCCTCACGCCAAAGCGGATCATAATAACGATCGTGAATATGCCGGCCGTTGATCGGCTCCGGCACCAGGCACAACCCGGTGGCGCCCAGTTCCTTAATTGCCCGACGCGTCTCATCGACGGCAAGATCGATGTCGTGCAGCGTGATTAACGCGGAGGGGCGCAATCGTTTCGGATCGGCCCTGCAAAAATCCGCCATCCAGTCATTCCAAGCCCGGCATAGATCGTTGGCGTATTCCGGTTCGAGACTATCATCGCAATGAAGCGGAAAAGTCCGAAACAGAACCGCGACATCGAGACCTTCTTCGTCCATCGCGTCGAGCTGCGAGACCGCGTCGTAGTCCCGCGCCAAGGGTTTTGCGTAGCGATGCGCCACTTCGGCTTCACCGGGCGCGCTTTCATTGCCGCTGCTCTTCTTCGGCGACGTCGCCGCCAGCGACTGGATTCCCGAAGGCCTGACCGGTTGACTATCGCCCAAAGTAAACTTGATTTGTCCGTGCCGCGTTCGCGGCGAGCCGCGGGGAATCCTCTCGCCCCAGCGAGGATCCATGTACTTCAAATAGAGATCGTGCGGTTCGAATACATGCATGTCGCTGTCGAGAATTTTGTAGCCGTTTTTCGCCATGGTGGCTCCTCTCCGCTCGAATCGCCCCGCAAACGCGAGGCGCGCGCTCATCTATGAATCAACGATTAGCGCCGCCACTTTCCTTCTGTCAACTGAAAACTGTCTTCGGCCGCGCGCAGGGCGCCGTCTTGACAACATGGTCGAGAACGTTAAATGATCTCGCATCGATTGTTCCCGCGTCGTTATCCAGGAGGAAGCCCCATGCGAACCATGCGAAATTCCGTGATCACATTCGCGGCAGTTGCCTTAACCTTGTGCAGCAACTCCTTCGCCGCCGCGCAGAGCCGCGTTTCCATCGGCGTCACCGAGACGATCGAGACCTACAACCCCTACGGCGACAGCGTTTCGCTCCTCTACGGCATTTACAGCGAAGTCACCGGCCCCTTCTGCACGTATAATTATGCCAAGGGAGATTTCGAGGGCCGCCTCGCCGAGCGCTGGAAAAATGAAAATCCAACGACATGGATTTTCTACCTGAGCAAGAATTACAAATTCAACGACGGCTCGCCGGTCACCGCCGACGACGTCGTGCATTCTCTGATCAATCGCGTGATCGGCGATCCGCAGTCGAAACAGAAGGCATCGGTTGCGCCTTCGGTCACCAAAGCCGAGGCCGTCGACAAATTCACCGTCAAGATCGTGACCGACAAGCCCACGGCGCCGCTGCTGTCTTTTCTGTGCGACCGCCTGATCGTCACGAGCAAAGCGGTGTTCGACAAATACGGCCGCGAGGCCGCGGACAAGGAACACATGATGGGCGGCGGCCCCTATCGACTCAAAGAGGTTATACCCGGACAGCGCCTGGTGCTGCAAAAACGAGCCGATCATCCCGACGCCAAGAAAAACCCCAGGGCGCCGGACGAAATCGTCTATCGCATCATGCGCGAGCCCGAGCAACGGGTCACCGCTTTGTTGAACGATGAGATTCAGATCGCCCAATTTGTGCCGCCGCACATGCGCCAGCGCGTCGAGAAATCGAAAAATCTAAGAATCACGCCCGTCGACTCGGTGGAAATCATGTTTCTCGCCATGCAGCCCAAGCCACCGTTCGACAAAAAAGAGGTGCGCCAAGCGGTTTGCCACGCGATCAATCGCGATCAGATCATCGCGACCCTGCTGGAAGGCTCGGCGAGCCGTTTGGACGGGCCCATCGGGCAGGGCCAATACGGTTACGATCCGAATTTGAAACCGAAGGTAACCTACGATCCGGAAAAATCGAAGAAGCTCCTGGCGCAGGCTGGATTTCCGAACGGCGTCGATGTCGAGTTGCAGACGCCTGTCGGCCGCTACACGCTCGACAAACAACTGACTGAGGCGATGGTTCCCATGCTCAATGCCGCGGGCTTTCGTGCCAAGCTGTTAACGCCGGAATGGGCGACGCTGTGGGCAAATGTGCAAAAAGGCACGATTCCTTTTTATTACATGGGCCGCGGCTCGGTGCAGGATCCGAGCGCCGCACTGCATCAATATTTCCACTCGGGCGAGACGCCGCGCATCGGCTACTCGAACCCTAAACTCGACGAGCTTCTCGACAAGGAGCAGCAGGAGTTCGATCCGAAAAAGCGTCGCCAGTATCTAGCGCAGGCGATGAGTATCCTGACCGAAGACGCGCCGGCCTGCTTCATGTGGCGGCACAAGCTCCTCTGGGGCTTGAGCAACCGCGTCGAATACAAGCCCCTGCCCGACGCGCGCATCTATGCCATCGACATGGCGGTGCGACGATAAGGATTGGAGTGATGGAGTACTGGAGTGATGGAGTACTGGAGCGATGGAGCAATGTGCGGACCCAATACTCCAACATTCCATCGCTCTAATTTGAAGTTTGGCCATGACTAATTACTTAGTCCAACGGCTTGCGGGCACCGTTCCTGTTCTGTTGCTGATCAGCTTGCTGGTCTTTTTGCTCATTCACGCCGCCCCCGGTGATCCGACCTTGATGCTTCTCGGCGAAGAGACCAATGCCGTCGAGGTGGCCAAGGCAAAGGAACGCTGGGGACTGGACCAACCGCTCTATGTGCAATATTTGAAGTTTTTGAAATCTGCGGCAGCGGGCGACTTTGGCCGCTCGTTCAAGTACACCGAGCCGGTCATCCGAGTCATTCGGACGCGAGTTCCCGCCACCATTGAGCTTGCGGTCGTCGCCATCATCATCGCGACTTTGCTCGCCATACCTCTCGGCGTCTGGGCCGGCGCCCGGCCGAATTCATGGATCGACAATCTCGGCACAACATTCGGGCTTTTCGGCATCAGCATGCCGAGTTTCTGGCTCGCCATCATGCTCATTCTGCTGCTCGCCGGTGTGTTGAACATTCTGCCCACCGCCGGCCGCAGCACCTACGGCATCGCCGGACCCGAGCAGACTGGATTTTACATTCTCGATAGTATCCTGCAAAAAAATGGGCCCGCGGTATGGGACGGGCTGACGCACATTTTCCTGCCGGCCCTCGCGCTCGGCGTCAACATGCTGGGAATTTTGATGCGAGTCACCCGCTCCGCGATCTTGGAAGTCATGACGGAGGATTACGTTCAAACCGCGCGGGCGAAAGGGCTGCGCGAAAACAAAGTGGTCTGGCGTCACGTAACTCGCAACGCGCTGATCCCCGTGATTACGGTGGTCGGCCTGGAACTCGGCACCCTGCTCAGCGGTTCGATCATCGTTGAAACCGTGTTCGCCTGGCCGGGCAGCGGCAGCCTGCTCATCACCGCGCTCAACGCGCGCGACTATCCCCTCGTCACCGGTGTGGTGATGACTTACACGGCGGCTTTCGTCTCGATCAATCTGATCATCGACGGACTTTATGCAGTCATTGACCCTCGAATCCGCTACTGACGAGCGGGCAACCGGGCAGGTGCGCAAACTGCCGCGCCTGCATGTCAAGGCGTTTACCGGCGGCTTGATCGTGTTGATGTTTATTCTGGTCGGTATTTTCGGACCCGCGAGTGCCCCCCACGATCCAAACAAACAAGAGCTCACGGCGATGATGAAAGCTCCCGAGGGCGCCGGCTCGACTCATGTGCTCGGCACCGACAACCTGGGGCGCGATATTTTCAGCCGGGTTATTTACGGGTCGCGCGTGTCTCTACTCGTGGCCTTCGCGGTTGTGTTTGTCTCAGGATTTATCGGCATCATTCTCGGCGCGATCTCGGGTTATTTCGGCGGCAAAGTCGATTTTGTCATCCAAAAACTGGTCGAAGTTGTGTGGGCGTTCCCGCCGCTGCTGCTCGGCATCACGATCATGGCGTTTTTGGGCCAGGGCCTGTTTAACCTGATACTGGCGCTGGTGGCACAGCGCTGGATCCCCTACTGCCGGGTTGTGCGCGGCCAGACTTTGTCGCTCCGCTCGCGCGACTTCGTCACCGCGGCTCAATGTCTCGGCGCCAGCAATCGCCAGATCATCATCCGCCATATCATTCCCAATCTGATTCAGACCTCGCTGGTGATCGGCACCTTCGCCATGGCCTCCTCGATCATTGCCGAAGCCAGTTTGAGTTTTCTCGGCGTCGGCGTGCCGCCGGAAATTCCCACCTGGGGCACGATGCTCGCCGACGCGCGCATCTACATCAGCACCTCCTGGTGGATGCCGCTTTTTCCCGGCTTGTGCATTTTCATCACCGTCCTGGGTATCAACTTGCTCGGTGATGGCCTGCGCGATCTCCTCGACCCGCGCCTGAAAAGAACCGGAAGCGGGATCTAGGGAAAGGGTGGGAGTGATGGAGTCCTGGAGTAAAGGAGTGCTGGATTTCCGAACCCATTATTCCACCGTTTCATTTCTCCAGTACTTTTGAATCCACCGCCTCTAAGCCTTTCGTTGATTCTAGAGTTCACTGGTGTAGATTACTCAAAATGCGTCGCACTAAAATCGTTTGCACCATAGGCCCCGCAAGCGCATCCGATCAAGTTATCGAGGGTCTCATCCGCGCCGGCATGAACGTCGCGCGGCTCAACTTTAGCCACGGCGACTACACTTTTCACCGCGGTGTGATCCGCAAAATCCGCCATCTCGAACGCAAGCTTGGCCGCCAGGTTGCGATCCTGCAGGACCTGCCCGGACCGAAGATCCGCATCGGCGCGGTTGCCGGCGACCGGGTCCGGCTGCAGAGCCGGCAACCCTTTGTGCTCACGACGAGAAAAATCCTCGGCACCGAGCTCGCCGTGTCGGTGAATTTTCCCGGTTTGATTAAAGCGGTAAAAAAGGGCGATCCGATTTTGCTTGGCGACGGCGAGATCGAGCTCGAGGCCCTGCAGATAAGCAACCACGATGTCAAGTGCCGCATCGTGGTAGGAGGCATTCTCGGCTCGCATAAGGGTATTCATTTCCCGCGCACGAGCCTCGACATCCGCGCGCTCACCGAAGGAGACAAGAAAGATCTGGCCTTCGGGATCAAAGAGCAGGTCGACCTGGTCGCCCTCTCCTTCGTGCGCCACAGCGAGGACATCGTCTATGCGCGGCGCGAGATGCGCAAGCGCGGCGCTTCGATTCCAATCATCGCCAAGATCGAGAAACACGAAGCCTTGGACCATCTCGCCGGGATTCTGCAGAATGTCGACGGCATCATGGTCGCCCGCGGCGATCTTGGCCTGGAGATCGCGCAGGAACGCATCCCGGCAATGCAGAAGATGATGATCCGCGAAGCCAATCATCTGGGCAAACCGGTCATCACGGCGACGCAAATGCTGCGTTCGATGGTGTGGAATCCACGCCCGACGCGCGCCGAGGTGGCGGACATCGCCAACGCGATTCTCGACGGCACCGACGCGCTGATGCTGTCCGAAGAGACCGCCGCGGGAGATTATCCCATCGAGGCGGTAAAGGTGATGGCGCGGGTGGCCGAAGAAACGGAAATGATCCTGGAACCGCGCCAGCGCTTTGCCGGGCTTAAAAAAACCGTTCCCGAAGCCATCAGCGTCGGCGCCATTTCATTGGCGCGCGACCTGCAGGTCAAGGCCTTCTTGATTCCGACCACTTCCGGCAGCACGGCGCGCCTGATTGCTCGCTACCGTCCTCAACAACCCATTATCGCCGTGAGCCCGGAGCCGCAAACCGTAAAGTTGCTCTGTCTGGTATGGGGGGTTTCTCCCGTGCCGATCAAAGGATTCAAAAGCACCGACGAGATGGTCCGCGCGCTGCAAACGAAAGCGTTGGCGACCGGACTGGTCAAGCGCGGCGATCTCGTCGCCATTACCGCCGGCTTGCCCCTGCACCAGAGCGGCACCACCAACATGATCACCGTCAAAGTGATCGAGTAGTTTCTACAGACTGGTTTCTTGCCACGACGTATCTGGCCCGGCAGAGCCGCCAATCATTTTCGCCAGAGGGTGCACTCGCGAAGTTCGATGAAACCGCCGCTTGGGTGTTCTCCCTTCGAGTTCATAGGGTAACCTCCTGCATAATCCCGGCTACAGCAATTTACGAACCGCTCGGCGATGCCCGCAAAACTTGAACAAATAAACAGCAATGTGGAAGTTCGACGAAAATGACTCGCCAGAGATGCGCGCCAGATGTCCAATCCCCGCGCGCCAAGGCTCTCAAATCGCCAAGATAGCCCTGCAATTAGTGCACCGGCGCTCGCCTTGCAACGTTCGCATGAATCGCGCTAGATAAGACTCAACCAAGACACGGAGGTAACGCCATGTCCGAAGCGCTCAAAGCTTTCGAAGAAGAGCTCCAAAGCAAAAACTTCAAAGGCTACTGGCAAAATCAGCAGGGAGATGTCAATCGCGAGCCGGTGCCTTCTTTTGAAGCGTGCTTTTGGAAGGGCAAAGACCTTTTCGCCGCCATGGAGAAAGCTGGCGACGTCGTCGGCCTCGACGTGTCCTTTCGCCGCGTCATTCAACTCTGGAATCCGGCGCTCAAAAATGGCACCTCGCGCACGCTGGTTTTAAACCTGCAATTGCTCAAACCCGGCGAAAACGCGCTGTCGCACCGGCACATGGCTGGGGCGATCCGCTTTATCGTCAAGGGCCACGGCACGCGCCTCATCGTCGAAGGCGAATCTTTCGAAATCGGCGAAGGCGACTTCGTCACCACCCCGAGCTGGACCTGGCACGATCACGAAAATCGCGGCGAACCGATGATGTGGCTCGACGGCCTCGATGCTCCTCTGGTGAGATTATTGGAGACCGACTTTCACGAGCCCGACCCGCGCCGCAAGCAAACGGTGACCAAGCCCGAGGGTTACACGCTGGCGACTGTGGGCCCGCTCCGGCCGTCGTGGATGAAGCAGAACTCGATTCAGCCGCCGGCATTCTGTTACAAATGGGCCGACACGGAAAACGCATTGAGCAAAGTCGGAGAGCAGCCCGGCGATCCTTACGACGGCATTGTGCTGGATTACGCCAACCCGGTCACCGGCGGCCCCACCCTGCCGACCATGGCGTGCCAGATTCATATGCTGCGCGCCGGCGAAAAGACCAAGAGCCACCGGCACACGAGCTCGACCATCTATCACGTCTGGCGCGGCAGCGGCGTGAGCTACGTCGGCGATAAATGCTACGAGTGGGAACAAGGCGACTCTTTCGTCGTGCCGCTGTGGAATTTTCATCGCCACGAGAACACGTCCAAGGAGCCAGCGATATTTTTCGTGATGTCGGACAAGCCGCTGATGGACGCCATCGGCCATTACCGCGAAGACGCCAAGGCAGATTGACCCCAGGGCGAATCACCACAAAGGAGTTCACCAAGAGCACGTGTAAGGGCGCAGCATGCTTTGCCCTGACACCCCTCAAAACCTTCGTGTCCTTCGTGCGCTCCCTCGAAAATATGTGCGTGTGGATGAGCTATAGAACGAACAGCCCGAATACGAGAAGTAATCGCAGCGTTCCGTCATACCCGCGAAAGCGGGCAGGGTATCCAGGCTAATTGGGGCGGAAAACAAACCTGGATTCCCGCGTGCGCGGGAATGACGAGTCACGGGGTTAACGTGCAGAGGGAAGTCCCTCCGTTTTCATCCTCTGTGGAGCGACCGTAAGGTCATGAATCGCTTCGTGGTGAATATTTACTCTGCGTTGTGTGCGGCTTGGTCGCAGTAGCTTATTGGTACGTAGAAAGGAATCACGCTCATGTTCAAGCTCGACCGCAAGCTTTCTCCGGATGAATTCATCGAGACTTTTTTTGCCGCCAACCGGCAGGATCATCAGCGCCCGCCCCATCCATGGGAAGCGATTTTTCGCGAAGGAAAAGCAACCAAGGATCAGCTGCACGGCTGGGGCAAAGAGCGGTACTACTTCACCAAGCAGGTGCCGATCAAGGAATACTCGATTCTTTACAACTGCCCGCACACCGATGTGCGCCGCATGTGGCTGCCCAAGGCCATCGAGGAGGAAGGCGAGGACCTGATCGGCAAGGCCGGCAAGCCTCATCCCGAATATTGGCTCGATGTCTGCGTCGGCATGGGCTTGGATCGCGAGTTCGTGAGAAATTCCGAGCCGCTCTACGGCGTCAAGTTCGCCGTCGATAGTTTCGCCACTGCGGCCTTTAGAACTTCCTGGCTGCTGGGCGTCGCGGTATCCGAGGGCGACGACACGGCCAAAGCGATGTCGCGCGATCTCGAGACTTTTCGCAAACACTACAAGTGGGTGCCCGACGATGCGTTGACGTTCTACAAGCTTCACGCCGACGTCGATGTCGAACACGGCGTCATCCGCAAAGAGATCCTCAAGAAATACGCCGATACCAAAGAGCTGCAAGAAGCCTGCATCAACGCCCAGTTGATGAAGAACAACATGCGCCGGGCGATGGCCGACTGCATCTACATGGCTTACGTCGTGCAAGGCGAGAGAGCGGACGGCGCCATCCCCCGCGTCGCCGCCGTGGGCGACAGTTCTTTTCCGAGTTAGCGGGACGAATTGAAGGAGAAAGGTGGTTGAACGGCTTGGACTGGCCTAAGTTTCCGTAAACGGCGATCAAGTACCCAGTGTCTGCTCATCGATCCATTGTTTGCCGAGATTGATCCCGCAAACGTCCGACTCCTGCTCGGATCTAAAAAACTGCGCGGTCATAATGATGAAAAACGGCTGTCGATCGTTCCTGAGCCGGCGGATTTCCACCGTGGGGGTCAGGGATGCCCATTTGCCGGTCGATCGCTCGGTAGACACAGAAATGAAAAAGGTTTTGTAGCTTAAGTCAGGCATTCGTCACTCTATCAAATCCCGACAGTAAAGCTAGCCGATTGGCGCGATCGGAACTGAAATGAATAGCGCGAAGCTTATTTCTTTTGCTGGATGGCCAGAATGGATGTGAGAGGAGCGCTGACGGTGACTGTGGCGCCGGCCGCACCGGCACCCTGTTCGTCCCAGGTCGCGCTCGATTTTCCGAAATCGATGCCCGCCGCCACGTCAGCGTGAATTCGGATATTACCGATCTTAAAAGTTCCGGCTATAACTTGATGCCAGCCGTCATTGAGCAGCACGGCGCTCACGCTGTTTTCGTTAATGTCGAGCATGATTTTCTCCTTGAGCGCCTATGACGACATACGATCGTGAGAGCAACCGGAGCCGAACACACCTGCTGCCGAAAACTTTCGAACCCCTTAAGCGCCCCTGCGCTTCTTCAATTCTTCGATCAGCTGCGGCACGACTTTGAAGAGATCGCCGACGATGCCGAAGTCAGAGTACTGAAAGATCGGCGCTTCGGCGTCCTTGTTGATGGTAATGATGTACTTGGAGGTCTTCATTCCCGAGAGGTGCTGCACCGCGCCCGAGATGCCGACGGCGAAGTACACATCCGGCTTGACCGTCTTGCCGGTCTGGCCGATCTGCATGGCGTAGGGCACCCAACCGGCGTCCACCGCGGCGCGGCTCGCGCCGACGGCGCCGCCGAGCACGTCGGCGAGCTCTTTAAGAATAGCAAATTGCTCTTCGCCTTTGAGCCCGCGCCCGCCGGAGACAACGATCTTGGCGCCCTCGAGCGACGGCCCTTCGCGCTTGACGACCACGCGCTCTTTCATGTGCACTTTGCGCAGATCTTCACTGGAAACCGCGGGCACTTCTTCGACCGCGAGCGGTTGGTCATTGATTTTTGGCTCGAAGGATTTGGGCCGAACCACAAGCAATTTCGTGCCCTGATTCAAGAGCGTGCTGGTATTCTGGTAACTGGCGCCGAGAGCGGGAATGGTCGCTTCGACGCCGCCGTCCTTGAGCTCGAAGTCGCCGACATCTGTGATTGCGCCACAATCGAGCCGCGCGCATAAATTCGCCACGATGTCGCGGCCGCTGTAGCTGGAAGCGAACAACATCGCCGCCGGGTTATGTTTCTGCAGCAGGCCGGCGACGGTGTCGGCCGCGGGCAGCGTGAGATAATCTCGATAAACCGCATCCGCGCAGCGATAAATTTTGCTCGCGCCGTGCTTCGCCAGCGTTTGCACCGCGTCTTCGGGCGCCGGTCCGAGCAGAATCGCTTCCGCCTTGCCGACCTCGCTGGCCTTGGCCAACATCTCCAAAGACGTGGTGGTTATTTTGTCGTCGCTGATTTCCGCATAGACCCAAATTGTATCCGCCACTTAAATCACCTTGATTTCGGCAAGAAAGTCCGCGATCTGCTTGCCGCCTTCGCCTTCGTCGGCCACCGCTTTGCCGGCCTGGCGCTTGGCCGGCCGTCCCACCGTCAAGACTTTTTCCCGCGCGCCTTTTTCACCGACCTGATCGGGAGCGAAGCCGAGATCGGCGGCGCTGTAAACTTTGATCTCCTTTTTCTTTGCCGCCATGATGCCTTTGAGCTGCGGATAGCGTGGCTCGTTGATGCCGCTGCTGCAGGCGACCAATGCCGGTAGCGTCGCTTCGACCACGTCGTAACCCGCCTCACTCTGGCGCTTGATTGTAATCTTGTTGCCGTCGACGGTTATCTCTTTGGCAAAAGTCATCGGCGGGACACCGAGAAAGTAGGCGATCTGACCCGGCACGATGCCGGAGTAGCTGTCGCTGCTTTCAGTGGCGCAGATCACCAGATCGAATTCCTGTTTCTTGATGGCGGCGGCTAAAACTTTCGCCGTAGCGAGCGTGTCCGAGCCCGCCAGCGCATCGTCCAAAATATGCACCGCGGAAGTCGCGCCCATCGCCAACGCGTTGCGGATGCCGATGGTCACGTCGCTGATGCCCATGGTGATCAGCGTCACAGTGCCGCCGTGTTTCTCCGTCAGACGAAGCCCTTCTTCCACCGCGCTCGCAGCCGCCGGGTCAAGCTCGTGAGTAACGCCTTTGCGCTGGATCCGCTTGGTGTTCGAATCGATTTCGATCGTCACCGAGCTGGCGGGAATCACCTTACCGCAGACAACAACGTTCAATGTTATTTCTCCCTGACTGCTTGCTTGCGGGACGCCGATAAACAAAGGCGCCTAGAAACTCCAGGCGCCTTGAGCAACCGAGACTGAATGAAGAAATGCCGGACGAATCGAAAACGGCTTACGACAGCCACTCTTTAACGTTCCCCTCCATAACGACGTCCAAAATTTCCTTGCAGTCGGCGATCGACTGATCGACGATTTTCGGATCGTCCTTAAGATGCGGTATGCCCGTGCCCACCGCCTTTTTGAGGGCCTGAATAAATTCTTGAAACTGCTGGTCTAGAGCGTCCGTGTTCGGTGCTGCTTGCATAGTTTTTCTCGCCTTATGTGTAGAGCCGGCCTTTGTTCGGATCCGGGAGGGTCAAGCCCATCTTCAAAATCAATGCGTCGATCTCATCCTTATATTGCTGGCGCGCCACCGCGTTGGGTCTCCGCTTCAAGCCCCAGAACATGTAGCGTTCGGAGCGATACGATTTCGAGTTGCCAAACATATCGAGGCCTTTGACGTACCAATATTCCACCGCTTTTTGAACGCGTTCCTTCGACTCGCCGCCTTTGGCCGCAAATTCGGCCGCGGCGTTGGTGCCGAAGTCCACGTGCCCTTCTTCTTCGCGGATAATATCGGGGTCCTCGACCACGCGAGCGAGCGGCAGGTAGGTGCAGTCGAGGAATTCTTCCAATTGAAAGCGGCCAACGCGGTCGATCAGAAAACCAAACACCGCATAATCTTCCCAGGTCTTAATCTCGCCGCGAAACGCTTCCACGTAGCGCTCCTGATTGGGCCGGCTGAGCGTGTAGGTCACATCGACGCCGATGTCACCGGCCAGACGAGCCATTTTTCGGAAATGATCCATCTCTTCGGCCGCCGTGCGCGCGACAATCAATTGGTCCAGCTTGGTCGGCGCGCTCGGCAGGATGTGTTTAACGTAGAGATTGGGACCGCCGATTTCACAATCCGCCTGGATGGCCAGTACCCGGCGCATTAAATCCTGATACTCCGGATCCTGCTTTTCAAAATCCTTCAACTCGACCTTATCGGTAAACATCCAACCCCTCCTTAAATGCTAATTAGGCGTCGCTATTCATGAAAATCCTTAACAAAACGGCTTCGATAAATCAACCAAACGCGATCCTGCGTGTTTCGTGACCAGCCTGGATTATTCATGCTACCAGGAAACCCGACCACACTCGGTCGATCGAGCTGTTCCCTGGAGAAACGAAGGCACCGGCGCGAATGTTTCAGTTAAGTCTCGGCGCTGGGCACGATGTTTGACCTTCTCGCTCTTACCCTCATAAGCAGCTCGCCCCGCTCGCATCTTCAAGGCACAGCTGCTTTGCCTTCGTCCCGGAAGGGTTGTAGCTCGATGGCCGCTTTACCGGGAACAATCCGGGCTAGCTATGTCCTTGTAACCGAACTGACGCTCGTCTAGAGAGAATATAATCATGATTGCACCCGAAAACCTGACTCTTTTGACCGACCTATACCAGCTCACGATGGCCCAGGCCTACTTCCGCGAGCAGGAACGGGGCCGGGCCACGTTCAGCCTCTTCATCCGTAGCTACCCGCCAAACCGGGGTTACTTTGTCTCAGCGGGACTGCAGGACGTCTTGGAATATCTGGAGAGCTTTCACTTCGATCAACCCGGGCTTGATTATCTCGCGTCTCTGTCGCTCTTTTCGGACGATTTTTTACATTACCTTGCCGGCCTTCATTTTACCGGTGAAGTTCTCGCCATTCCCGAAGGGCGAATCTATTTCGCCGACGAACCAGTGCTCGAATTAACCGCGCCGATCATCGAGGCGCAGATCGTCGAAACTTTCATCATCAATCAGGTTCATCTGCAGACTCTCATCGCCACCAAAGCAGCGCGCTGTGTGCACGCGGCAGGCGGCCGCGCCGTGGTCGATTTCGCTTTACGGCGCGCGCATGGCACCGATGCCGGCATGAAAGTCGCGCGCGCGAGCTATCTCGCAGGCTTCGCGGGAACCAGCAATGTCCTGGCCGGTCAGCGCTACGGTATTCCTTTGACCGGCACCATGGCGCACTCGTTTGTATCGAGCTTCGAGCGCGAAATCGACGCCTTTCGCGCCTACGCCGCAAGCTTTCCCAACAAAGCAATTCTGCTGATTGACACCTACAACACGATCGCCGGCGCAAAGAACGCCGTGCAAGTGGCCAAGGAGATGGCCGGCCGCGGCCAGAAACTCCTGGGGGTGCGTATCGACAGCGGCGATCTGGCGGCTTCGGCTACCGAGGTTCGCCGAATCTTCGACGCCGAGGGGCTCACCGACGTCAAAATCATCGGCAGCGGCGGCCTCGACGAATTCGATCTCGAGCGCTTGGCCGCAGCACCTTTCGATAGCTACGGCGTCGGCACCAGAATGGGCGTGTCTGCCGATGCCCCCTGGGCCGACATCGCCTATAAGCTCGTCGAATATCAGAACCGTCCCGTGCTTAAGCTCAGCACGGGCAAAGCATCGTACCCCGGTAAGAAACAGGTATTTCGCCAGACGGGCGCGAACGGGAAAGCGGACAAAGATATTATCGGCCTGCGCAGCGAAAACCTTCCGGGCGAAATCCTGCTCGGAGAAATCATGCGCGACGGCAGAACAAGGTCAAATCTTCCGACGTTGCTGGAGATGCGCGAGACGTTGGCCGGCGATCTCGATACGCTTGCCGACCGGGTGAAAGCCATTCGAGAGCCGAGCCGCTATCCGGTGGAATTCAGTCCGAAGCTGACAGCTTTGCGCGAGGAGATCGCGAAGAAAAACGCTTGAGACGAAATCTTTGCTTGGAAGACTCGCTTAGAACTTCACCACCGCGGCGCCCCAACTAAAGCCGCCGCCGAAGGAGTTGAGCAGCACGATATCGCCGGGCTTGATCCGCCCTTGCCGTTTGGCCTCGTCTAATGCCACGGGAATCGACGCCGCCGACGTATTGCCGTACTTCTCGACGTTCACAACCACTTTTTCCATCGGTACGCCGAGCCGTTCGGCCAGGGCGACGATGATGCGGCGATTGGCCTGGTGCGGGATCACCAGCGACAGTTGGCCGATCTCGACCCCGGCCTCCGCCAAAGCCTGGCGGCTGATATCCTCCATCGAACGCACCGCGATCTTGAAAACTTCTTTGCCGTTCATGGTGATGGTGTGTTCGTTTCGTCTCACCGTGTCCACAGTCGCCGGCTTTAACGAGCCACCCGCCGGCACGTAGAGCATTTTGACGTAGGAGCCGTCCGTGCGCAGTTTTGTGCTGAGCACCCCCGAGCCATTTTCCGTCGCGCCCAAAACCACCGCGCCGGCTGCATCGCCAAAGAGGATGCAGGTGCTGCGGTCCTTCCAGTTGAGCAGGCGGCTGAGCGCGTCCGAACCGACCACCAGGGCGTTGTTAATTTTACCGACGCGGATAAATGAATCGGCCACGGCGAGGGCGTTGAGAAAACCCGAGCACGCCGCAGCAACATCAAAGGAAAAAACGTTGCGCGCACCGAGCATGTTTTCCAGCACACAGGCGGAGCTCGGAAACGGATAATCGGGCGTCACCGTGCCCATGATGATCGCGTCGAGGTCCTTGGCGTCCATCGAGGCATCGGCGAGCGCGCGGCGGGCGGCCTGAAACGCCATGTCCGCGTTGCCTTTGCCGTCTTCGAGCACGTGGCGCTCTTTGATACCGGTGCGCACGGTGATCCATTCGTCACTGGTTTCGACCATTTTTTCCAGGTCATGATTGGTTACGATTTTGCCCGGCAGCTCGGAACCGATCCCCAATACCGCGCTGCGCCGTTGCGACCCGCTCATTGCGCCCTCCTGAAAATCACGCAGCCGTTGGTTCCGCCAAAGCCAAAGGAGTTTGACAGCGCCACGTTGATGTCGGCTTTGCGCGCCTGGTTAGGCACATAATCGAGATCACACGCGGGGTCGGGATTTTCGTAATTGATTGTCGGCGGAATGATACCGTGATGAAGCGCCAGCGCCGAATAAACACCCTCAACGGCGCCGGCGGCGCCGAGCAGATGACCAGTCATCGATTTGGTCGAGCTCACCGCCAGCCTCGCCGCCTGTTCGCCGAAAACGGCTTTGATCGCCGTCGTTTCGTTGGCATCATTGTACTCCGTGGAAGTGCCATGGGCATTGATGTAATCGACGTCAGTCGGCGCAATCCCGGCATCTTTAAGCGCGAGGCGCATGCAGCGCGCCGCGCCTTCGCCCTCGGGCGCCGGCGCCGTCATGTGATAGGCATCGCCGTTGGCGGCGTA
>Ga0065705_10104295_pt1 | contig 23111 bp, 19 predicted proteins | sample SwibulcommuniRL2_FD_59092 | JGI IMG/M metagenome (GOLD analysis project Ga0065705, IMG submission 59092) | Bulk soil microbial communities from switchgrass field near Rose Lake, East Lansing, Michigan, USA - RL2 Bulk Soil v2 (version 2) | ecosystem: Environmental > Terrestrial > Soil >...
GGCGCCGGCGGCTGCCGCTGCGGCCAGCCAGCGGCGGCGAGTGATGCGTCGAGGCATGAGAGACTCCCTGAGGTCGCTAGAACCGCTGATTATTGTCCGCTCCATTCGGTGCGTGCAACTTGCTTCGCGCGCCGTGGTCCGCCACAATTCGCACTGGCGAGCGGGGGGTGTCTGCCCCCTGAGCCGCTCTACTTCATCGAAAGTCCATCATGCTCGCCAAGCTTCAGACGTTTGCATTGCATGGCATCGAGGCAGTTCCGGTTGAGGTGGAGGTCGATGTCTCACCGGGAGCGGTTCCGAAAACCACTCTCGTGGGTTTGCCCGAAGCCGCAGTGCGCGAGAGCACCCACCGCGTCGAGCGGGCGATTGCCAATTCGGGGTTCATCCGGCCCAAGGATCACATCGTCATAAACCTGGCCCCGGCGGAGCTGCCCAAGCAGGCGGCTTCGTTCGATTTGCCGATTACGCTTGGGATGCTCGCGGCCAGTGGGCAGATCGATTCGGAGCTGTTCGGGCAGTTCGCCGTCGTGGGCGAGTTGGCTCTCGAAGGAACGACGCGGCCCGCGAAGGGGGCGCTCTCGATGGCGATGGCCGCGGCCCGGCAAGAGGGGCTTCGCGGCCTCGTTGTGCCCGCCGAAAGTGCCGCGGAAGCGGCGGTCGTGCAAGAGATCGAAGTTATTCCGGTCGCGACGCTGGCCCAGGCGGTCGGCTTCTTCACCGGCACGCTGAGCATCGAGCCGACGCCGTCGCAAATCGAGCAGCTCTTCGAGCAGCTTTCGCGATACGACGACGATTTTTCCGACGTCCGCGGACAGGAGATGGCCAAACGGGCGATCGTCGTCGCGGCCGCGGGTTCGCATAACATCTTGATGCTCGGCCCGCCCGGCAGCGGCAAGACGATGCTGGCTAAGCGGGTGCCGACGATTCTGCCCTCGCTCACCGCCGGCGAGTCGATCGAAACGACACGGATCTACAGCTCGGTCGGCCGCCTTCAGCCGGGTCAGCCTCTGATGGCGCGGCGGCCCTACCGCTCGCCGCACCATACGATCAGCGAGGCCGGGCTTGTGGGCGGAGGCAATCCGCCGGTGCCGGGTGAAATCTCGCTGAGCCACAACGGAGTGCTCTTCTTGGATGAGCTGCCGGAATTCAATCGGCGGACGCTCGAAGTGCTCCGCCAGCCGCTCGAGGACGGCACGGTGACGATCTCGCGGGCCCTGAACTCGACCACGTTCCCTGCCGAGTTTATGCTCGTGGCGGCGCTCAATCCATGTCCGTGCGGCTTCAAGAACGATCCGCGGCGCGAATGTCATTGCACAGTGCCGCAAATCGAGCGCTACATGGCCAAGATTTCGGGGCCGCTGCTTGACCGAATCGACATTCACATCGAAGTGCCTGCCGTCCCCTTCAAGGAACTTTCGGCCGAGCGGGCCGGCACGTCGAGCGGCCAGATGCGCGAGGAGGTGGGTGGGGCCCGCCAGCTACAAACGCGTCGCTTCACCGGCAGCCGGACGCGGTACAACGGTCATATGACGACGCGGCAGATTCGGCAGTTTTGCAAGTTGAACGAGGCGTGCCAGGAGTCACTGCGAACGAGCGTTAACGAACTCGGCCTGTCGGCCCGCGCCCACGACAAGGTGCTGCGCGTGGCCCGGACCATCGCCGACCTCGATCGCAGCGAGTCGATCCAACTGCCGCATCTAAACGAGGCGATCAACTACCGGATGCTCGACCGGCAGATGTGGACGTAGCCCGATGTGGTCTATTTAACCACGTCGCTTGCGATGTGCTCGTCGTTACAGGTCAGTAGTCAGCTGTCAGCAATCAGTCGTCAGCGACGCGGAATCGGAATTCGGGAGGGCGAGGCTCCCGCCGAGCCGTGGGTCCGAGGCTAAACTGAGGGCCAGCCGTCAGTTCGACCTTGGCTGCCGTGATTGCGGACTAGCTGACGCCGACGTGGCTTCGCGCGGGGCTTCGTACCAAAACGCGAGTCCTTGCGGCTGCTTGAGCGCGCGGAATAGGCCGTGACGGAGCACGTGGCCAATGAGCCTCAGAAATGCCCAGGGGGTAAAGACGCGAAACTTGCGGCCGGACGTAATGACCGCGTCGCGGATGATCACGAAACGACCGCGGCGGCGAAGGGCCCGGCTAAGGTGGACTTCTTCACTGACGTAGTACGCTTCGTCGAATCCGCCTGCGGCGTCGAAGTCTGCCTTGCGGGTGAAAAGATAGCAGCCTGGGGCGTAGCCAAACGAAAAGTAGATGCTCGTGATGATGCCGGTAACGATCTGTCCCCAAAGCGGGGCGGCCGGCTCGAGCTTGATGCGGGCCCCGCCGCCGACTACGCCCCGGCCAAGCGCGCGAACCGTCGCCTGCACCACTTCGGGCGGAACCAGCGTATCGGCATCGACGAAGATGAGCGTCTCGCCATGAGCTGCTCTGGCTCCAGCATTGCGCACCGCGGCGATCTTGCGCAGACTGACAGAAATCACCGCCGCGCCCGCTGCAGCGGCGTTTTCTGCCGTCCGGTCGGTCGAGGCGTCATCGACCACGATCAGTTCATACTCCGCGCGGGCGGACTCGGCGGCGGCCCGCAAGGCCTGGAGGGTTTGCCCAAGCAAGGCTTCTTCGTTGTGGGCCGGGATGATGAAGGAGAGCATGACAGGGGCACTAACCAACGTTTCCAAGAGCGGGAAAGCCCACACAATTTGTATCATCGGTACCCAATCTCAAGCTATGTTTGCGCGAGAACTTCCAGAATCCCGCGCTCCCCGCCTATGGTGCACATATGAAGTCGCTTGCGATTTGCCTTGGTTTGTGCCTCGTTCCCGCGGCCGCTTTGGCTGCCGATGCCAGTGGCGAAATGGCCAAACTCAAGGGGAAGTGGCAACTGGTAAGCATGGAAATGCGGGGGATGAAACTGCCAGTCGAATCGCTCGGACCGGTGAAGATGGCCGTGCTCGAATTGGGCGACGGAAAGCTGGCCATTCGCGTGGGGGACAAGGCAATTCACGAGGGATCGTTCAGAATCGACGCCAGCGACAGTCCCAAAACGATCGAAGGGGCCCTGCTGGCCAGCCCCGCCCGTGGCCGCAACGAGAAGTCGGCGGTGGGCATTTACGAGGTTCAGGGGGACACTCTGCGTATCTGTTTCGGCACTCCTGGCGGCCAAGCTCCCCGCGAGTTTAGTTCGACCGCCGCCGGCTCAACGCTCAATACGTACCGGCGGGTCAAGTAGCAGCCTCCTGCTCGATGGCGGAGTTGGTCGCGTTTGTGGGCCGGCTGTTGTATGATCAAACCACGCCGGCCGAGCGTCCCGCCTTCCAACCCGCCTTGCAGGTTCTTCGATGCGATTGCTGTTTGTCGCTGCGCTGTGTGCCATTGTCGGTAGTCTAGCGCCATCTGCTCAAGCCGACGAGCCGGCCTGGAAGGAAGTCACAGTGCCGGACGAGTGGAAGAAGGCCCCGGCTGGCGAGGGCGGATTTCTGTGGTACCGAGCCACAGTTTCGATTCCGGCCACCTGGCGCGAGCGAAAGTTTGGGCTGGTCGTCGAGGCGGTCGATGATGCCCGCGAGTTCTATATCAACGGCCAGAAAGTTGGGGGATTGGGTGACTTCCCGCCTGCTTATCGCAGCGGCCTCGGCGAGACGAAGCGTCTGCCGATTCCGGCCGAGGCGGTGAAGTTCGGCGGCGAAAACGTCGTAGCGATCCGCGTCTGTACGATTGAATCGCGCAATGGCTTCAACGTCGCGGCGCCAGTGCTATTTGCTGGCGATGCGGCCATTCGTTTGATGGGCAAATGGGAAACAGCCAATGGCGACGACATAGCTTGGGCAACGAGCAACGCCGCCGCGATCAAAGTGGCGGCCTTTAGCAAGATTGAAGCAGCAGCAGACGTCGAGCGGGAGCTGAAAAAACTGTCGGACGAGGACCGCCCCCTTTCGCCGAAGGAATCGCTCGCCCGGATGAAAACGCCCGCCGATTTGCAGGTGGAACTCGTTCTGTCTGAACCGCAGATTGCCCAGCCGCTATCGATGAAGTGGGATCACCGCGGCCGGCTGTGGGTGATGAATTACCTGCAGTATCCCAACCCGGCTGGCCTGAAGATGGTCAGCCGCGATAAGTTCCTTCGGAGCGTCTATGACCAGGTTCCCCCTCCGCCGCCGAACCATTTTCGCGGCGCGGACAAGATCACAATCCACGAAGACACCGACGGCGACGGCACATTCGACAAGCACTCGACGTTTTTAGAAGGACTGAGTCTGGCGTCCAGCTTCGAGTTTGGCCGGGGCGGATTGTGGTTGCTCAATCCGCCGTATCTGCTCTTTTATCCCGATGCCAACGGCGACGACGTGCCCGATGGCGACCCGGTCGTGCACCTCGAGGGTTTCGGCATCGAAGACTCGCACAGCATCACCAATAACCTCCGACTGGGCCCTGACGGCTGGCTGTATGCCACGCAGGGGAGCACAGTCACCGGCGATATTCGCCGACCCGGCGACAAATCGCCTCCCGTCCATTCGCTGGGGCAGCTCGTATGGCGCTATCATCCCGAACTCAAGAAATACGAAATCTTCGCCGAAGGGGGCGGCAATGCGTTCGGTGTGGAAATTGACTCCAAAGGTCGAATTTTCAGCGGCCACAACGGCCCCAACACCCGCGGTTTTCACTACGTCCAAGGCGGCTACCTGCAGAAGGGATTCGGCAAGCACGGCGAGCTTTCCAATCCCTACACCTTCGGCTATTTCGAGGCGATGGGGCATCACAACGTCCCCCGCTTTTCACACACCTTCGTGATCTACGAGGCGACGGCCCTGCCCGAGGCGTATCGCGGTCGGCTGTTTGGAGTCGTGCCGCTTCTCTCGCACGTGGTCATGAGCGATGTCGAGCCCGATCGTTCGTCGTTCAAGACGAAGGACGTTGGCTATGCCCTGGAGACGACCGATCCGTGGTTCCGGCCCGTCGATATCCAGGTAGGTCCCGACGGGAGCATCTACGTCGCCGACATGTACGAGCAGCGGATCGATCATGCCAGCCATTACCAGGGACGGATTCACAAAGAAAGCGGGCGAATCTATCGGCTGCGGGCCAAGGAAGCAGCGTATGCTGCGCCCAAGTTCGATCTGCGGCGCGAGCCGACGGACAAGCTGGCAATGCGGCTGGCCAGCGACAACAAGTGGATGCGCCAGGCGACGCAGCGTGAGCTATTAATCCGCCAAGACAAATCGATTGCCGAGTCCTTGCTCGCTGGCGCGCCTGCCGGCGGCCAGACGGCACTTGAGTTTGTCTGGGCCGCGAACAATTTGGGCGCGATCGATGACCGGCAGACACTGAATCTGCTCGAACATGCCGATCCCTATGTCCGCGTCTGGGTGGTTCGGCTGGCCTGCGACGACGGCCAGGTTTCTCAGGCCTTGGCCGACAAGCTCGCGGACCTGGCGTACCGCGAGCCGCATGTCGAAGTCCGCAGTCAACTGGCCTGCTCGGCCCGTCGCTTGCCTGCCGCACAATCGCTGCCGATCGTCAAGAACCTCTGTCAGCGGAGCGAAGACGCTGCGGACATTCATATTCCGCTCTTGCTGTGGTGGGCCATCGAGGCCAAAGCCGACAAAGATCGCGATGCGGTGCTGGCACTCTTCGCTGACAAGGCATTCTGGGATCAGCCGCTAGTCAAGGGGACGATTATCGAGCGACTGATGCGGCGCTATGCCGCGACGGGCCAGCGCCGTGACCTGGTGACTTGTGCGCGATTATTGGAGCTCGCGCCGAACAAAGAGTCGGCAGGAAAGCTGATTGCCGGATTGGAAGCTGCCTATGAAGGTCGGACCCTGGCCAACCTGCCCGATGAGCTGGTCACGGCCATGGCAAAAGCGGGTGCGACCTCGCCGACGTTGCTCCTTAGACAAGGGGACGCAGCAGCCGTCGCGGAGGCGCTCAAAACTCTCGCCGATGAAACGGCTGACGCATCGAAACGGCAGTCGCTGGTAGTCCTCTTTGGCACGATCAACCAGCCGTCGTGCGTGCCGGTCCTATTGGAGTTGGTCAAAACATCGCGAAACGACGCCCTACGGGCCGCGGCCCTGGCGGCGCTGCAGGCCTATGGCGATTCGACGATCGGCCCGCGCGTGGTAGAGCTATATCGCGAAATGCCCGATCAGGTGCGCGAGACGGCCCAGTCGCTCCTGGCCAGCCGCAAGACCTGGGCCGAGGAGATTCTGACCGCCATCGACAGCGGCAAGATCGACGCAGCGTCGATCTCGGAGCCGACGGTCCGCAAGCTCTTGCTGCACGACTCTCCTCGCATTGCCGAGCTTTGCAAAAAACATTGGGGCGACCTTGCCGGTCCCTCGCCCGACGCCTTGCGGGCCGAAGTCGAGAAGATGATCGGGGTCATCGGCAATGGATCGGGCAATCCGTACCAAGGCAAGCAGCTTTTCACCACCAGTTGCGGCAAGTGCCACGTCCTGTTTGCCCAAGGGGGCAAGATCGGCCCAGACTTGACCGGTTACAAGCGCGACGACTTGCGGAGCATCCTGCTGAACGTGCTGCACCCGTCGGCTGAGATTCGCGAAGGCTTTGAAAACTATATCGTCCGGATGGCCGACGGTCGCACGCTGACCGGGTTTATCGCCGATCAAGATGCAAACGTGATTGTCCTCCGCGGCGCGGATGGGCAGAATCTCTCGCTGGCGCGCGACGAAATTGACGACCTGCGCGTGAGCCGAGAGTCGCTCATGCCCGCAGGGCAGCTCAAGCAGTGGAGCGACCAGCAGATTCGCGACCTGTTTGCGTATCTCCGGGCAACGCAGCCGCTACCGTAGACTGAAGTGAACTAAGGACTTCCGCCGGTTCCGGCAAAGCTCTTGCTTGCCCGCAATTTATCCGCACCGACCGGAGCCGCAATCGCGATCAGTTCCTGAAGCGGGCCAACTGCCGCGATTTCGCCTTGGGACTGGCCCCAGCGATTGTCGATCGTTTGACCCATTGCCAGGCGGCGGGCCTCGTCCGCTGATACCTCGACGCGGGGCAATTGGCTGACAGCCAGCAGCGGGCTCACAAGGTGCGACTCAATCGTGGCTGTCGTGATTGCTTCGCCATCCATTGCCGCATCGATTGTGAAGGGCCCAATCGCCTCACGCACGAGTGCCGACATGACCGCCTCGCTCCCAAGCGAGCGCGCCAGGTCGCGGCCCAGCGAGCGGATATAGGTGCCGCTGCCGCAGCGAACGAGCAGCGTCATTTCCGGGTAGCTGTACGAGATGAGTTCGAGCGAGTGAATCTCAACCGGCCGAGACGCCAATTCAACTGCCTGGCCGCGACGGGCCAGATCATAAGCCCGCTGGCCGCCCACCTTGAGAGCGGAATACGCCGGCGGAAGCTGGTCAATGGTTCCCACGAATTGCTCGATTGCCACCTGAATGTCCTCGATAGTAGGCTGTGGCGGATCGGCCAGTACCTGCACCATCCCGTCGATGTCTTCGGTGTCGCTGGTTCGTCCGAGCAAAAAAGTGCCGCGGTAGGTCTTGGGCATTCGCTGAACGTATTCAACCAGCCGCGTCGCTGGACCGACGGCAATGACGAGCACCCCGGTGGCGAGCGGGTCGAGCGTCCCGGCATGGCCAACCTTGTGGGGCCGCACCAGTCGCTGCACCCGGTTCACAACGTCGCGCGACGTGACGCCGGCGGGCTTGTTGACGTTGAGTAGCCCGAACATGGCGTCACTCCCCAAACGCCACGAGCCGGTCCCCCGTCGCAACGAGCAGTACGCCACTGGCGATAACCAGATTTCCCCCCGTCGCGCCGCGCGAGACGAGAGGAATCTCGCGCACCAACTGCGGCTGCCTGCCAAAATCGGTGCGCACGGGCCGCTGATCAAACACCAAGATGCTCTCGCGCGTCGGAAAATAGACGTGCTCGCCCGCGAGGATGCCCCGGCCGAAGCCGCGCGGTGAAGGGGCGGCTTGCGCGGCCCCCGTGGGGCCGGCCTGCGGAAACTGAGCGAGCAGCCGGCCTGATTGGGCGTCGATCCAATAGAGCCAATCGCCGCTGGCGATCAGCGTGTCTTGACCCACTCCGAGCAGATGAACGGCATCGGCGGCGGCGCCGGGGGGCAGCGCCCAGGCAAGCTGACCTGTCGCGGCTTCGAGGGCGAAGATGCGGTCGCTGTCACTGGGAGCAACGATCACCAGGTCCTTCCACACGAGACACGGGTTCAAATCACGGAAGAATTGCCCCACGCTCTGATCGGGATCGCTGCTAGCCAGCCCAGTCCGTGGATACGCGGCGACCCAGCGGACTTGCCCGTCGCTGGCCCGCACCGCTGCCACGACGCCGGCATTGGTATTGAAATACAGTTCGCCGTCGCGTTGAGACAAGAGCAAGTGCGACAATCCATCGACATTGCTGTTGTCCAGGAGCGTCGCGGACGAGCAAATCCGAGTCCGCCACTTGAAACGGCCTATCGGGCGAGCGTCATCGTCCTCGTCATCCACCGCGGCTGCCGTCGTCGGCAGCTCCAGCGCCGCGACGTAAAGTTGCGACCGGCCGCCATCGGTCCGCCGCATCGCCACGTAGAGCAGCGAACCATCGCCGATCGGCGTCCCCTCAAACGACCAGTTGCTGGCCTCGGGACGAATCGGAAACCCTTCGAGCGGCTTCCCCTGTGTCCGCAGATCGAGGCCCAGAAGAAAACCCTGGTCCTTCGCCAGCCAGCGGCTCTTGCGAATTTGTCCCGGCGCAGTGATGGGCGAACCCATTCGCACAAACGCTCGCTGGCCAAGCACGCTGGCCGTGTAGCGGGCCACGCCGACATGCCGGGCAAGATCGGCATGAACATCGCTCACTTCGAAGGGCGCATCGTCCGCCAACTGGCTATCGTCCCCGGGGCGCTGGCGGACGACACGGCGGTAATCGACGCGCCAGAGTTCCTTCCCGGTCCTCAGACCCAGGGCGATGACGTAGGAGGTCCGCCGCGCGTCGCAACGCACGAGTACCGTATCGCCCACGACCACGGGATGATAGCTAAGCAGGCCCTTGCCATCTTCGGCGACGCGCACTCGGCCGGCGCCAATCAGCTCGCGATCGGATTGCACCTTGGGCAAGGCGAATGTCCAGAGCGGCTGACCAGAAATATCCAAGCCCTTCGCAGCGATCTTGTCGCGCTCGTCGTTGCCGGCCAGCGTGGGCCAATCGGTTGATTGGCGGATCGCCGGCCACTTTTCAGCTTCGGCAAGTGCCACCGTTAGCAGCGACTTGTAACTGCCGCGCAGTCCGCCGATGGTCCCCTCGGCCTGCGGCGACTCGCGTTCCAGTACGGCCAGTTCGCCGCGGGCCCGCGGCAGTGAACCCTCCATGATTGATGCCAGCACCAATCGCGCCCGCACGTCCGCCGCAGGAAGTTCTGAATCGGGAAAGGCGTCGCCCACGGGCGGCCCCAGCTCGGGCCGAATCCGCCGCCAGAAGGCCCGTGCCACGGCTGGCTGACCGCGCTCCAGGGCCAGGTCGCCCAGGGCCAGCAGCGCGTCGTCTCCCCAGCGGCTCGCAAAGGTCTGCTCCACCACACGCGTCAGCAATCGCGCGTCCCGGTTGGTAAGGCCTTCGCGATACCACTGCTCGGCCAGCGCATCCACAAGCTGTCGGTAATGGGCCAAAGCCGGCGGCGCTTCCTTGCCGAGCGCGGCCAGTCGCCACTGGCAGTATTCAGGGGCGGGCACCCAGCGTTCGAAGCCCGCGGCCTTGCGGGCCATTTCCACGCGCACGAGCTTCGCGCTATCGGCCTCTTGCACGCGGCGGATCGACTCCACCGCTTCTTCCCACTGCTGCTCGGCGAGAAACCGCTTGGCGCTTTCCAGATGCGCGGCGCTTGCCGAATCAAGCTGCTCGACCTCGGCTGGCGGCAATGCACTCGTTCGCTCGACCACCTGCCCAAGCGCGGGCACCGCGGCCGCAGCCACAATGAGCAGCGATTGACAGAGTGCAGCTCGCCGCATCACCGCCCACCATATCCTTCCACAAGCCGGCCCAGGAGAAAGATCGCGACGCCCGCCACCATCATGATCAGCATGGCGCTGACGGTGAACGAGCCGGTCGGCGCGCGAATGCCCCCCGTCAACTGCATCAGCATGGCGACCGGCAGAATCACCAGTCCCGCGACCTGCATCGCTTTGCCCAAATTCCGTATCATGTTCTGATTGTAGGCCGCCGCACCTCGGGAACCACCATCCTTGCCCAGCCGCTTTTCGACGCTCCTTGGCCGCGCGCTCCGCTTGCGCTGCCCGCTGTGCGGCCGCGGCAAGCTCTATCGCAATTGGTTCGTGATGCATCCGGCGTGTTCGCATTGCGGCGTCAAGTTCGAGCGCGAACCCGGTTTTTTCCTGGGGTCGATTTACATCAATTACGGATTGACGGTGCTGATCGTGGCAATCGTTTATCCGGTGCTGCTGTTTGGTTACGGCCTGCCGGAGACCCCGCTCCTGATCGGGTCGCTGGCGTTCACGCTGTTCTTTCCCATGCTCCTCTTCCCCTGGGCGCGGAGCCTCTGGCTCGGCTTTGATCAGTGGCGCGATCCGCGGGAAGGGGAAATCAGCCATCCGCCGCCTGGCTGACACACGAATTGCTTCGCCAGCTTGGGCCTACAGCCGAAGGTTTTTCTCAATTGCTAAGTGTCGCTCATATTCTTCTAAGTCCTATCCTGCCAATATGTTCCGCTATGAGCCGCGGCTGGCTGCCCAACTAATAATATGAGCCGTATGAATCGTTCGCTGACCCTTGACGGCTAGTACCGAGCCAGCACGGTGTCCTTCCCCAACTGCAGTGCATGCATCATCTTAAAATTTCTCAAACACTACAGTTTCGACCACAACTCCTTTCACATCAACTGCTTAGGGAGATTTTGGCGTCGAATTTCGTTATGCAAGTTATGCAGCTTTGTGCATAACTGCTCCACGGGTCCGCCCACTACCTTGCCCCAGTTCGAGCAACGAGCATCAGCAGCGCCATCTAAGATGCGCAGGTGTACAGAATTATTGACTACTAGCGACGAGATCGTCAGCCGATTCTGTGCCGCCACGCACTGTCCCCTGACCCCTGGCTCCAAAATTAATGCCCGGCGGGTCGCGTTTTCGGCCGCCGGTCAGACGATAGCCGCGGTCGCGGGCGATTGCCGCTGTCAGAATGAGCGTCGCGGCAAACGTGAACATGAGGCCGGAAAGCCCAACGAATAGGGCAAACGGCGGGAGCTGCACTAAGCCGTAATAGCGCACCACGGCGACGATGATCCAGGGCAATACGATCCATATTCCCGCGTAGAGGCTGCCCCAGGCGATCCCGCGGCTGAAAGGCTGCATGCGCAAGAGCAGTGGCCCAGCAGGCAAAAGCGCTATCGAGCTGATCACGCTGGCGATTACGAAGGAGACTCCCCATATCGGCCAAACGTCCTTGCCGTCTGCGGGTGCGAGCCGGGCCAGCGCGAGGGACGCGGCCACCACGAGCGTGGCAACCAAGAGATCGCGGATCGCCAGCGGCGGCTCAAGGGGAAGGGCCGCGTCAGCCGGCCCACGCACCAGACGCCAGCCCCATAGTTGCCGCACGAGCCACAGCGGAAATTGGGCCGCAATGCTCACCAGCGGCACACCCAGGGCCACGGTCGCCGCGATATGCGGCAGTGCTGGTTCCTGGATGAAGGCCAGCACGAGTCCCACCAGCCAGATCAAATACAACGCCGCGGCAATTTTCCAGTGCGTGGCTAGCCGCCGCAGAAAGGGACCGTCACTCCACGCCAGCCATGCCGCCAGCAAACTTCCCTGGGCGAGGACGCAACCCAGAATGCCGAAGGAGATTGCCACGACAAGGGCGGCCGGTGGACCATTGATGGCCGAAAAAGCCGGCACCATCAGAAAATCGCATGCCAGACAGGGCACGATGAGCCAGGCCGCGCTAATGCGCGGCGCTGGCATTAGAAGTGAGAGATCTGGAGGGCGTTTGGCCTCACGCAGCGCCAGTCCCAGATCGACCGAGTCGTCGCCGTGTGCGCTGGCTACCTCAGGCCACGGCGCATCCACGGCAACCGATCCAGTCTTGTCGCTAATGTGGCTGCCGGACTCGCTCATTGCCAAAAACCAATGCGCGCCTGGGCTATACGCCCGGACTCTGCGACGAACGTGGCGAGTGGCTGGGGTTGAATGTAGCCGAACCCCGGCAATCCGGGCTCTCGCGATGCTCGACCCCAACCACCCAACCATCTTATGGGTAATGGTCTATGGCGCAGCAGAGGGCGGATCGAGCAGCCAGACGCCAGCTTGCACCAGCTTCACGAAGTTGCCCACCTTCATCTCGCTTTTGCTGCCGGTCTCTAGATTCTGGACCACGACTTGGGCGCCCAGCTCGTCGAGGCGAACGATCTCGCCAGTCGTAGTCAAAAAGAGCACGCTCCCCCGCGGCGGCCGAGGATTGAATTTAATCTCGTAGCCGGCGGGCGCGCTGCGCTTGATCGTGACTTCGAGGGGGGTGATCGATTCGAAATTCTCCTTCACCAGGCCCGGCCGGTCCGCCAAGGGGGCGGCCTTATAGCGCGCCAAAAAACTCGGGCCAATCCCCGGAACCGGCTGACTTTGGAGGTTCGAGTAGGCCTGGTCCAGTCCCTGTTGCAGCCGGCGGAAATGCACTTCCGCGGTGGCGATCCGCGTGCGGACCGCAACTTGCTCGGCTTTCATTCGATTCATCGTGTCGATCGAAATCGACTTGGGATTCTTGGACACCTGCAAGCGCATTTCCTGTTCCAGGGCGCGGGCCCGAGCGTCCCACTGACTCGTCTTTTGACCGAACGCGGCATAGAGCCTGGCGACATCCCGATTGGCCTGCTCCAGCTCTCCCATTTTGAATTTTCTCGCCGCATCGTTGAGGCCGCCGGCGATCTCTTCCACCGGAATCACGATCTGATTGTCGAGCGCGAGGCGCAGCGACTTCATGAGCCCCTCCGCGCGCGTAAAGTCCCCCAGATTGACCTCCATGCCGGTGGGGAGCTGCTTGCCGTCACTCGCCTCTTCGGAGCGGACCAGGCTGCTGGTTTTCTCGCTGACCAATGCGTTCGTTTTGGGTTCGTTCATGGAAGAGGTATTCGCAGGCCTTTCGCGTACCACCCGTGATCGCGCTCTTATGCTGCAGCATAATCTAAACGCCTGAGTGGCACGCTCCATCTCCGTCCTTGCTCCTCGCCATCGCGGACTATCTGACATATCTCTTCAGCTGGGCAGCCAGCTCGCGCCATTTGGCTGCGTGCTCGTGGTCGCCGGATGCTTCCAGGCGTTGCGACTGCGCAAGCGCGTGATCAGCGGCGTTTTCCTTCGGGTGGTCCCGCTCGCGGGGCCTCGCGCCACGGGCGAGGAGCAGCTCGACGATGGCTTTGGAGCCGGGGCCGGCGTAATCGAGGGGCGTCTGGCCGCCGCTATGTTCGTCCCGGTCCTTGGCATTGGGATCGGCGCCGTGCTGGAGGAGGAGCCTGACGATTGCTGCATGACCACGAATGACAGCCCACATCAGCGGCGTGACCCCCTGCCTGTCCGCCCGGTTGACGTCGGCGCCCGCCTCAATCAGCCGCCTCGCGGTTACCAGGTGGCCGGACATGGCCGCGGTGGCCAGGGGGGTGCTGCCGCCTTCATCGGTCGCGTTCACATTGGCCCTGCGGTCGATCAAGAGCGCCGCCAGCTCGAAGTGTTCGTGCTGGATCGCCTTGTGCAGAGCCGTTTGCCGGTATTTGCCGCGGGCGTTGATATCGGCCCCGCCGCGCAGCAGCGACTGAACCTGGGCGATGTTCCCCTGCTCTGCTGCCACGGCGAGCGCCGGCGGAGCCATGAGCTTCTGGCCTCCTTGATCCGTCTGCCTGGCGCGCGTCTTGCGCTGCGAACCGGCCGGCGCGAGGTCGAGGCCCACGCTGTGGCGGTCCACGAGCTTGGAGAACGCCCCTTCCCCGGCCCCGTCGCTCCACTGGTCGCGGGTGAAAACGACGAGCGACCTGAGGTGCCTGGACGATAGCCGCTGGGGAGCCTCGAACGTCGATTCAACCACCAGCCGCCTCACCCGCGTGTCGTACTTGAGCTTCAAGTCGCCGCGGGCCAGGCCCAAGAGCGCCAGGTCGCCATCGAGATCTTCCGCGAGCTTGACCCCCTTTTCTTCCGCGCCGCCGAAGTGCTTCAGCTTCGCGGGATCGGTAATCTCCTCGCCCGTTTTTTCGTCAACCACCTCGACCGGTCCGGAAATGATGATCGTTGGCATAACGTCGCCAGGCGATGATGGCTGCCAATGACCAAGGGGGCAAATGACCTATTGGTCATTCAATCATTTGGCCCTAGTTCCATCCGTGCGCATCGCGCACCTTGATCATCGTCGCCAGGATCGTGTTCCAGGTCTGCTGCTTCTCGAGCACCGCGTTAGGGAACATACAGCCGTCCCAGCAGATGTGGCGGAGGCCGCGGCTCTTGGCGTCTTTCAGCCAGTAGCCGGCCGTTTTGACAATGTCGAGCTTCCCCTTGGGATCGTCGGCCTGGCAGTGGCGGCCCGTCTTCTCGTGGGCCCCGGTGCCGTGGACCGTCCCGTCGTTCTGGGCGACGTGAAAGTCGAACGTCCACGGACGCAGGGCGTCGGTCATTTTCGTGTAGGCCGCGCCAAACTCAGCTTCGCTGTATCCCGGCTTGAGCAAGGCGTGCTGCTCGGCGTTGTAGCCCAGCAGATATAAGTACGTGTGAGCCTGGTCGGCCTGGAAGCCGACCGTCTCCTTCATGCCGACTTCGCTCAATAGGTCGAGCATGTCTTTCCAGGAGTGCATGCCGGCCCAGCAGATTTCCCCCTCGGCTGCCAATCGCTCGCCGTGGTCCTTGGCAACCTTGGCCGCTTCGCGGAACGTGGCGGCGATCTTCTTGGTGTTCCCCTGCGGATCGGCGTCCCAATGGGCGGGGCTGTCGGCCGAATCGATCCGGATGATGCCGTACTTGCGCACGCCGTGCTTGTTCAGAACCTTTGCGATGCGGCAGGCTTTCTGCACGGCCAGGACGAAGTTTTTCCGATCCTGATCGCTCCCCATGGCCGAGCCGCCGACCGTCCCCGGCCAGACCGGCGCGACGACCGAACCGACGGCCAGCCCCTTACTGGCTATCTTGTCCGCCATCTTGCGGAGATCGTCGTCGCTGGCGTCGGGATCGGTGTGCGGATGAAAGAGGAAGAGATCGACGCCCTCGAACTTCTGACCGTTCCTCTCGCTATTGGCCGTCAGCTCGAGCATCCGGTCGAGGCTGATCGGAGGATGGTCGGTGCCGGCCTCTTTGCCGACGAGTCCGGGCCACATGGCGTTGTGGAGTTTGGGGTAGGTGTTTTTGGGCATGGGTTTTCTCGCTGGTTAGTTCGGTTTGCGATTCGATGTTTGGCAACGGAGGCATTTTGACCCATTTAACACCGATGCGACGATTTCTCCGTGTTTCATCGGTGTTTCATCCGTGGCTCCCGTCTGATGCTACTTCCGATAATCCCCCACGCCCGGCAGCTTCTTATGAACGTCCGGCCCGAAATACCGCAGGCCGACGAGCGGCTCGCTGCCGGTGTTTTCGATTTCGACGCCGGCCGTGGCCACTTCGTGGGTGATGAAGACCTCGTCTTCGGTCTCCTGCCCAAAGCGGATCATCGCAGGCGTTTGCAGATTCAGCTTACCGATGCGGCCCTTCCCCTGCACCGTGATCCAGCCGCTGGCGCCGGGGTCCTTGATCGTGCACTTGGCCCCCGGCTCGACCGTCAGTTCCTTGGCCGAGAAAAGCTGCTCGCCATCGACCAGGCCATAGACGATCCACTTGTCGGTGTGCGTGCGGCTGCTCGACCGCTCATCGACGATCGGCTCCAGGTAGTTGTGCTCCTTGAAGTGCGTATCGACATTCTTTTCCCAGTCGAGCTGGCCGATGATGAAATCGAGATTCTTGTGCTTGTCGGGCGGCATGTCCTTCACGAGCAGCGACCAGGGAACGTAGCGCCCCTCGACAATGTTCTGGAACATGCCGAAGACGTCGCTCCCCCACTGCGGCTCGTAGGTGCACAGCGATCCGGGGGCGTGCAGCACGCCGGGCGGAATCAGCCAGCCAGTGCCGCGCTTGAGGCGATAAGCCCGCGACAAATCGAGAATGCCGTTTTCGCCTTTGTTCCAGCGCTCCAGGCACCGCCGCACGTCCTGCTTCGTGGTGCCTGGCTCCAGGCCCATGAACGTGTAGCAGAAGTTGTTATCGACGTTGTTGTATTGCGGCGGGAAGTAATAGCTTTCGGGCTTCCCCTCCTGGCCGACGAGTTTGGCGTTGGCCGCGCTCTGGTGCATGTGGTGCGGGATCGGCCCCATGTTGTCGAAGAATTTGCTATAGACCGGCCAGCGGTCGTACTTCTTATGCATGGTCTTGCCGATCAATCGCTGGCCGGCCTCGGCGACCGCATCGCGCAACAGGAAGTGCTTCCCCTCGAACGAGCAGAACGACAGGCCCTCGTGCCAAACGCGCCCTTCATTGGCCGCTTCGGTCGCGCTGGCGAACCACCGCTCGTCGATGCCGCCGCGTTCGGCGCCGTAAGCATACAGATCGCCGGGAAAGAGCTTGATCCGCCGGCCCGGATGCAAAAACGACCGCGGCACCCAGGTCGGTGTCAGCCGCAAGAGGCCGCCCCCCTTGTCCAAGGCGCGATCGAGAATCTTGGCGATGCTGTCCGACTTGACGACGTTCGGCTGGATCATGGTGCGAGCAAACTCCCGTTGCGCTGACCGCTGGTGAAGCTAGTGAATCCGCGGCGAAAAGAGGCTCAGAGTGGCAAGCGACTGTTTTATGCGGTCGCGAGGGGAGTGACAAGTTGACGGCGGCGGTGCGCCGGCATCGCGGCGGGCCATTTCGCCTTTGCAATTCGCCGAATAATGGGCCATGATGAGGGGACTTTCCCGCCCAGAATCCCGCCTCATTCAGGTCCGCCATGCTCAAGCTGATGCACCCTGGCGCCCGGCTGTGCGACGGCGTTACCCGTCGCGAAATGCTACGGGCTGGCGGGCTAGGATTCTTGGGCTTGTCGCTCGGCAGTTTGCTCGCGGCGCAAGCCCGCGGCGCAGCGGAAGGACGCTCGACCAGCGGGAAGGCTAAGTCGTGCATCGTGTTGTTTCTGATGGGCGGTCCACCGCAGCATTCGACTTGGGACCCAAAGCCTGACGCACCGGCCGAAGTCCGGGGTGAAATCGGGCCGATCGCCACGAAATTGCCTGGCGTGCAGTTCGGCGCCTTGATGCCCAAGTTGGCGGCGATGGCTGATCGGCTGGCGATCCTGCGGGCCGTTTCGACCGGCGACAACGCCCATTCCTCGAGCGGCTACTACATGATGACTGGGCGTCCGCACGCCCCTATGAATTTCGAGAACGCTAATCCTGGCCCGCCCAACGATTGGCCCAATATCGGCTCCGTCGTTGCCCGCCTGACCACGCCGCGGAGCGAGCTGCCGCGGACGGTTCGACTCCCTTGCCACATTTACAACACCGACGGCTCCGTCTGGCCCGGCCAAACGGGCGGATTCCTGGGGCGATCGGTCGATCCGTGGCTCTTCCGCTGCCAGCCGGCCTCGCCCGATTTCAAGATTCCCGAATTCTCGCTGCCGGTCGATGTGCCGACCGAGCGGCTGACAACGCGGCATTCGCTGCTGGGCGAGCTGAACCAAAAGCTGGCCACCGCCGAGCGTAGCGGCCGATTGGAAGAATACGACGGCCTCACTCAGAGAGCGTTTGGCCTATTGTCGTCGCCACAAGCCCGGCGAGCGTTTGACCTCGCCGCCGAGCCCGACAGCGTCCGCCAGCAATATGGCATGAGCCAATTCGGCCAAAGCTGCCTCCTCAGCCGGCGGCTAATCGAAGCGGGCGTGCGACTGGTCCAGGTCAATTGGTTCCGCGGGCCCGAAGAGCCCTCGGACAATCCCTGCTGGGACTCACACACGAACGAGACAAAGCGGCTTAAGGAAGTGCTTATTCCGCCGATGGATACCGCGTTCTCGGCGCTCGTGACCGACCTGGCTGAGCGGGGCCTTTTGGACGAAACGCTGGTCGTGTGCCTCTCGGAATTCGGCCGCACGCCGCGCTTCAACGCTCGCGGCGGCCGCGACCACTGGGGGAGCGTCTTCTCGATTGCCCTGGCCGGCGGCGGCGTTCGCGGCGGCGTGGTCCACGGCGCATCCGACAAACTGGCGGCGTATCCGCAGGATGGCCTCGTGAAACCCGAGGACATCACGGCCACGATCTTCCACTGCCTGGGCATCGCGCCCGAGTCGGAAATTCACGACTCCTTGGGCCGGCCATTCACCATCAGCCGCGGTCAAGTGCTCCACCAGATTCTGAGTTAAATGACGAGCGTCCGTTCCGCCGAGCTGATGCGGCTCATCGACACGCAGCTCACCCATGTCTGGATGGTGCGAGCGTTTCTTAAGCACAGCGAGGAAGCCGCGGAGGATGACGAAGTGGCCGAGGTCCACCGCGAACTGTACGACTACATGCTCGCCCTGGGCGGCCCGTTGAAGGACGGAGATTCCCAGGAGTACCTTAAGCTGGCCCAGAAAAAGTACGCCAAACTGCGCCGGGCGACGGAGCTGTTTGCCCGCATTCAACCCGAGGTCAGCCAGCACACCAATTTTCTAATGGCTGCGGCTTCACTCGCGGCGGCGGTTAATGAAGTTGAACGCCTATTGGAAAGTGCGCGACTGGGAGAGGGAAAGTGAACAACGTGCCGTCAGACGCAACACCTTCTCCACCATCTTCTGGTTGGGGACATCTCTTCCTGGCGTGGGTCCTTGCTTTTCTCGTGCCTGGCATAGTTGGGTATGCAGTTCGGGACCACTTTCGCCAACGAGAGCAAGAACTCATGGAAGAACAGCGTCAACAAGATATCGTCAATCAACTCCGCTCCGCAAAACTCGAGGAAATGGATCCAACTATGCGGATGCTCCTCGGCGTCGAACCGGTTGGGCCGCCCAATGGAGACCCGGTGCCTGCTGGACAAACACTGAAGACGAACGACGCCGGCGCAGAAAACGTGCGATGATTACGGATTGTTCTCACTGTCAATAATCCAGACGCCTAGTAGCGATTCGCATTGCAATTCTCTGGGCCGCGCTTGACTTCGATGCGGCAAGCGATACGTTGAACAGAGTTGCGTGGCGGCCCAACATCTCTTCCAGCAGGCGCGCCGCGTAGCCGTTCAGGGGCAGAACCGGCAAAAGGCGACTTGTGTCCGTTGCCAATTCTCTCGTGCCCACTTTGCGTGCGGTGGCCGTCGCTGCCATTGCGCTGAGCTTGCTGGTGTGCTGCAAACCGCTCGCTGCCGCGGAGCCGGTATCTTGGCTCTCCAGTCACACAGCGGCGGTTGCTCAAGCCCGCAAGCAAGGCAAGCTGCTGCTTGTGGTCCATCTCTCGGGCGACTTCGCGGCCAATGCGGCGGATGCTCCGGAAGCGAAGCTCTACCGGCAACTGATTCTGTCTCATCCTCGCGTGACCGCCGCTCTCGCGGACCGATTTGTTGTTACTTACCGGCACGTTGGTCAATCGCGGGTTTTGTCGCCGCAGCAATCTTCGCGAGCTGCCGCGGGCAATAACGCCGGCCCCCAAGCTGGCAAGCCACCGCCAAGGCCGCCCGAGATGGCCGTCGCCTACATCTGCCTCCCTGACGAGCGCGTGCTGCACTTCGTGCCCGGCTTTGTGTCTGGCCGCGAATTAAGCAGAGAACTCGAGTGGGTCGAGGCCTGCTACTCACGGCTCGTGAAACTTGGCGACGCCGAGATGCCTGGCGAGCTGCGGGCACTGCATGTGGCCGAAATCGATCCGACCGACCACAAGGCCTTCCTCGGTGCGTTTCCCTCGCGCTGGACGGCCCAACAGTCAGCGCCGCCCTATTCCACGGTGGACCTCCCCCTTGCGATCAATTCAGCGCGGCTGGTGTGGCGCTGGTCCCAAGGCGAGCGGCTGGGCATGCACACGCAATTCGACAAGCTGTCCGCCAGCTCGCGATTTGAAAAGCGCGGGCAATTGTCGTCGCCGCTGACGGCCCACGGACGGTTGGGGAGCGAATTCGCACATCTGGTGATGTCTGAGTTTCCGCTTGTCTATTTGAGCGATCTGGCCGGTCCCACTTACCAAGCCTGCGCCGGTCAGAGGTATTGGCAGATCTCGCCGCGGCGCGACGAACTTGCCCGGTGGTGGGCCGATTGCGCGAAGAGGGGCCGACGGACGATGCTGATCGTCTCCGGCGACGTCCAATTCGACGAGGCCAATCCAGCCGCGGAAGCTCCGCCCGTTTCGCCGCCCTCCTGGCCCGATCACGACGCAGCCGCACTGGCGAAATTGTGGCGCGTCGCTACACAGGTCGTCACGATCGACGAACTGGCGATGCTTTTGACCGACGCCAATCTGTCGCCGCTGGAATACGATCCGCTGGCCGGGCCGCCGCGGCTCATCTTGCACGATGCCCGCGGATTTCGCTGTAGCGAAGTGGCGGCGCAGGACGTGACGGCGGAGAAACTGGCGGCGCTACTGCGCACCGTGGTCGGCACCGCAGCAAGAGATCGAGCGAATCAACCGACAGGGGAGCAAGAGACTAGCCTGGAGGAATGAGCGATGCAAAACGCAAAGGTGTGGATCGGCAAGTGGCGGTGGCTCTGGGGAACAGCAGTCATACTGCTGCCAACGGTGGCTTGGGGGGCCGACAGCAGCGGCGTCATTGCCGAGGGAAAGCAGCTCTTTGAGCGCGAGTTTACGCCCGGCAAAACGCCCGAAGGGGGCGACGGCCTGGGGCCGGTGTTCAATCACCACACCTGCGCCGCGTGCCACTCGCTCGGCGGCACGGGGGGCGGGGGGCCGGTCGATGTGAACGCGGTTACGCTCACGGCCGATCTGACAGATCAAAATCGGATGCCGACTCGCAAGGGATTGGCGACGGTCCTGCGCGAGATTCACGCGGGCTTCGTTTCCGAGCGCGACCAAATCACACCCAGCATCCTCCTCCACCGGTTTGGCACAAATCCCGAATATGCCAATAAACAGCAGAAACTGGGCGGACCCGAAATTCCGCTCGAGCCAACTGCGGCGGACCGCGACCGCATCCAGCGCGAATTAGCCCGCCGCCCAAAAACACATGTTAAATGGCCGAAGCTCGTCACGCTCGAGCTGACACAGCGCAATACGACGGCGCTCTTTGGGGCCGGCGCCATCGACCAGATCCCCGCCGCGGCGCTCGAGGCGCTCGCCGCCACGCAGGCGAAGAAGGGCGACGTGTCGGGCCGCGTTCCTCCGATCGGCTTGGCAAAAATCGGCCGGTTTGGCTGGCGCGGGCAGACCGAGCGGCTGTACGACTTTGTGATCGGTGCTTGTGCGAACGAGCTGGGCCTCGAAGTGCCAGGGAGCCCGCAGCCGACCGATCCGATGCGGCCGCGTTATCGGCCGGGCGGATACGATCTGACCGCGGCACAGTGCACTTCGCTGACGGCCTTCGTGGCGTCGCTGCCGCAACCGAAATTCGAGTTGCCCGGCGAGCCCGATCGGCGAGCGCTGGTCCTGCAGGGCCGGTCGCTGTTCGACGTCGTGGGCTGTGCGGCTTGCCACGTCGATCGCATCGGGCCGGTCGAAGGCCTCTATAGCGACCTCTTGCTGCACGACATGGGAACGGCGCTGGCCGATCCGATTCCCGCCGAAGCGACGTTCGAGTATCAAGCGGATGCCCCGCCTGTTAAAGGTTCCGCGGAGTCGCTCACTTTGACGCGCTCGGAGAATCTTCCGCTGCGGCCGCGGGGATACTACGGCGAGTCGAGCCTGGCCAAATTGCTGGGGGGCGGGAGTTCGACGATGGTCGCGGTCAATCCGAAGACCGGAATCCGCAGCGAGTTTCGTGTCGTCGCGACCAACACCGAGCTGGAATGGCGGACGCCGCCGTTGTGGGGCGTAGCCGATTCCGCCCCTTACCTCCACGATGGCCGCGCGGAAACGCTGGTCGATGCCATTGCCCTGCACGGCGGCGAAGCCGAAGCCTGCATGCAGAAGTTCTTCGCCCTGCCGATCACCGAGCGAATGGCCGTGCTGGAGTTCCTCAGTTGCCTGAAGGCGCCGTGAAGCGGCACGCCTCATGTGCCCCGCTTCGCGCCATACCACTCAATGTGCTTCCGCGGGCAAAAGACGAATCCTTGCTCGCGGCAGTACTCGGCGAGCCACCTGCCCTTGGAGGCCAGGGCCTCGACTTCGACCCCTTGCGGCATGAGCAGCACACGGTCGCGGCGCACCTGCGGAAACTCCGCCAGCCACGCCTGCACGTCGCCCAAATCCGCCGGCTGATCGACGACGAACTTTAATTGGTAATCGTACGCGCCGATTAGGCGGCGGATGACCTCCGGCTGATGCCGCGTCAGTTCGTGCCGCTCGTGCCACTTGCCGGCCCGCGCCAGAGGAGGAGTCGAGTTCTTCAGCTTGGGACTGATCGACATTAGGTCGCACTTGACCGGGAGGAACAACGTCCCGGCCGTCTCGATCGTGATGTGCCAGCTAGCCGCATGTAGTCGATCGCAGAGCGGAATCATCTCGGCCAACAGCATCGGCTCGCCGCCGGTGATGACCGCGTGAGTGGTGCAGGATTTCAACCTGCCACTCAACCGCTCGACCTCCGCCAGAATCTCCTCGACCGACCAATCCTCCCCTTCCGGTTCCCACGAGGTATAGGGCGTGTCGCAGAACCAGCAACGCAGGTTGCAACCGCTGGTGCGTATGAAGACGCTAGGAGTGCCGGTGAGCAGCCCTTCGCCTTGGAGCGACGCGTAAATCTCGGCAATGCGCACGAAGGGAAGACGGGCCAGATAGTTCTAGATGCTGGCGACGAGTCGGTTCGTCGCACCGCTACCAATTCTACGCGCCACTCACCCACTCACCTACGCACTCCTCCCTCACACCAGCGTGTCCTGGTTCTTCTGCCGTCCACCGATCCGCAGCAGGTAAACGTGTTCATCGCGGGCGATCAGACGCTGGGACTTTTCGACGTCCATAAACATGCCGGCTGGCTGCGGCGATTCGTCCCAGCTGCGCGGCGGGCGGCCGCCGGTCGGCT
>Ga0065705_10104296_pt1 | contig 23057 bp, 19 predicted proteins | sample SwibulcommuniRL2_FD_59092 | JGI IMG/M metagenome (GOLD analysis project Ga0065705, IMG submission 59092) | Bulk soil microbial communities from switchgrass field near Rose Lake, East Lansing, Michigan, USA - RL2 Bulk Soil v2 (version 2) | ecosystem: Environmental > Terrestrial > Soil >...
GGGAGCCGTGCTGCCGTTGCCGTCTTGGACGGCTTCGCGGGCGGCGGAACGCTGTTTCCAGACCTTTTCGATGTCGTCGGCCCCGACGAGACCATAGAGCCGCGGGCGGGGCGGAATGAGCGACGTATCGACGACTTCATAGGTGATTTCGACTTCGTCGCCGGTCCACTGGGCGACGGTCGATTTGAGCCATTTGACATTGTTGGCCTCGAAGCGGTCGCACCACGCCTCGGCCTGCCTGCGGCGCTCGCCGGCCTCGGTCGCGGTGAGCGAACCGAAAGCGAAATCGGGTTTGAAATGGGCCCCGCGGCATTCGTCGCGCTGGAGGGCCCCCTTCAGGATCGTGAGAGCCAACGGGAACATGTCGAGGAGAGCCTTCGTGAAGACGACGTTCTGATTGGTCCACGTGCCCGTGTCGGAGAGAGAGCACTTCTTGGCTCGGGAGTAAAGGTCGCTAACTTTGCCGAGCGCCTCCTTGAGCTGATCGTTGCGGCGGACGACCGTGGCCCACTTGGTCATCACGTCGCCCAACTCCTGGTGGATCAGATAGGGGTTTTCGCCGCCGCCCGACCGCCTCAGCAGGGCGTCGTGCCGCGACTGGTGCTGCTTGCGTGATTGGTCGAAGAGAGACGATGGCAGCTCCGCGGCCGCTTGCTTGGCCCCTTTTAGCAGGTTCTCCAGGCCAGGCGCGACGATCAGACCGCTGAAAATGCACGACAGGAGCGAGTTGGCCCCGAGTCGATTGGCCCCGTGATACTGATAGTCGCACTCGCCAATCGCGTAGAGGTTCGCGATGTTCGTGATCTGATTCCGCGGCGAACCGACGGTCAGACCGCCCGTGGCGCTGCGCTCGTAATCGACCCATAGGCCGCCCATCGAATAATGGACGGCGGGGAAGATCTTCATGGGAGTCGTGCGCGGATCGACGCCCTGGAATTTCTCATAGATACCGAGGATGCCACCGAGCTTGCGGTCAAGTTCCTTTTTCGGGATGTGTGTCAGATCGAGATAGACGCACTGCCGATCCTTCTCGACCGACAAGCCTTCGTTCACGCAGATATCGAAGATTTCGCGGGTCGCGATGTCGCGCGGGACGAGGTTCTTGTATTTCGGATAGCGCTCCTCGAGAAAGTAATATCGCTCGCCTTCGGGAATCGTCACCGGGTCGCGGGGATCATGGGGCGTGCGGGGGACCCATACTCTGCCCCCTTCACCGCGGGCCGATTCGCTCATCAGTCGCAACTTGTCGGCCCCGGGAATTGCCGTGGGGTGGACCTGGATGAACTCACCGTTGCCGTATTTGGCCCCCGACTGGAAGCAGCGGCTGGCAGCGCTGCCCGTGCAGGCCATCGACATCGTCGAACGGCCGTAGATCAGGCCGGGCCCTCCGCTGCCGACGACCACGGCATCGGCCGGAAACGAGCGGATTTCCATCGTCACCAGGTCCTGGGCCACCGCGCCCCGGCAAGTGCCGTTGTCGTCGAGGATCGGACCGAGAAAATCCCAGAATTCATACTTCTTCACTTTGCCCGCTGCTTCCCAGCGGCGGACTTGCTCGTCGAGGGCGTAAAGCAGTTGCTGGCCCGTCGTCGCGCCGGCAAAGGCAGTGCGCTTAAAGAGCGTGCCGCCGAAGCGGCGACGGTCGAGCATGCCTTCCGGCGTACGGTTAAACGTGACTCCGAGCCGGTCCATTAATTCGATGATCTTTGGCCCCCAATAGGCCATTTCCTTGACCGGCGGCTGGTGCTGGAGGAAGTCGCCGCCATAGACGGTGTCATCGAAGTGGAGCCATTCGTCGTCCCCTTGCTGGCGCGTCAGGTCGTTGACGCTGTTGATGCCTCCTTGTGCGCAGACGCTGTGCGAGCGTTTGACGGGGACGAGGCTCATCAGATCGACGTCGATCCCCAGCTCCGCCAGTTTCATCGTTGCCGCCAAGCCGGCGAGTCCGCCGCCAACGACCAGAATGCGTTTCGTTGCCATGATTCTTCGCAAACGGCCATTTCGCCACGCCGCTTGCGGCGTGTGGGAATTGGCCAGGGTGTTCAGGGTTCAGGGTTCAGAGTCGTCGGCATCCGGGCTGTTTCGGACGACTTGGCGGTGGGAGGGTGATACCGCTTGTGTTCGTCGGGAAGGATGTCGCCGATTTTCACGCGCAGGTTGTACATCTCGTTTTCCTGCTGGAATGCCTTTTCGACATCGACCGTGTAGGCAAATCCGCCGAGCGCTCCGAGGCCAATCGCGCTTAGGCCGAGGCCAAACATAAGGCAAGCCGTCGTCGCCCAGCGCTGAGCGGTGGGCGTGACCCAAATGCCCCACGTGATGCCGAAGGTCCAAATGCCATTGGCCAGGTGGAACACGCACGACAGGATGCCGACGACGTAAAAAATCTGGTAGGGCAACGACGAGAGGGCGGTCGCGGCGGTTGAAGCAGCGTTATATGGCGAGAATTGTGCGCCTCCGACTTTTCTCGCGGCATTGATCCACGAATCGAAGTGGAACCAGCCGTGCATGTGAAACACGTGCACCAGGATGAAGACGAAGGCGATCATGCCGGTCGCCCGCTGGAGCGTGTAGCGGAGGTTGCTGCCGTATTTGTAGGTGCCGCTGTTGGGCAGCGAGCCGCGAATGATCAGCACGCCAATGATGGCGTGGAATAAGATCGGGATGAAGATGAATATCCACTCGATTGCAACCAGGAGCGGCAGGCCGTGAATCTGATACACGAGCTTCTGGAAGAGGACCGAACTTTCCAGGACGCTGGCGTTGGTCAACAGGTGGATGACCATGTACGCCCCGACCGGAATCATGCCGGAGAGCGAATGCAAGCGGCGGATCAGGAATTCGTTCCGGGCCAGGAAAGATGAGGTGGGCTCGTCGCTGACGGCGGATTTCACAGCAGGCCTTTCTGACCGAAGGGCTTATCTGCCCATAATTTACAGCGAATCGGATGAACTGGGGACGGGGCAAAGGACGCGCCGAAGCCAGTATAGAGAGGACGCAACGGCTGACAACGGGTGAGAGCGCGACGCAATTCGCCAAGGATTCACGCTTGCTTCATCCCCCCGTAATCGAGCTTCGTCAAATTCTCGATCACTCTCCCTGTGAAGTCGGTTGATCGACGCGTGGCTGAATTGCGCGTGATCTTCGACGCGGCCCTCCCTTAGCACTAGCCGCTTGGTTCTGGCTACCAAGTGCGGGTTCTCATAAGTCCTCGTGTTTGATCACAGGAGGTGTGGCATTTCTCGCTCATTCGCCCGTAGGCGCGCGTTTACGCTCGTGGAACTGCTGGTCGTAATTGCGATCATTGGCGTACTCGTGGCGATGCTCTTGCCGGCTGTGCAAGCGGCCCGTGAAGCGGCGCGGCGCAGTAGCTGCGCGAACAACCTCAAGCAAATGGGAATCGGCCTGCACAACTATCACGACACCTACCAATCGCTGCCGATCGGACTGTTGGGGGGCGGCCCGGGGCAACCGACGCCCAGTTCAGCGGACGATGGCTTCGCTTGGGGCTGTGCCATTCTGCCATTCGTGGAGCAGCAGCCGCTCTACGAACGCGTGAAGCCCAACGGTATTCCGTCGGTGTTTGAGCGGTTTCACACTTCCAGCCCATCCCCACTTCCGATCCCGGCCCCGGGTCCAACCAACTTGCCCTGGCCGGGCGGCGAGGTCTCGCTGGGCATTTACAAATGCCCTTCTTCGATCTTGCCCAAGAATATTCCGACGAGCTGGTCCGTGCCCGGCAACAAGCTCTCTGGAGCACTTCCCATGCACCGGACATGGTGGGTCGGCTACGCAACCAGCGATTACAAGGGAGCCGGCGGCAGTTGCTTCGGCGACGACGGCGTCATTCAGAAGCACGCCGAAATACCGGGCGGCAGGAAGTTTGCTGAGATCGTGGACGGGCTCAGCAACACGATCCTGGTCGGTGAATCAGCCTACGTGAACACGCAGCAGCCACCGATGACGCCGACGCGGATCACCGATTGGCCCGTGTGGATTGGCGGGCTGGGCGAGGACGAGCAAATTCGGATCAACGGGCGGACGAGCGCCCCGATCAACTGCGGCTGCACGCGGTCGGACTGGATGCGCTGGACGAGCGACGACTGCGCCTTTGGCATGCATCCCGGCGGCGCTCAATTCGTATTCTGCGACGGCTCGGTGCACTTCATCAGCGAGAACGTCGCGATTCAATCCTATTGCAGCATGCATGCGGTCAACGACGGCAATCCCATCGGTCAATACTAGAACCATCGGAGATGTAGCGATGCGCTCGTTTTCGAACTGGATGTGGGCCCTGGCGGCGCTCGCAGCCGCGGGTTGTGGTGCCGGCGGAGACTTTCCGGTGGCGCGGACGGAAGGGACGGTCATCTGCGAAGGCCGCCCCGTCCCGCACGTGCGAGTCTTTTTCGAGCCGCTGTTGGCGGGCGACTCTTCGCTCGTAGGCAAACAGGGCATTGGAGTCGCCGACGAACAAGGCAAGTTCGTAGTATCCACCTACGGCAACGGCGACGGCGCCGTGGTGGGCAACCACCGGGTGCGCGTGATGGGACCCGACCGCGAGTCGGATCCCAGCTTCTCTTGCTCGTGCGTCTTGAACTCGGAACTTGATGTCATGCAGGTCGAGGTGAAAGAGAGCGGCACGAACGAGTTTGAAGTCGTTCTGCACAAGAAGATGGGAATGGAGCGACCTTCGCTCGAAGAACAGGAGGCGATTCGCGAAGCCAGCGCAAGGTCGAAGTAGTCGCGCAGAACTGTTCCCGCCATGCAAAACCTACGGGCGCTCCACAGCAGCCGTCGCGACGCGCTTCACATTCGTGGTCGGACCGGTTAGCTTTCATAAAACCAACGCAAGGGTACCAATCATGCTTTCGCTCAATCGCCGCTTGTTTCTCGGCTCGTCACTAGCCACCTTAGCTGGACTTTCTACAGGAGGACGAGTCGGCGGCCAGGATGCTGCGGCGCCGGCCACCCTCCCCAGCAGCCCTGCGACGCCGCACGACAGCCTCTTCCTGACCTGGCAGCAGGATCCGACCACGACGGTCACAATCCAGTGGATTGGGCCAAATGGAGCTCAGATTCCCGCTGTTCGCTATGTAGCGCGAACGGGCAGCGACTGGAATACCGCACAGGCGGCAATCCGGCCTTATATGGGCACGGACCTCAAAGTGTTTCGGACCGAGTTGACAGGGCTGACGCCGGGGACCGAGTACAAGTTCCAGATCGGCGAGAACAATCCCGAGCGGCGCTTCCGCACGATGCCGGCGAAGGCGACCGACACGTTCACGTTCGTAAGCGGCGGCGACGCGGGCATCGACCAGCACGCGATCAACTCCAATAAAGTCGCCGCCAGGCAAGATCCCTATTTTGTGCTCATCGCCGGCGATCTGGCTTATGACAACGGCCGCTCGCCCGAGACATTTCTCAAGTTCCTGGAGAATTATGGCCGGCACGTCATCGATTCGCAGGGACGCATGATTCCGATGATCGCAGCGATCGGCAACCACGAGGTGAACGCCGGCTATAAGGCCCAGCGCAAGGACGCAACCAGTTATCTGTCGGTATTCGACGGGTTTTACCCCGAGAAGACGTTCGGAGTTCTGGACATCGGTGACTACCTGAGCCTCGTTTTGCTCGACACAGATCACATTGCCCCGATCGGTGGCGAACAGACCGACTGGCTGGCGCGGACGCTGGCAGATCGCCAGGATCGGCCGCATCTGATTGTCGCCAACCACGTGCCGGCCTACCCCTCGTATCGCTCGCCCGATGGCGGATTGGGAAAACTCGGCACCGGAGAAGAGCAGCGCCGGTTGTGGTGTCCGCTGTTCGAGAAATTCAACGTCGATCTGGTGCTGGAACATCACGACCACACATTCAAACGAACGCATCCACTCACGGACGGTCGGCCCGACAAGAACGGCGTTTTGTATCTAGGCGACGGCTCGTGGGGCAAGCTACGCGTGCCCAAGACGCCGCAGGAGCGGCCGTATCTGGCCAAGGTCAGCGAGGCCTACCACGTGACCACACACCGGTTGGAAGGGGACGAGCGGTTTCACGTTGCCTTGGAAGAGAGCGGCAAGGTGGCCGACGTGACGATGACCAGGAGCAAGCGGCCCGCGCGGCGAGGTTAGTCCGACGGCGAGCCGCGGCAGGCAAATTGCATCACGAGGTGTTCACGTCCAAATGTCTGACGTGCTGTCGCCGCGGAGAAAGCGCATCTCGTGCGCCCGCGCGGGGCCGGCTGCTTCGCGGCCGAAATCGACGAAGAACTTCTCGTTGAGCGCAAGGCCCCCCTTCGTCGTGTCGCAATCGACCTGGAGCATGGTCGAGCCTTGCTCGGCGATCTGCGGATAGAACTGGTTGTCCCAGGATGAAAAGAGCGAGCTCGTGACGTAAAGCCGGCGGCCGTCGAGGCTGAGCTGGAGCATCTGTGGGCCGCCGGCGAGTTTCTTGCCAGCAAAGGGCGGGGTCCGGAGACCCTCGCCCAACCCCTTCCCCTCAACGCCGCCGAGCTGGAGCTGGGCGGCAAGTCTGGGTTTGGCCGGGTCGCTCACATCGTACTGCCGCACGTCGCCGTGCAGCCAGTTCGAGAAATAGAGCCATTTGTCGTCCATCGACAGCACCAGGTCCGTGATTAGCCCCGGAACCGGAAACGGCCAGCCGGCCACTTCGCGCGGCTGGACTTCGACGACGGGGTCGGCTTTCCAGGCATTTCCGGCTTTGTGCCAATGCCACATGACGCTTGACAGGGCCGCGCCGACAAAGCCGTGCTGACTTTCGGGGTTGTGATGAAAGCGGACTTCGAGCGGAATCAGCCCCTTCTCGCCCAGATCGATCGACTGCGTGATCTTTCGCGCTTCCCAATCCCAGAAGTGCAACCGCTGGCCGTATTTGCCCGCTTTGACGTCGTCGAGTTTGAAGCCGGGCTTCACCGTATTGGGAGCTGCCCATTCGCTGGAGACCATCACATTGTGCCGCGGCTGGTACCAGAAGTCGTAGTTGTAGTGCATGCCGGTGGTGGCGGCTTCCCAATGGCCGGCGATGTTGAACTGCTGGTCCAGGAGCAGAAACCCGCCCGGCCCCTGCCCGACCTCGTTGCCGAGCATCGAGAGCATGATCTGCCCATCGGCGAGGCAATGCACCGTGTGCGGCGCGGTCAGCTTGGTCTTCTCGATGACTTCGCGGGGTTCGATCACTTTGTGCATCTTCGGCTGGCGCGGGTCGGCCGTATCGAGGATGTGAATGCGGCTGCTGGCGAGACCCGGGACGATAAGAAATCGCCGCTCGTGCTCACCATGGCACGAGCCGCAAGCGTTCCAGCCGAAATGATGCAGCTCGTCGCCAGCCTTGGGCATCGCCGCACGGTGAATGACCTGCGAATAGGTCTTGGAAGTCGGATCGAGGTCGATCGTTGCCAGGAAATCGGGCGCCTGGACCTTCGTGCCGGCATAGACGCCAACGACATAGGCCAATTCTTCGCGGGGAGACGCGATTGCCTCGGCGGGCGAGGTGTAGATCCGGCCGGCAGCGGGCTTGTCGTCCGCGCGGACGCGCATTGGGTGGAGCATTGCGGCAGTGGTAGCGGCGGCAGACGTGGTGAGAAAATCGCGGCGAAGCATGGAAACGCCTTTGGCTGGGAGTGGAGCGGAGCCTTAGATTGGTCAGCCGCTTAGTTTAGCGAAGTCCACGCTCAATAGTCGCCTTTCGTTCCGCGAAAGGAAGGCCTCACGCACAGCGAAATGACAACACTGCCAGCGGCCTCACTCATCACTTTCCCAGCGACTTGGCCACGTCCGTACGATAGGCGCTCACCGCCGGCCAGAAGCCAACGATGATCGCCAAGAGGAGCAGCGCCGGTACCAAGAGCAACTCCAGCGGCAGCGACAGCGTGGCGAGCTTTCCGCTAGACGTACCCAGCAGCGTGGCCAGGCTGATCGCCGGCTCCCAGTTCCAAAAGCCGACTGTCACGCCGGTCTGGTCCTCGATTGTCGGACTGGCCACGAGACACAGCGTGTGCCCGGCCAGCCAGCCGAGCGCGCCGCCGCCCAGAGCCAAGAGCGTCGATTCGAGCAGAATGATCCAACCGACGGTATAGCGGTCGGCGCCGAGCGCCCGCATCACAGCGATCTCGTGCCGCCGTTCGCTCATCGAGTTGTAGATGCTTACCAGGATGCTGATTCCCGATACGACGCAGATCATCGCGGTCAGGGCAAGCAGGATCCACTGCACCGGCTTGACGATGAACTCGAACAGCTCGTAGATCACCTTGATTGGCAGGACGAGTTGGGCGTCGCGCCCTTCGTTGATCGCGTTCTCCAGACCCGGCGCGATCATGGGATCCGCGCCGACCAGGATCGCCGTCACCTCGCGCTGCTCGACCGGCAGCGGCTCAGGATCGGCGGCCCGGAGCAATTCGAGTTCCTTCCGGCGCTTGGTTTCCAGGGCTTTCCGCGCCTCCTCGTCGGTTTGCGGCGCGGCCTCTTCCGGCTTGTCTCCCGGCCGCTGCTGATCGAGCGGTTTGGCGTGGTCTTCCATCAGGTAGAAGCCTTCCATGTTGACGAAGACGGCGCGGTCGTTGGGTGTGCCGCTGGTCTTGAGGATGCCGACGACGGTGAATTTGCGTTCGTGGGTGTGTCCGTCGGGAGTGCCGTGGCGGGGAGAGATTTCGTCCCCCGCTTTCACACCCAGCTCGCGAGCGACCTTGGCACCGATGACCGCCTCGAAGTAGCCGTGCTCGGGGCTGTGATGAACGAAGTTGCGGCCCTGGGCGAACTCGAATTTGCGGTTGTTCTCGATGTCATAGACCAGGTCGTCGAACAGTTTGGGCGTGGTACCGACGACGCGGAAGCGGCCGTAATAATCTCCGAGGCAGACCGGGATGGCCATCTCGGTCAACAGACCATACTTGCCGTCGCGGCCCATCTCGACGGGCGGGCCATCTGTCGTTTGCTTGCGGGCATCGGGCGCCAGCGGCAAGCCGACGGCCGCGAGCGACTGCGACAGGGCCACGCCGACCAGCCCCTGATCGCCGGCCATCGCTGCCAGCTCAGCCGTCTGCCAGGCCGCCTCGTGCGAGCGGTAGGCGAACGATTCCTTGAGCAGGCGGTCGCGCTCGTCGCGCGGAAGAAACTCGCAGTAATACGAGTACCAGATGTTCTCGACCGGCTGGCTGAGGTAATAGACGGTGTTGAGGACGAGTTGCTCCTTGCCCCCCTTGGGGCCAACGATCATGTTGTAGCCAAGGCTGGCATTGTTGGCGAACGATCGCTCGACAACGCCGTGAATCGAAAGCACCGCGACGACCAGCATCACGCCCAGTCCCATCGAGATCATCGTCAAGAGCGATGCGACGCGCCGCTGGGTGATGCTGCGAAGGGCGATCCGAAACAGGCTCATGCGGCTGCTCCCGCGCTCGTGTCGTCGATTTTGACCTGATTGATTTCCTCCAGCCGATCGATCCGATCGAACTGGCCGGAGACTTCGGTCGAGTGCGTCACCATGACGAGCGAGACCTTTTCTTCGCGGCAGGTCTCGCGAATCAGATCGACGATCTTCTGCTGATTGCGCTGATCGATGTTTGCCGTAGGCTCGTCGGCCAAGAGCAGACTGGGCTTATTAGCCAGGGCCCGGGCGACGGCAACCCGCTGCTGCTCGCCGACCGAGAGGGCCGCGGGCCGATGCGCGAGGCGGTGCGACAGGCCGACGCGCTCGAGCAGCTGCATGGCACGGCCATGGTCCTTGCGGCCGCGGGCAAACGTCATCCCCAGCATCACGTTTTCCAGCGCCGAGAAGCCGGGCAGCAGATTGAACGTCTGAAAGACGTAGCCGATTTTCGCGGCCCGGACGCGATCGACGTACCCTTCTGACTTGGTGGTGATGTCAATCCCGTCGATCACAATTTCGCCGCTATCGGCCCGCGTGATGCCCGCGATGGTGTGCAGGAGTGTCGTCTTCCCACAGCCGCTGCGGCCGACCAGCACCACCTGTTCGCCGTCGGCCACGGTGAACTTGGGAATATCCAGGATCGGCAGCGGCGTGCCATCTGGCTCGCGGTAGGACTTTTTGATGTTGCGAAGCGTCAGCATGCAGCAGGTGAGTTGTGAGTGGGCGGATGTCAGAAGTCAGTGGTCGGAGGTCAGTGGTCGGACGTGGCAAGTCAGTACCGAGTACTAAGGACTCAGTACCGAGTACTTAGTACTGAAGTACCAACACCACTCACCACTCACCAATACCGATCAGCACACGTCTTACGCAAGGTCATGTTCGCCGGTTCTCGGTTTTTCCATCTCCCCTTCTCTCGCGCTCCGTCTCTCCATCTCTCTGTCTCTCCGCATTCCCCCATCACGCCCTCGCTCCCGCGAGTTGCGACTCGGCCGCATCGCGGTAGTGCCCGTCGGCCTCCATCAGCGACGAGTGCGTGCCGTGCTGGGCGATGCGGCCGCTGTCGAGCACGATCACCTGGTTGCATTGCCGCAGGGTGCTCAGCCGGTGGGCGATTATGAGCGTCGTGCGCCCCTGCATGGCCCGCTCCATGGCCGTGAGAATGTCGTGCTCCGTGTGCGGATCGATGGCGGCCGCGGGATCGTCGAGCAGCAGGATGGCCGGACTCTGCAGCACGGCCCGCGCGATCGCCAGCCGCTGTCGCTGCCCGCCCGAGAGGTCGAGCCCTCCTTCGCCCAGCACCGTATCGTAGCCGTGCGGCAGGGTGGCGATAAACTCGTGGGCGGCGGCGATTCTAGCCGCCAACTCGACCTCCTTCATCGTCGCGTCCGGAAAGCCGAAGGCGATGTTCGCTGCGACCGTGTTACTGAACAGGAAGGTCTCCTGAAACACCAGGCCGATACTCCGCCGCAAGTCGTCGAGATCAACGTCGCGAAGGTCATTGCCATCGATCAGAATCCGCCCCCGCGTTGGATCGTAGAAGCGGCACAGCAGGGCGAGCAGCGTGCTCTTGCCCGCGCCTGTCGCACCGAGAATCGCGACCCGCTGTCCCGGCTCGACCGTGAACGTTACGTCCTTGAGCACCGGCATGCCGGGGATGTACTCGAACCAGACGTGGTCGAACTCGATGCGGCCGTGCAGAGCCGCGACCATTGGTAGCGAAAAGTCGCCCTCACGCGACCGCTGGTCGCCGCTATGCAAAGCGATCGCATCCGGCGGACTGTGAATCGCCACCGGCGTATCCAGGATCTCAAAGACCCGCCGCGCGCCGCTCAAACTCTGCTGCACGCTGTTGGCAATGTTCGTCAGGTTCGCGACCTGGCTCGAAAACTGCTGGAGGAGCCCCGCGAACACGACCAGGCCGCTCCCCAGCGCGAGCTGGTTCCGCGTCACCAACCAACCGCCATAGGCCAGCAGGATGACCAAGTTAATCTGCGTCATGTAGCCGATCGTTGGGCCGAAAATGCTGACCCGCCAGAAGATACCGGTCTGCTGGTCCTTGACCGCCCGATTGTCGTTGGCAAAGCGGGCAATCTCCTCGCGCTCGCGGCCAAAGCCCTTGATCACGTGCACACCCTGGATCGACTCGGCCAACCGCAGCACAACGCGATCAACCAGCTCGCGGTTGCGGTCATACATGGGACGGACGATTCGCGAGAAGATCACGGTTACCAGCCACATGATGGGGGTCGTGGCCAGGCAGGCGAGTGTCAGGCCGACATTCAGGCTCAGCATGTACGCCAGGTAGCAGAAGAGCGACACGCCCAAGAGCACGAACTGGATCAGCACGCCGTCGATGAAAGCCCGGACGCTCTGGGTGTCGCTCGTGACCCGCTGGATGATCGAGCCGGTGGCGTTGGCGTCGAAAAAGCGAAAGCTCAGCCGCTGGAGCTTTTGATACACCCGGCTGCGGAGATCGGGGACGATCCGGGTGTGAATGAGCGTGCCGGCCGACAGGGCATAGATATAGTTGAGCGAGCCGCGGACCAGCTCCAGGGCCAGAACGAGGCCGGCGACGAGGGCGACCTGCCCCATGGCAGGCCAGTCGGCTGGCGGCTCCAAGTACCAGGGGCTGGGCGGACGATCGGTGGTGCTGTGCGCGTGAAACCGCACCAGGTCGATGCCGTAACCCGTGAGCCGCAAGGTGCTGATGGCGGCGAGGAGCAAGAGGCCCTGGAGGGTCAAGAGCCAGATGCAGCCCCAGCGGTACTGCCAACCCAGGCCGAGCATCCGGCGGATGAGGGCCCAGTTCGACGTGGGTGTGAGTGGCGGCGTGTTATCGGTTGGGTCGGGCAACGGCGGCAAAAGTGATCGAGCGAGCGGCCAGAGCCAAACACTCCAATCTACTCGGGCTATTGGACAGGCGGAATCCCGCCGAGCGGAACCGGCCCTTCGTCCTCGTCGTCGTCCTCGTCCTCGATTGAGGGACGACCGAGCCTGGGACGAGGAGGAGGACGAGCACGAGGACGATTAGCCAGCCCGCAGGAGGGGACACGCGCACGCACCGTTAGGACTCCCGGACCAACGATGGAATCATGTAATATCGGCGCACGCCCACCCAGGGCTGCGTGTTCGCATCACAACTCTTGCTCAAGGAACCGGCGATGGGACTACTCAAAGAATTCAAGGAGTTCGCCCTCCGCGGCAATGTCATCGACCTGGCGGTCGGGGTGATCATCGGCGGGGCATTCGGCAAGATCACCACGTCGCTGGTGCAAGATATCATCATGCCTCCTATTGGTCGGCTCGTTGGCAAGATCGATTTTAAGGGCTTGTACTACCCACTGTTCGATACGGCAGCCGCAGAGGCTGCCGGAACCTGGAGACCAAGCATGCCGCTGGCCGACGTGCAAAAAGCGAGCTTGCCCGTGCTGGCGTATGGGTCGTTTATCACGACGGTGCTCGATTTCGTCATTCTCGCCTTCTGCGTGTTCCTAATAGTCAAGATGACGAACATGGCGATGGAGCGCCTCGAGTCGTTGCGGGGGGAGAAGGCCGCGGCCGCTCCGCCGCCCGAGCCGCCGGCTGACGTGAAGCTGCTCACCGAGATTCGCGACATTCTGAAGACGAAGTAACCCGACGACGGAGCTAGCGTCAGTGGGCTGGCATTCGCCATTACCTCGCTGCATCCAGCGGGATACGATGGACGCATGGCGAGCGAGAAGACGCAGGCGATTGTGCTCCGCGTGGTGGAGTTCAGCGAGACGAGCTGCGTCCTGACCCTCTTTACCGAGCACTTTGGCAAGGTCGGGGCTTTGGCGAAGGGGGCCCGCCGCCCGAAGGGGCCGTTCGAGGGTGCTCTTGACCTCCTCGCGCTGGTTCGCATAGTGTTCCTCCGCAAATCGTCCGACGCCCTCGACCTGCTGACCGAAGCGAAGCTCCAGCGGCGGTTCCGCTCGGCCCAGCGCGAATTGCCTCGTCTGTACGCGGGGTACTACGTGGCGGAGCTGTTGTCGGAATTGACCGACAATGGCGACCCGCACCCGGAGTTGTTCGCCCTGGCCGACGAAACCCTCCTGGCCCTGGACTCCGGCCGGCCGGTGGCGCCGACGGTGCTGCGGTTTGAGGTGCTCGCCCTGCGGCTGCTCGGCCATTTGCCGTCGCTCGACGAATGCGTCGGCTGCGGCCAGAGCATCCCGGAGCAAGACCGGACGGCGTTCGGACTGGTAGCCGGCGGCGTGCTGTGCGCCCGGTGCCGGCCCGGCCAGCGCCAGGTTGTGAGCATCACGAGGAGCGGACTGGCCACCCTGCGGCGGTTTGCAACAGCGCACGGCGACTGGGATTCGTTGGTTTTAGAAGACCTGGTTTTGGAAGACAAGGTCCGCGGCGAGCTGCGCGGCGTGTGGAATAACTACCTCGCGCATCTGATCGGTCACAAGCCGCGGATGCACGAGTATTTGGGTGTGCTGGCTTCGGGCTAGTCGATACGCAACATTGAGGACACGGATGTCCCTGCTTCGCACCTTGATCCTCAGCCTGCCGGCGCTGCTCCTGGCGGTGTTGGCAGGTGCAGGCTGTGCCACGCTCAGCGACGCGGCCGCGACGAACCCGCTGACGGGCCGCCCGACCGCTTCGTCGCGCGACGACGACGATGAGCACCGCGGCCTGACCTGGAGCGATTTCTCGCCCGACAACATCGGCAAGACATTCAAACGGGCGACCGGCCGCGGTCCCAACCGCGAGGTGGCCAAGCAACTTTACGCCCAGGCCGATGCCGAATATCGACAGGGGGCGGCGGTCGAGGGTGCCGAGCGAAACCGCCTGTTCGAATCGGCCGCCCCGAAATTCGCCGAAGCCGCCGACCGCTGGCCCGACTCGGCCCTGGCAATGGACGGCTATTTCATGGCGGGGGAGGCGATGTTCTTCTCCGATCACTACGCCGCCGCCAACAAGCACTACGAAGAGCTCGTCAAGGCCTTCCCCAATAACCGCTACATCGACATCGTCGATCAGCGGCGGTTCGCGATCGCCGAGTACTGGGTCGAGATCGACCGCACGAACCCCGAAGAGTTCTATTACATCAACTTCCTCGACAAGACGCGCCCCTGGAAGGACGCCCGGGGCCACGGCCTGCGAGTCTTTGACAAGATTCGGATCGACGATCCGACCGGCCGCCTGGCCGACGATTCGACGCTGGCCCTGGGGAACGAAAATTTCGCCCGCCGGAAGTTCATCAAGGCGGACGACTATTACAGCGACTTGCGGAAGGCTTACCCGTCGAGCGAGCACCAGTTCAGTGCACACTTCCTCGGCCTGAAGGCCAAGCTCAACAGCTACGACGGCCCGGCCTATTCCGGCGCTCCGCTCGACGAAGCCGAGAAGCTCATCAAGCAGATGCGGCGGGCGTTCCCGCAGGAATGTGAGAAGGAGCGGGAATACATCGAACGGGCCGCGGCTGAGATTCGCTTCAAAAAGGCCGAGCGATTGGCTTTTCTGGCACGGTATTACGATTGGCGGGGCGAATATCGGGCCGCGCGGCATCACTACGAGCGAATCGCAATGGACTATGCCGATACGCCACTTGCCGCTCGGGCTCAGGAGCGGATCGGCCAGATCGCGGATTTGCCCCCCGTGCCGCCGCAGCGGGCTCAGTGGCTGGTGAATCTGCTTCCTGAAACCGACAAGGTCAAGCCGCTTCTGGCCGCAACCGCCCGCGAGCGAGCGCGGGAAGCGGAAACGGCCATCGCCCGCCAGCCGGAAGAGACGGTTCAACGTTAACACGATGTCCGATTTCAGATTTCAGATTTCAGATTTCAGATTTGAGGTTGCGTCGCGCTGGCTGCAATCTGCAATCTGCAATCTGCAATCTGAAATTGCGCTGCTTGTGGTCATCGCACTTTTACTGCCAGGTTGCGCGGCCTATCAGTTCGGCAATCGCTCGCTCTACCGCCCCGATATCCGCACGATTCACGTGCCCGTCGTCGAGTCCGACAGCTTCCGCCGCAATCTGGGGGAACGGCTGACCGAGGCGATCGTCAAAGAGATCGAGCTGAAGTCGCCCTACAAGGTCGTCGGCGCCGCCGAGGCCGACAGCGTCCTCTCGGCCCGCATCATCTCGGACAGCAAAAAGGTCCTTTCCGAGAACCGCTTTGACGAGCCGCGCGACATCGAGGCCGATTTCTTCGTCCAGGTGAGCTGGGTCGATCGCCGTGGCGACATCATCATGAGCCACAACGACATCCCCGTGCAGCCGTTGCTACTCAACGTCAGCCAGACCGCCAGCTTCGTCCCCGAAGCGGGCCAATCGCTCGCCACGGCCCATCAAGAGGCGATCCACCGCCTGGCCGAGCAGATCGTCGGGCAGTTGGAATTGGCGTGGTAAGTGGGACAGGTTTGTAACCTGCCTTCCCTAACCCGTGACAACGCCCACCCGCCGCGGTATTCTAGACGCAACGTCTGGAAAAGAGGCTGGCGTATGACATCGCTCCTTGTTTGCTCGGTGGTAGCAATTCTCGGTCAAGCCGCCCCCAACTCGCCCGCTGAAGAGCCGCCAGCCGCCAGCGACGTCGATCGGGCGGAAGAAACGGTCCGCCGGGCACGGACCGAGGCCCAGCGCTACGAGATCCTGCGGGACGACGACCGGCAGGCCAGGGCGGAGCTTCAGGACAAGCCGATTCTCAAATGGTCCAATCCCAGCGAAGGGAGCCTCTTTGGCAGCGTCGTGCTGTGGACCGTCCAGGGCCGGCCGGAAGCGGTCGCCTCGATCTATCGCTGGTACGGGGACAAGCAGGAATTTCATGCCGAGATCAAGTCGCTCTCGACACATGCGCTTAAGGTCACACGCAACAAGGAGACGACTTGGGACGCCCAGCCTGCGGACGTCAAGTTCCAGGAGCTGGCGCACGAGGCCCCCGCCGCCAGCGAAGCCGGTCGCTTACGGCAAATGCGCGATATCGCCCGACGATTTGCCGCTGCGCTGATCCATCCCCGCCGGGGAACCAACGAGCTACGACTTCTGCCGCAGCCGGTCTATCGCTACGAGAAAACGCCAGACAACGTCGTCGATGGAGGCCTGTTTGCCTTCGTCCAAGGAACTGATCCAGAAATCTTCCTCCTGGTTGAGGCCGAGAAGGCTGCCGCTGGAGTGCGCTGGAGATACGCAGTGTCGCGGATGAACATGCATGAGCTACACCTGTCGCTCGACGGCAAGGAAGTGTGGAGTGCCAACCAGTTGACATGGAACGAAGTGAGCAGCCGCCGCGGTCCGTATGCGATTCTGCTGCTGGAGTATTAGACGAAACATTGTCACTTGTCATTCGTCACTCGTCACTTGGATCCGTGGACCAATCAACGACAAATGACAAGTGACAAATGGCTTCGCCGTCCCCGCTTTGGCTTGCGGTTCAGCCTCCGCGCGTTTCTCGGCGGCGTAACGCTGTTTTGCATTTTGCTGGCCTGGCAACTGCACCGGGCCAAACAGCAGAAGGAGGCGGTGGCGGGCATCCGCGCCGCGGGAGGCTGGGTCCACTACGACTACGAGCGCCCTGATTCGCTTACTGCAAGCATTGACCCAGAGGCGCGACCGTGGGAGCCCAAGTGGCTCTTGGCGCTCGTCGGCATCGACTTCTTCCACGACGTGGTCGAAGTCAACATGGTCTATGAGGGTGACGGCCAAGAGCGACAGGATAACACCAAGCCGCCGGTGAATATTGCCCCGCAACTGGCTCATTTTCCGCGGCTGCGGTGGCTACTCATGAGCGGGCCGTTCATCGACGACAAAGGGATGGACGCGGTCGGACGGCTGAAGCGGCTGGAGTCGTTCTATCAGTGGAACGGCCAGCACATCACCGATGCGGGCGTCGCCCATCTGCGGGACATGCCGCGGCTGAAGTACATCCATTTGGCTTCGTCGCAGGTGGGCGATCGCGGTATGGAGACGCTGGCGAAGCTGCCCAATCTCGAAGGGCTATCGATGCAGGGGAACAAGTTCACCGATGCCGGCCTGGCACACCTCGCCGGTCACTCGAAGCTGACCGATCTGTGGGTCGGCCGCCTGGATGGATTGAGCCCGATCACCGACGCAGGCGTCGTGCATTTGGCCAAAATTCCCAATCTCGCGGAACTCGACCTCCAGTACACGCGGGTGACCCCCCAGGGCTTGACGCCGCTTCAAGGGCTGCCGAAGCTCAAGAACTTGATGCTCAGCGGCAGCACGGCCGACAACTACGCTGCAGTGGCCCCGATGTTCCCCAATTGCAACGTGGACGCCAACCGGAATCCGCAGCCGAGGAGTGTCCCAGACTCAAGCCCAGGCGAGGCAACCTATGCCGAAGTACGTGATTGAACGCGAGATCCCCGGAGCAGGAAAGCTCTCGGCCCAGGAGCTGCAGGCGATCTCGCAAAAGTCTTGCAGCGTCCTGCAAAAGCTCGGCCCGCAAATCCAGTGGCTTCAGAGCTTCGTGACCGACGACAAGGTCTATTGCGTCTACATCGCACCGAGCGAACAACTGGTGCGCGAGCATTCCCGGCAGGGCGGTTTTCCGGCGAATCGGGTGTCTGAGGTAAAAGAGGTGATTGATCCGACTACGGCGGAGCGGTAGGCGCAGGGATTCGTGTTCGAGTTCTGAGTACTCAGTACTGAGTACTAGGTACTGAGTACCGTGTAATTGATTGGAAATCGCCCCAGCTCAATCGCCCCGCCCCGGCCACTCCGCCCCCTAAGGGCGATCAAGAATTCGTTTCACTCCACCGTCCAGAGCCTCAACGAATCCGCGTCTTTGACGTAGATCCGGTTGCCGGTGACGATTGGATAGGCGTGGGTCGCCTTGTCAGCCACCTTGTAACTCGCGAGCTGTTTGAATTCCTTGTCGCTCGGCTCATAGACGACGAGCTGTGAGTTGGGCGTCAGTGCGAAGAGCACCGAGCCGGCATCGACGATCGAGCCGTAGCCGGCCTGGCCGCCGCCCATGCCGCGCCCTTTCCCCTTGCCGCCGGCCGGTGGCGTGGGAGTGGCCGCGGGTGTGGGCGCGATGGCCGAACTCCACAGTGTCTTGCCGTCCTTAGTATCGACGCAAAAGAGCTCATTGCGCCCCGTAAGACCGAAGAGCAGGCCATTCTTGAGGATGGGCGTGTTGTATTCGACGCGGCTCTCCTGGTTGCTCCAGAGCTTGGACGACACGAACTTGTCGCCTTCCTTGGCGAGCTTCACCGCCCGCGCTGGGCCGTCTAGGTAGATCAGCGTGTCGCCGGTAATGATCGGCGTAGCCGCCTTGTAGCGACTGCCGCCCCCTTCATAGAGCATCTCCCAGACGTGCTTGCCGTCGGCGGCGTTGATCGCCACGATCCCGTCACCGACCTGGCCAATAATGAGCTTCGTGCCATCAACCGTCATTAACATGGGCGACGAATACGACGTCGGGGCGCCGGACCACTTCCACTTCTGTTCGCCTGTGGTTAGATCGTAGGCAACGACAGAGCCATTGTTATTGCCTCCGAGTTGGGCGATGCAGAGCCCGTTGGCGATGATTGGCGAGGCAGAGGTGAAAAACATTGGCCAGGATTTGAAGTCGTCCTTGCTCCAAAGGTTTTTGCCCGACGCAGCGTCGTAGCAGCGAAGCTGGCCGCGGACGCCAAGCGTCACTACCTTGCCATCAGCGACGGCCGGTGAGCAGCGCGGACCGACAAAGCCGGAGCGGGCCGGAGCGCCGTCGGCCCCGGTTGCCTCGTACTTGTCCTCCCAGACCTTCTCGCCAGTATCGGCGTTGAGGCAGCGGACGACTTCGTTGCCCCCTTCGCGGGTGTGGACATACAGCCGATCGCCAACGAGGGCAGGCGTTGCCACGCCGTCGCCGACCACGACTTCCCACTTTCGCTTCAGCTCGGCGGGCCAGGTCGCGGGGACCTTGAAATCGGCAACTCTGCCGTCGCGGTTGAGCCCGCGCCACTGCGGCCAGTCGGCCGCCACCAGCGACAGCGAAGCCAAGACCAACAGCGCAATTGTGAAGCGTCGAGATAGCATTTTATGGCCCCATGCGAGAGGGTAGGCAGAGAAGAGTCGTCGCTTAAACCCCGCGGTCGGCGGCCAGTTTCGGTCCACTTACACCCGCGTAGAGCGCTCTTTCGCGGAGCGAAGGCGACACTGTGCCCCGTTTGGAGGGCGGCTAAGATGAAAATATGTCCGCCGAACCGACTTCCCTCGACGCCCGCTATCCCACGCGCGCCACGTCGTGGCGATTGCGAACAAGGACGCTGGAGTTCGGTCCGCTGCCGCGGCTAATGGGCATCGTTAATGTGACGCCCGACAGCTTTTCCGATGGCGGCAAGTTCCTCGATACTCGGGCGGCAATCAACCACTGCCTGCGGCTGTTGGATGAAGGGGCGGATATTCTGGACATCGGCGGCGAAAGTACGCGGCCGTACGCAACACCCGTGTCTGCAGACGAAGAGTTGGCCCGCGTTTTGCCCGTGATTGGTGAAGTCATTCGCCTTCGCCCGGACGCGATCCTCTCGATCGACAGCAGCAAGGCCGCTGTTGCCGAAGGTGCCGTTGCTGCCGGTGCCGAGCTTATCAACGACGTGACAGGACTAATTGCGGCGGAAATGATCGCCCTCGCCGCTGGCACCGGCGCCGGCGTTTGCGCGATGCACATGCAAGGAACGCCGCAGACGATGCAAGACAACCCTTTCTACGACGATGTCGTGGAAGACATTTATATGTACCTTTGCCAGCGGCGCGATGCACTCGCCGCTTTCGGCATCGCCCGCGAGCGGATTTGCCTCGATCCGGGCATTGGCTTTGGCAAGACGCACGAGCACAATCTGGAGCTGATGCGCGGCTGCGGTCGGTTTCATGACCTGGGCTGCCCGCTGTTGGTTGGGCATTCGCGGAAGGGATTTATTGGAAGGGTCGCGAAAGAAGCGCGAAGCCAGGAGCCGGGGATCAGGAGCCAGGAGCCAGAGGATCGAGTCGCGGGGACGATTGGCGGGGCCCTGGCGCTGGCGCGGCAACGGGTGCAGATCATCCGCGTGCATGACGTCCGCGCAGTCCGCGAGGCCCTCTTGCTCTTCGAGGCTTGTGGCGGGTTTGGAGTGAGGCAATCTGAAATGCGAAATCCTAATTCCTAAATCTCCTGAGGTTCTCATGGCTGACTGGCTCGAAGCAGGTTCCCAGGCTCCCGCGTTTACCCTGCAGGCCGACGACGGCTCGACCGTCAAATTGGCCGACCTGAAGGGGAGCCCTGTCGTGCTCTACTTTTATCCGGCCGACGACACGCCCGGCTGCACGAAGGAGGCCTGCGCCTTTCGCGATCGTGCGGCGGAGCTGAAGAAGCTTGGGGCCAAGGTCTATGGCGTCAGCCCCGACGACGTCGCCAGCCACGTCAAGTTCAAGAGCAAATACAAGCTCAACTTCCCGCTGCTCGCCGATCCCGATCACAAGGTGGCCGAACAGTTCGGGGCCTGGCGCGAAAAGAACATGTACGGCAAAACGTCAATGGGAATCGCCCGCTCGACGTTCCTGATCGGCAAGGACGGCGTCATCAAGAAGGTCTGGAAGGCCGTGAAGGTCGATGGCCACGATGTGGCCGTAATCGAGGCGCTCCAAGAGTTGGTCGCCAACAACAAGTGACCAATGACGAATGACCAATGACGAGTGACGACTAATCAATGGCCAAATGCGAAGAAGGCTATCTGTGCGACGTCTGCGGCGGCGACGTCGAGAACATCTGGGACAGCGATCTGTATCTCCGCTATGTGATTGGCCAGGTCGATCCTGAAACGCTCCATACGACGCGCGAGCGCCACATCCGCTGTAACCCAACGCTGGCTCAATTCATCGTCGCGGAGGAATTTGAGGCGGTCGCAGTGGATGGGCCATTCGACAAACGCCAGCTCGATCCGGGCTACGTCCGTGCCCAGGAGCGGCTGGTGACGCGTGGCTGGCATCGGCTCAAGGAGCTGGCCCACCTCGAAGGGCTCTCGCTGCTCGAATATCCGCTGCCGGAAGTGTGCGAGCGGATGCGGTCCGCGCGCTGAGTCGCACGTCGTCACTGGCTCATCGGCGGAAAGTGCACCTCGCCGAGGGCCGGCAGCTCCTGGTACTTGCCGTTGAACTTGCCGTTTTGGCGGGGCAAATCGGCGGTCGTGTAATGAGCTGCCTTGTCGCGCAGCGCGTCGATGATCGCTTCGCGCGGGTTGCCGCCGAAGTTGAACTGATCCTCGATCACATCCTCCGCCAACGGCCCCTTGGTGCGAGTTCTCCGCTGGCCAACTTGAAACTTGTCCTCGACTTCGTCGAACAAGATCATCCGTTCATTCTTCCACGTCTCAGTGTCGTCCGGCGTTAGAAACCGCCATCGGAAGTGGAGGCCCGGAATCGGCATGCGGTTGGTGAAGCGATTGCCGCTGTCAAAGACCTCCGTCTCCGCCCGCAGCCGCCATTTGCTTTTACCGATGGTGAATCCCTTCTTCTGCAATAGGGCGACTTGCTCCTGGCCGAGGATTTCGCCCCGTTCCTTTTTGGCGAGATCAACTTCGATGGTAAGAGGCATCTGCGGAGTGAAAACTTCCTGCGGACTGGCCGGCCCGGTGTCATAGGCGACCAGTTCCACGGGGCGCAGGGCCATCTTCTGATCGCGATTCGGATCCCACGGCTCCGCGGGTTTCCCCTCGTCCTCCGGAACGGGACCCAGTCCCCACAGGCGTCCATCCGGCGAGTCGGCCAGACAATGGCAACTGTACCGCGCCACGGGAATGCGACAGCGCAGATCGATCATCTGCCCGCCGATAAGCACGCGTTGCTGGTCGAGTGCCACGATCGACCAGCCCAGCACGCGCGTAACTGGCAGCGGCGCATGGGCCTTCCCACTGGTCAGGTCCCAGGCCAGCAGCACCGCCGTCAACTGGGCGAGGGTGTTGTCGATGCGCTGGCCCACATACGCCAGCAGCTTTCCATCAGGCGAAACGGCTAGATCAGGATACGTGTCGGGCAGTTGGGCTCCTGTAAGCGGCAGCCGGCCGAGGCAGCGGCCGGTGTCTGTCTCTAACAGGTCGATGTGGCTCGTGCCCTCGGCGGCGCCTACGACGGCCAGCCACGCCCGCCCACGGACTGGTGCAACTGGCAGCCGATAGTCGCCCGCGACCTCGAACACGGCCTTGCCTGCGGGGACGTCCCAGGCGGTCAGCTTGCCGTCGCCGAGGGTCAGCAGCCGCCCCTGTTGCGACCAGCCAACCCACTGAATGGGCACACCGCGGCCATAGGCGTCGATGCCGAGGATTCGCTTTCCCGATTCGTTCCAGACATCGACGCGGCCCAAATCGGCCGGATCGCGGAGAGCCAGCCGGCTGCCATCAGGCGCGAGCGCGGCGGCGACCATGACCTCGGCCAGGTTGATTCCCTGACCATTTGTCGGCGATATCACCCACGGCAGCAGTGGAATTGCGGGCCCGCTCGCCGTGCCGGTCCGCAAGTCAAAGCGGTGCCAGTAGATCCCTTTGGGCTGCGTGTACTGGCCATTGGTCCAACCAGAGACGGTCGTCCAGCCGTTCAGAAAGGAGGCGTGCATATTGCCCATCAAGATCTGGCTGGTTGGAATTTGGATGGCGCCGATAAGCTTCTCGGCATTGGCGGGTGGAGACGGCGGCACGGTCCAGGTTGCTGGCGGCGTCGGCGTCGTCTC
>Ga0065705_10104297_pt1 | contig 22874 bp, 23 predicted proteins | sample SwibulcommuniRL2_FD_59092 | JGI IMG/M metagenome (GOLD analysis project Ga0065705, IMG submission 59092) | Bulk soil microbial communities from switchgrass field near Rose Lake, East Lansing, Michigan, USA - RL2 Bulk Soil v2 (version 2) | ecosystem: Environmental > Terrestrial > Soil >...
ATCCCGGGCATTAGCAATGGTAGAGTAATGCGCTTGAACGTTTCCCATTCATCCGCGCCGAGATCAGCTGCAGCTTCCTCCAGCGTGCGATCAAAGTCGGCAAGGCGGGCGCGCACAATTACATAGACGAAGGGGATGTCGAACGCAATGTGTGAGATGGTAATTGTGTGCAAGCCAGTGCTCGCCCGAATACCAAATACATTTTGTAGAAATGGAAAGAGAGCCTGATTGAAAAACAGCAACAGAGCTATCCCCATCACGATTTCCGGGATCACAATCGGGAGATACAGGTTGGCGTCAAACGCGGTGCGGAGATTGAAACGATAGCGCTCCAGGGCCAGTGCGGTCAAAGTCCCAATCAGGGTGGAAGCAATGGTGGCGATCAAACCAACCAGCAAACTATTGCGAGCCGCATCCAGCAATTCCTTGTTTTGCGCCAGCGATAAATACCATTCCGTGGAGAATCCCGTAAATACCGCCACAGAACGAGTGTTGTTGAACGAAAATATGATCAGGATTAGGACCGGTACATAGAGAAAACCGAACACCAGGGCAGCGTTGGTCCCTAGAAGCCAGTTGCCGATGCGGGTGCGTAAACGCACCTGCTGACGCGGATACGCGGGGAAGGCAGCAGAACGCGCCGTCACATTGCCCTCCGGGTTTCTTCGCTGCTCGAGCGAAAATAGAAGATCACACCGATCAGCACCATCAACATCAGGATCAATGACATGGCTGATCCAAACGGCCAGTTACGCGAGACACCGAACTGACGGTTGATCAATGTGCCGATCATCTCGATCTTGCCGCCTCCCATAATGTCCGGCGTTATGAAGGCACCCACTACAGGGACAAATACAAGGACAAGTGCGGCGATGACACCTGGCAGCGTCATGGGCAGCATAATACGCAGAAACGCCCGCCACGGTGGTGCACCCAGGTCAGATGCGGCTTCCATGAGCGAGTGATCAAATTTTTCGATGGAGGCGTACATAGGTAGAACGGCAAAAGGCAGGTATCCATAGATCAAGCCAACGTTGACTGCGAATTCATTGAACAGCAAATTGAGAGGCTGGTTGATTAAATGTAGGCCCATCATGAAAGAGTTCAATAATCCTTCGGTTGCCAGCACCTGCTTCAAAGCATAAGTCCGAACCAAAAAATTCGTCCAAAAGGGAATAATGACCAATATCATCAATGCATCGCGCCAGACTTGATTTTGTCGTGAAATGAAATAAGAAAGGGGATATCCGAGTGCGATGCACCAAAAGGTGACGACCAGTGCAATTCGCGCCGAATGTCCAAAAATACCAATATAAAGGAATGAATCGCAATTCGGACCGGAAAATTGTGAGCTACAAGCATTGAATAATTGTCTGTAATTTTCAAGCGTGTATACGGGCGGAAGCTTGATACTCCCGGCACGACCGCGTTCTACAAAGCTGATAAACAACACGATCAGCAATGGCAGGTTGAAAAACAACAGGATCCAAAGTGCACCTGGGCCGATCAAACCGAATAACTGTAGTGACTTTTTGCGGCGAAAGTAATTTAACATGACATCTACTCTATTCTGTAAGAATGCGAGGTGAATTTCGGGTGAAGGATACGGTTACCTCCTCACCAGGGTTGGAAAGTTGGTAGGCCTGATTTACGTTTTGCTCGCGGATGCGAACTTTTTGTCCGCCTGCGAAACGGACACCATAATGTGTGTCAGTTCCGATATAGATCACATCCTCCACACGGCCATTGAGATTGTTTCCACCTTTGACCTCGGAATTTAAGCGGAGTTTTTCTGGTCGCACCGCGACCGAAACGGCCTGGCCGTTCGTAAATGTTCGACTCGATTCCACACAAACGGTTCCTGTGCCTGGCAACTCAATTTCAACCTCCGAACCATTTTGCACTTTCACCGTTCCATCGACGAAATTTGTTTCTCCAATAAAGTCAGCTACGAACTTGTTCGCAGGGCGTTCATAGATTTCTTCTGGTTTTCCGATCTGCAACGCAACACCTTTGCTCATGACGGCGATACGGTCGCTCATCGTCAGAGCCTCTTCCTGGTCATGGGTGACATAGATAAACGTAATACCAACCTCGCGCTGCAACGTTTTCAGTTCCAGTTGCATTTCTTTTCGGAGCTTCAGGTCCAGTGCGCCAAGAGGTTCATCCAGCAGTAGCACCTCGGGTTTATTGATCAGTGCCCGCGCCAGAGCAATACGCTGTTGCTGCCCACCGGACAATTGCTTGGGACGCCGCATCTCCATGCCTGGCAAACGAACCATTTCCAGAGCCTCCGAAACACGCCTGGACCGTTCCGACCGTGCGACACCTTTCATCTCCAAACCAAAACCGATGTTCTGTTCAACGGTCATATGAGGGAAGAGGGCGTATTGTTGAAACACGGTATTGACTGGTCGTTGAAATGCGGGCACCTGACTCATTTCTTTGCCATGGATCAAGATGCGGCCTTCTGTCGGGAGTTCGAATCCCGCGATCATTCGCAGAGAGGTGGTTTTGCCGCATCCGGATGGACCAAGCAGGGAAAAGAATTCTCCATCTTTGATCTGCATTGTGACGTGATTGACTGCGGCTAGGATTCCTCCCTCAGGCGTGATGAATTGTTTTACAACATCACTCATTTCAACAGCAAACTCGTTTGTCATGTCTCTTCTCCTCCGAGCGTGTTTCTTTGATTGTAATAGTTTTTTTGTTGGAGTCCAGCAACTTCTTTTGGATTTCGCAGCGCCGGGAGCTTACATTCAAGATTTACATGGTTCTGGCCACCGCTCCTACCGCATCATTCAGCCGATTCAAACCTTCGTCGATCTCTTCCTGTGCAATGATCAGCGGCGGCTCGATGCGGATCGTCTGGGCGCTGGCCAAAGTTCCGGCGACCAATACACCACGCTTGAATAACTCTGCTGCAACCTTGTAACCCAGTTCTGGCGTCTGGAAGTGCTGACCGATCAACAGACCTTTGCCAGTCACCTTTTGGTACACCTGCGGAAATTCTTCGGCAAGTTCATCCACTCGTTCTTTCAGATAAGAACCTTTCGTTGCCGCCTGATCCCAAAGTCGATCGCGCAGCGTAATATTGATAGTGGCAATAGCCGCGGCGCAAGCCAGTGCCCCACCGCCTGTGGTCGTCGTATGCATGAACGGATTCGGATACATCATTGGCTTGAAAATCTCTTCGGTTGTGGTCACCGCGCTAACGGGCATCACGCCCCCGCCGAGGGATTTGGCGGTTGCCATAATGTCAGGCTCGATATTCCAATGATCCACGCCCCATAGTTTGCCGGTGCGTGCGAGGCCCGTCTGCACTTCATCTGCGATCAGCAGAACACCGTATTTCCGGGTTGCGAGGCGCACACGCGGCCAAAAATCCTCAGGCGGGACAATCGCACCCGCTTCCCCTTGAATCGGCTCAAACAAAACGCCAGCCACACCGACGCCAACCTTGTCACAGATCTCCAATTGGCGTTCAACCGCATCTGCATCGCCGAACGGAACGTGATAGACCTGTCCGCCATACAAGGTGCCCATCGGCTGCCTGTAATCTGCCTTGCCCATCATGGAAAGCGAACCCATCGTCTTGCCATGAAAGCCCTTGAGAGCAACGATGAATGCGGACTTACCTGTATATAACTTCGCGATCTTGATCGATGCTTCAATCGCCTCGGTTCCGCTCGCCGCGAACCACGAATACTTCAAATCGCCCGGCGTGATCTCCGACATCAACTTTGCCAGCACACCGCGCAAGGGATCGATCAGTTCCTGGCTCGGCATCGGGGTGCGCCTGACCTGGGCGACGACTGCATCCACCACTTCGGGATGGCACCAACCCAGATCCATCATGCCGAAGCCACCGAGCCAATCGATGTATTGACGACCCATCACATCGGTGAATGTCGAACCCTTGCCAGACCATTCCACAGACGCCCAATCGCCCGCCTCTGTTACGGACTTGCGGTATTCCAACCAGCCGCGGTTGAAGTGCTCGGCGAAGTTCTGTTTCGACTCATCGATGATCCATTTCGCCTGCGATTCTGCGGGAAAAGTTTCCTGTTTGATGATATCAAGCCATTGCGACGAATAAGATAATGCCGCTTCGTAATTGTTCATAATAGATTCCAGTAGGGACAAGCAACTGCCTGTCCCTACAAAAAGAATTAGAATTTTCTGGTCCAGTCTTTGGGCCAGCGTTCGACGACGACCTTCTTCTGGGTGAAGAACTCAACCGCATCCATGCCCTGCCCATGCATATCGCCGAAGAAACTTTGCTTCCAGCCGCTGAACGGGAAGAATGCCATCGGCGCTGCCACGCCAATATTGATACCAATATTTCCAGCTTCGGCTTCATAACGAAACTTGCGCGCTGCGGAACCACTCGACGTGAACAGACTCGCCTGGTTGCCATATTGCCCGCTGTTGACCAGCTCGATGGCATCATCCACTGTGTTGACATGCATCAGGCTCAGCACCGGTCCAAAGATCTCCGTTTTCGAGATCTCACTGCCACGGGGCACATCTGCGAGGATTGTAGGACGCACAAAATATCCGCCCTCGTATCCCCGGATAGACGTACCGCGTCCATCTACGGGAACGGCTGCCCCTTCCTGGATGCCGAGTCCTATCAACGACTCGACTCGCGCTTTAGATGCGGCGTTGATCACCGGTCCCATTTGGACACCCGCATCCAGCCCATAGCCAACGACTCGCGTCGACGCCGCGTCACAGATCAACTCAGTGAAGGTATTGCGCGCCTCCGCCACGGTCACCGCAAACGAAACCGCCAGACAACGTTGTCCCGCACAGCCAAAAGCAGAGTCGGCGATGATCTTGGTCGCCATATCCATGTCGGCATCTGGCAGCACGATGACGGGATTCTTCGCGCCACCCTGTGCCTGGACGCGCTTGCCATATTTGGCAGCGGTCGCATAGATGTATTTGGCAATATTCGTCGAACCGACAAAGGTGATCGCTCGAATCGAGGGATGTTCCAGGATCCCATCCACGACGTCCTTGGCACCGTTGAGCAGATTCACGACCCCCTTCGGGAATCCGACCTGCTCGATGAGTTTCATCACAAACTGCATGGTCATGGGCACTTTTTCGGAAGGTTTGATAATGTACGTGTTTCCCGCCGCCAGAGCATAGGGCAGATACCAGAACGGGATCATCCCGGGAAAGTTGAACGGCGCGATCGTGGCACACACCCCGAGCGGTTGGCGCAACATGATCTCGTCAATACCTGGTGCGATGTCTTCGACGATTTCCCCTTTGCCCATCATCGGCATGCCGCAGGCGACTTCCACGTTCTCGTAGGCGCGGACCATTTCCGCTCGGGCTTCTTCGAAGGTCTTGCCGCACTCATTGGTGATGAGCCGTGCGATCTCATCTCCGTTTTCACGCAATAACCCGCGCAGTTTGAAGAGATACTGCACCCGATCCTGGACGGGAGTCCGTCTCCAGGCGGGAAAGGCATCACCCGCGGCTTTCGCGGCAGCCTCGACAGCATCTTTTCCACCCAGCGGAGTCCTGGCGATGACCTGCCCCGTTGCCGGGTTGATGACATCGAAGTGTTCGGCTACTTCGGGCTTGACCCACTCCCCGTTGATGTAATTCAGAATTTCCATGAGTTCTCCAGCAGAATAATTGATACTTCGATACTCGAACCAAATTTCCGAATATCGAGTATCGAATTACGAGGTTTGCTTATCCATCAGCTCCGCCAGCCCCTCGTCAAGGAGAATTAGTCCTTCATCCAATTGCTCTTCCGTGATGACAAGCGGTGGCACAACGAACAAAATGTTCTTAAAATTGAACACGTATACGCCATTTGCAATCAGGAAGTTCTTTAGCGGCGTCAAGTCCATGGGCTCTTTGGTTTCGCGATTCTTTACCAGTTCCAGAGCAGAGAACATACCAATATAGCGCACATCCCCAACGGACACGTGTTTTGACTTCAACACCTCAAGCTGGGTACCCAGATATTTTCCAACCCGTTTGGCATTTTCAAAGATACCATCCTCCTCATAAGCTTCGATCGTCGCCAGCGCAGCAGCACACGCTAAGGCATGGCCACTGTAGGTTAGGCCCGCATACAACATCTTGTCATCAAAGAATTTCGCGATCTTCTCTCGGACGATCACCGCGCCCAGGGGAACGTAGCCTGACGTGATTCCTTTTGCGGTTGTGATAATGTCTGGCACCACATTCCAGTTATCCACGGCGAACCATTCGCCGGTGCGCCCCCATCCGCTCATAACCTCGTCCGAGATCAGCAGGATCCCGTATTTATCGCAAATCTCTCGCATCCGCGGCCAGTATTCATCGGGCGGGATGATAAGTCCGTTCGTGCCGGTCACTCCTTCAAGGAAGATCGCCGCGATCTGGTCCGGACCTTCATGCTCGATCACCTCTTCCACATGCTTGATGCACTCGCGATGACAGGTTTCTTTGGTCCATCCAAATGGGCAGCGATAGCAATACGGGTCGAGAAAATGGACTACACCCGGAAGCGCCGGCTCTACAGGCAAACGGCGATAATCACCGGTTAATGCCATCGCACCATGCGTTGCCCCATGATAGGAGCGATAACGCGCCAGGATTTTGTTCCGGCCCGTGTAGAAGCGCGCGATTTTGATTGCATTCTCGTTCGCTTCCGCACCGCCCAATGTGAAGAACGTTTTCTTCAAATCGCCAGGTGTGATCTCTGCCAGTTTTTTCCCCAATAGCCCGCGCGGTTCGGTAGCCATCCCCGGCGCGGCAAAGGTCAGCCTGGCAGCTTGATCCTGAATTGCCTTGACGACTTTTGGATGCTGGTGTCCCACATTGGTATTCACCAGTTGCGAGGCAAAATCGAGATAGCGCTTGCCATCTGTATCCCAGAAGTAGACGCCCTCCGCCCGCTCCATGGGAATGGGATTCACCTGCCCTTGATTTGACCAGGAATAGAAAGTATATTCCTTGTTGAGGTCAACGATCTCTTTCGATGTTAATTTGGTCATGGTAGCTCCAGGTTTGAATAGAAACGTACACAAGCGAACAGATACACGAGAGATAATCGTCTACGCGTCCGCGGATTTACTTCCTTACCTCTTTGACAATTTCGGCGTACACATTCAGTGTCTTATCGATATCGGCATCGCTGTGCTCGTAACACAGGAACCATGGCTCGCGCGCATCGTGGTCGGGCATCACGCCGCATTCAATCGCCTTTTCGGTTAACTTGAGGTACATGTCGTGATCGCTGTGCGCCCAATCGCGTTGGCATGTTACCGACTCGACCCCCAATGAAAAAGAAAACATCGCGGGATAGCCGCTCATGACCACCGGAATGTCATTGTCTTCGAAAATATCCTTTAGTCCATCCATCAGGCGCTGTCCGCGCTGCTCAATGGACTTGAGGATTGGCTTTGATTTCAACAGGCTCAGGGTTGCGTAGGCTCCCGCGACACCAGGCTTGTTATTGGTATAGGTTCCCCCCTGTGCGACTCCCTGTCCAATAATGGACATAACCTCTTTTTTACCCCCCAATGCAGCAATCGGGTAACCATTGCCCAACGCCTTGGCGTACGTGGCCAGGTCCGGTTTGATGTTGTAATATTCCTGGGCACCTCCGTTGGCGATGCGGAAGCCCGTCTTCACTTCGTCGAGGATAAATACACACCCATATTCTTCGGTCTTGCGGCGGAGCAGCTCCAAGAAGCCCGCCTGCGGATTGATCGCGGCGCAATTGCCCTGGCATGGCTCGGATATCACTGCCGCGATCTGCACCCCATACGAACGCATCACGCGCTCGAATCCATCGAAGTCATTAAATGGAAGTGTGATGATGAATTCACGCATGGACTTGGGAATGCCAGATGAAGCTGGCACAGGAATCGGGCTACGTCGATTTCCATACGCTTCCACCGGCGCATAGGTTGACCATAAGGTATGGTCATGGAAACCATGATAATTACCTTCGAATTTGAGAATCAGATCGCGACCGGTAAAGGCGCGAGCAACGCGAATCGCGTGCATAGTGGCTTCCGTTCCAGAGCAGGCGAGGCGCACCATTTCCACTGCTGGAGCCATCTCGGCAATCATCTCTGCAACCGCGACTTCCAATTCCCCCGTCATGGCGAAGAGAATCCCCTTCTGGATTTCTTCGATGACTTTTTGATCCACTGGATCATACGCATGCCCCAAAATAATTGGCCCAAATGCCATTCGATAATCAATATATTGTTTTCCATCCACATCCCACAAGTACGCCCCTTTCGCCTTTTCAACGTACGGTGTAATTCCATCTCCCCAGAAACGGAAGTTCGAATTTACTCCGAGTGGCATAACCTGCCGAGCACGTTTTTGTAGAGCCTGAGTCTGTGGACCAAACATACATTTCCTCCAAAAGAATGATTAGTGTGTTGCAGAAGCTTCGTTCTCAGCAAGCTCGCGCATGATGCTTTCCGGAATTCGCCATTGATAGACATCTTTGATGACCAGCGGAACGATGGATGTTGTCGTTTTGCGAACCCCAGGAACTTTTCGTACAACTTCGGTCACAAATTGATAGATCTCCCCTGTATCCTTTGCAACGATCTGGATGCTGACATCCGATTCGCCGATGCCACATGCCACATAGCTGACATTATCGAACTCAGCCATTTTGCGTGCCACTTCGAGGATGCGATCTGATTCGACCTCCAGCCACACATCTGCAATTGTCGTAAGGCCGAACGCCTGGGGTTTTGCAACAGCACTGATGCGGATCACACCTTCATCCACCATTCGGTCTATCCGATAGCGCACCGCCCGTTCCGAAACATCACCAATACGGCGCGCGACTTCGGAGGCAGGCATTCGCCCGTCCTCGAGAAGGAGATTGACAATTTTAGTGTCGGTTTTGTCGAAATTGTACATTTTTTGTCTGATTTTTGCCGAAAACGACAGAAGATGCGCAACTATACTTCAATACATTCTTACACGTCAAGGAGTAGTTTTTGATGCCCGAACCTGGTGCCTCAGGCAAGTCGATCAGCACCCTCACGGCTTGGAATCGCATCCCTGGCTCTTCAAATCTCATTCAAAAAATGGCGCTATTGTAGTGTAAGAATAGACTTGTTTATGTCGTCACTCGAGTGCAAATCTTAAATGCTGGGCGGATCACAGAGCTTTGTCACAACCTATTGAAACATATTTCACATTGACTATAATTTGTCAAACAGGTATAATTGATTCTTGGCATTATTTCAAACTAGTAGGAGCAAATTATGACAACACCAGATATCACAGCGGCAGCGCTCGAACCAAAAACCAAATTAAGCGGAAAAGTTTTGAAGACAACTTTGGCTGGGGCGCTTGTCGATGTAGGACAAAGTATTCCCGGTGTGATCCACATTTCGCAATTGAGCATGGAACCCGTAAATAAGGTTGAAGATGTCGTAAAAGAAGGTCAAACTGTAGAAGTGTGGGTGCGCCGTGTAAAGAAGGATCGCATCGAACTGACGATGATCCAACCTCTCGCACTCGAATGGAAAGAAATTGAGCCCGATATGGTTGTGAAAGGCAAAGTCGTTCGCCTCGAGGCATATGGGGCATTCGTGGACATCGGCGCAGAGCGCCCTGGCATGGTACACGTCAGCGAGTTGGCGCACGGTTATGTCAAGACCCCCAACGAGATCGTCAAGGAAGGCGATGAGGTCGAGGCCAAGGTTTTGGATGTCAACCGCAAGAAGAAACAGATCAAGCTGAGTATGAAGGCGCTCGAACCTCAGGTCGAAGAGTTCGTGCCTGCGAAGAAGGAAAACAAGAAACCCGGCAAACACGCATCCAAGAAGAACCAGGCAGAAGTCATGGAGCAGGTGGAGGATAAAGAGCCCGAACTGACCGCCATGCAGATTGCCTGGCAGGAAGCTCTGAATAAATCCAATGCTGAGCGGGCGTATAAGATAAAGCGTTCAAAATCAAGTGCATCGCAGGAGCAGGAAGAATTGCTCAGCCGCACCCTGAAGAAAAGACTTCCGACAGGCGGATAATCAAGTAAAGAGAAAGTCGTGCCACGGCACGACTTTTTTATTTGCTCTCTTCCAACTCTTTGAGGAATTTTTCCTTATTGGCAGTGCGCGCCGTTTTTCCACTGGATGTCTTTATGATCCATTTCGGTCCGACAACCTTGACGTGACGCAGGGCAATTGCCGAATTTTTGGTCACGTGAGCACGCAGTGCATCGGCGATTCTTTGATGTTCATCTTCATCATCCGAATCAACCTCGGCGATGATCACGACCTCTTCTGTACCCTGTGTATCATCAAACATTCCAAACGCAACCGATCGGCCGGCATGGACTCCGGGCACTTCATAGGTCAAGGTCTCCAGATCCTGTGGATAGACGTTCTTGCCACCTACAATGATCAGATCTTTCTTACGCCCGGAGACAAACAGCTCGCCGTGTAGGCTAAATCCGTAATCACCCGTCAAATACCACCCGTCCCGAAATGCCTGTTGTGTCGCATCCGGACGATGGAAATATACAGACAACATGCAATCGCTCAGCAGCGCAATTTCGCCGATAATACAATCAGGCAGATCGTTTCCATGCTGATCGAATATTCTGAGGCTTGTATTCTCAAGCGGACGACCGGAAGACATCATCTTCATGGACGGCCGTCCATCATAGGCGCTTCTGGCTATGCGTTCCACCATGAAGGATTCCCGGTCAAGCTCCATGACGACCGGCTCGCTTCCCAACGGGCTTTGGGTTACCCCGAATACGTTTTCTGCCATTGCGTACGACGTCTGAAGCGCTTCCCGGCGCAAGCCATACCTTTTGAAGAACTCGTAAAAAGCTCGATGGCTCTCATAGCGGACAGGTTCCGAACAGTTGATGACTGCACGCCACGACGAGAGATCCACGCCCTCCATGTGACGGTCGCGGATCTTCTGGGCACAGAAGTTGTAAGCAAAGTTGGGCAGCCAGGACAGTGTGCCGCGATATTTTGAAACCGACTGCATCAAGCGATACGGCGCCCGCACCCAATCGAACGGGGACATCAAGACCAACGGGATCCCTGAAAGGATAGGCATCAGGAAACCGGCAATGAGCCCCATGTCATGATAAAGCGGCAGCCAGGAAACGATCAGATCCTGATCGCTTAGGGAAAGAGCGTTGCCGTAGGCATTCAGTTGATTAAACACTGCCCGATGCGAAAGGGCTACCCCTTTTTGCAGACCCGTCGTGCCGGAAGAGTGTTGGAGCAGGGCGATATCGTCCGAGCCTTGTTCGAATCCACGCAACGAATCCAGAGGCGCTGTTGATTCTGTCTCGAATTGATCCGTCAGGATGACCCGCCGCACCGAATCACCCGGGCTTAATGCCGCCCGCACATCTGCCTCAAACTCCGAGTACGTGACAATCGCGGCAGGCTTGGTGACCGCTATTAAAGCGGCAAGGTCCGCTCGATAGCGTTCCGGAGAGAGTTTCTCTGTGAGGAATGGCATTATGGACGGTATGGCACCATGCAACATCGCTCCCCAAAACGCGTAAACCAGTTCCTCGCCATGCTGGAGAATTAACACGACTACGTCGCCGGGTTCAATGTCTTCGCGCGCAAGAGTCTGGGAAAACGCAACCGAACCGCGGATCAACCGATCGATGGTTAACGGCAAGTCGTCTTTGCCGGCGAACTGCAAAACAACGGAGACCCGCTCCGGATCCTGTTCGTGGAGCACCTTCAATCGATCAGAAACAATGGTCATCGACGGGACTCGATCAAAGTGACGAGTTGAGTCAGGCTGTCAAACGTCTCCGCATTGAGCTCCGTATCGTCAATGCGCACACCAAACGTATCCTCCACGAACAACGCCAAATCCATCAGACTGAAAGAATCGATCAAGCCGCTGGAAATAAGCGCTTCCTCCTTCGCAATTTTGCGGTTGGGTTGTTTGAGAATCTGGTCGGCAATATATTTTTCGATGCTTGCCAATATTGTTTCATCCACGATGATTGACTCCTAATCTACCGGCAAATGGATTGCAGAGCCGGGGTGATTTTTTGCACCAAGAGACGGTCGCCCTGAGGGGAAATATGCCATCCGGTATCGAAAAAGTATTCCGTGGGGATGGCATCCCACAAGTCAAGATAGTGCCAGTGATTTCTTTGTGCTTGTGCGGCCATTCGGTCGCGGTAATAATCATATGCCCAACGAGGATAGATCTCATTATAGCGGACATCGCTATTCTTCCCGGTCGCGACGAAAATAGGTTCGTTGATGAGCAACACCGGAACTGGATTGACCAGTTCATCCCCGGCTTGCAGTGCTATCAACATCATTTCGTCTTCCAACTCTGAGGCCGAGGTAACACCCTTGTATTTCACATCACTGTCGACATCCATGGAATGCGCGGCCGGAGTAGGGGACGATGTTGCCGTATCTGCATCACTAATCGTCCAAATCAAACCAAGCACCTGTAGTCTGATGAACCGGGCAAGTTCTGATCGGCGACCCACTAGCGTCTTTTCGTAGAATGCAGTGATCCCTATAGGGGAAGATGTATCTCCTACATCGAATGGAATCTGATACGTGTCCAGCACTTTAGCCGCACGGGCCTCGTTGGCAACAATAAATGGAGTTTGGCGCTGTGCCGTCAGAGTGTTCAGGGTCACAAACCAAGCGATCAGATCTGGTTGGGTTTCTCGCACTTTATCCAGAATGATCAGGTCCTTGACGACAGAGGGATGCGGGTACGCCAGGTTATAGAATTTCACTCTTCTGTTGCCGCAGGAAAGTCCAAATTCATTCCATAGAACGGAAATGGATTGTTGAGCCGGGGAGCCTTCACCCCAAACGGACGAATCGCCGATGAGCACAATCCGGAATTCGTCCGTCTTCTTCGGTGCAGAGATCTCGTGCGACGCTACCATGATATCCAAATCATCCACCATGACGCTATATAATCCCGCGTCATCCGAAAATGGAAGTCTGACTCTGCCCGGGAAGATCGTGTTATAGATGGAAACCTTGTAAAGGGGAGGATCGATTACAGCAAACCCAACGTTGATGATCAAAAATAATATCAGGGCTTTGAATATTAGCCGTAGAGGATTAATATCAGATTTCATCGCGCAAAACCCAGCAACTTGAGCATGGTCTGAGCTGCCAGGCCTGGCTCAGGCAATAGGAAGAATAGCCAGCCAAGGGCAACATAATGGAACGTGAGAAGAACGTTCACATATTTGAGTGTATTCTGGAAGAGGCGTGGCGTCCGATCCAGTGCAAAGCGTCCGCGCGCGAAATCACTCCAGCGGTTTTGAACAAACAATCCAATGCCATGCCAGAGCCCCCAGCAGACGAAACTGGCTGTGATACCATGCCATAAGCCAATCGTCACCATGGTTGTAAGCTGGGTGAAGAGTATGACCGTAAATGAGGGAAATGTCTGGTAATTCGCACGTAGGAATCGGGTCAGCGGGTTGAAAAGGTAGGATCGAAACCACTGAGTCAGGGTCATGTGCCAGCTAGCCCAGAATTGAGTCAAGTTGGGCTTCAAATAAGGAGCGGCGAAATTCTCCGGCAAGCGGATGCCCATCAGTCTTCCCAAACCGATCGCCATATCGGTGTAGCCACTAAAATCGAAGTAAATCTGGAAGGAATAGCCGTAAAGAAGCAGCCACAATCCACTGGGAGCGTCGATTTGTCGGGCAAACACTTCGTTGAGCGCAACCAACGCCAGAGTGTCGGCAATCACAAACTTCTTGAACAATCCAAGGATGAATCGCCTGCCTGCCTCGATCCATTCCTCGTTTTCAAGAGGTTTCGGATGACGCAAATCCTGTGTGAAATGCTCGAGGCGATCCAGGGGGCCAGCACTAAAGGATGGGAAGAAAATCACATAATTGACATACTCGGCAAGGGGGACGGCCGGCAGGCGTCCGGCTTTTCGATCCAGGATCGTATGCAGCAATCGAAAGGCGACATACGAGAATCCGAGCCAGGAAAAGTCGATTCCCGCTGTGACATCCTTTTCGCGCAGTCGAGAAATTTCATCGAAAAGCCTGCTGAATACCAGCGGCGTCTTGATCACTACGAAGAGCAGGATGATCGCGGCCGTTGCAAGCACAAACAGCAGGGAGGTAGGCTCTTTGAATCTTGATAGCCAAAAACCCAATGCCACTAAGAGCATCAAGAGAATCACCAGCCATTGCGGGCGTGGTGTGGCCGCAGTGAAGATCGTTTCAAGTTTGAAATAACGATTGAGATCAAAAAGCAGGACGACCCCTGACAAAATCAGTATCGCGGGATAATTTTGCTTCCAGCTTCGCACCTCAGGAGATGAGGTCAGCAGCCAGATCAGGACCGTGATCGCCAGCGTAGCGGTTGGAAGCCAATACGTCAACGTAATATCCTTTTGCATAGGCTGCAGCCAATAAATGATGAATGCACTGCTTCCCAACAAGATAAGTGAGCGTCCTCTTTTTAACCGTCCAACCAAAAGCGCAAGGAACGCAAGGATAAAAAGCTGCGAAAGCGTCATCTAGAATCCCTGATATATCCAGGTAGGAGAAGTATCCGCAGTGAAGATAATCAGGGCAAGTAGTATGAGACACAGGAGAAGCGCCAGCAAATTCTCCCGCGTAAAGACTTGATCGATTATTTTTTTCATGAGATTGCCTGCTAGGAATGCCTTAAATAGGCTTCCATGAATTCATCCAGGTTGCCATCCAGTATAGCCTGTGTATTTCCCGATTCATGCTCAGTGCGATGATCTTTCACCATTTGATAAGGATGCAGGACATACGATCGGATCTGACTCCCCCACTCTGCCTTGGTGTATTCACCGCGCAGGACGGCACGTTCCTCTTCCTTTTCAGCTTGTTTGAGCTCGAGTAAACGAGCGCGCAGGATGCGCATTGCAAATTCACGGTTCTGGGTCTGCGAGCGTTCGTTTTGACAGGTGACCACAATTCCCGTGGGAATGTGCGTAATGCGAACAGCCGTCGCATTTTTCTGAACATTCTGCCCGCCCGCGCCCGAGGAGCGAAAAACGTCCAGTCTGATATCGCCCGGATCGATCACGATTTCCGCTTCATCCATCGCCACCTGCGGCAATACTTCGACAAGCGCGAAGGATGTGTGTCTGCGATGCGCGGCGTCGAACGGGGAAAGCCGCACAAGCCGATGAACGCCCTTCTCCGATCGAAGATAACCGAAGGCGTATTCACCGTCTACGGCGATGGTGACGCTCTTGATTCCAGCCTCCTCGCCTTCGGTAATATCAAGGATCTCGGTTTGAAAGCCGCGCTCTTCGGCCCAACGCAAATACATGCGCTCTAACATGGCAGCCCAGTCCTGCGAATCGGTGCCACCCGCACCGGCATGGATAGCCAGGATGCCAGAGTCGTGATCGTATTTGCCGGAAAGCATAGCTGTGAAGGAACGTTTCTCCAGTTCAGCTTGTATGGCTGCGGTCTCCGTCTCCAACTCGGCGCGTAGACTTTCATCATCCAACTCCGCAAGTTCCAGCGCATCGTGAAGCCGGCGCGAGAATGCGCTCCAGGAATCCACCTCGGATTTCAGAGCGTTATATTGCTTCATCACCTGCTGTGCCTGGGAGGCGTTCCCCCAAAAATCAGGTGCTTCGATTTCTTTTTGAAGTTGGGTTAGGGTTTTCTCTTTAGACGCGAAGTCAAAGACGCACCAGTAATTGATCGACTAATTCCTGTGCAGGTTTCAAACGATTGACAAGGTCTTGCATTGAACCTCCAATGATTTAAGAACTTAAGATCCCGCGCACAAACGCCTCGGGGTCAAATGCGATAAGATCTTCGGGCTTTTCGCCAAGCCCAACAAATAGGATGGGAAGTCGTAGTTCGCGCTGGATGGCGAACGCCATGCCCCCGCGCGCCGACGAATCCAATTTCGATAAAATCACACCGGTCACGCCTACAGCTTCCTTAAACGCTTTGGCTTGCTGCAATGCATTTTGCCCGGTCGTGGCGTCGAGTACCAACCAAACCGCGTGGGGCGCCCCTTGCAGGGCTTTACCAATGACCCGATATACCTTCTTCAACTCCTCCATCAAGTTGAAACGGGTATGCAGCCGCCCGGCAGTATCGATCATCACCAGGTCCACGTCATGAGCCAATCCGGATTGGACGGCGTTAAACGCGACCGCGCCGGGATCTGATTCGGGCGCACCCGAAACCACATCCACATGGAGCCGGTCGCCCCACACCTGCAGTTGATCCACCGCCGCGGCGCGGAATGTATCAGCCGCGCCGAAGAGAAGGGTATTGCCATCGGACTGGAAGCGCTGGGCAAGTTTCGCCATCGTAGTCGTTTTGCCAGAGCCGTTGACGCCGATAACCATGATCACTGCCGGCTTGCTGCTCCATCGAGGCACAGACGAGGCGTCAAGCCGTAGGAGGAGCTCGTTCTGGAGCGCACCGGAAAGCTCCTCGGCGCGCGTCAAGCCCTGCTCTCGCACGATTCGCTGCATGGATTCCAGGATTTCCTCGGTTGTTTCGATTCCCAGGTCTGCTTGAATCAGGAGCGCTTCCAGGTCATCCCATGTTTCCTGCGTTATTTCGGTAGCACCAAATAAAGTTGCGAGCCGTCCAAAGGTTGTTTTGCTGGTTTTGGCAAGCCCACTTCTCCACTTCGCAAAAAGGTCAGCCATGACGGGCGATTATATCACGCAGCATAATGTGTTATACTCATTTTTCGATTGCGGGCAAATTCAATCCATTGCCATATTCTGTAGAGGTATGAATTAGAAGGTGTATGACTATGTCCAACGAGCCTATTCACGTAACCGATGCTGCTTTTGAGAAAACTGTGCTTCAATCCTCCATCCCGGTGATCGTCGATTTTTGGGCACCATGGTGTAATCCCTGTAAAATGGTCGCTCCAATTTTGGATAAGCTGGCAAGTGAGTACGAGGGCAAGATCCTGGTTGCAAAGGTAAATACGGATGAGAATCCTGAATGGATGATGAAATATGGCATCCAGGGTATTCCCACCATGCTGTTTGTTGCCAGTGGTAAGATCGTCCACCGTCAGGTTGGGGCACTGCCGGAGCGGATGTTGCGCGATGTCGTGACACAATTTATGGAGGTTGTGAGTCAGTCCTAGCCCGAAGGAGGGCAAGATGCGCAAGATCGTTCTTGCTGTTGCCGTTGTTGGTCTGCTGGGTGCCTGCCTGCCATTTTCGCAAATTACCAATCCAACGCCAAATGTGGACGTTGCCGCAACATCCGCTGCCAACGTGATGACCTCTGTCGCTTTGACGCTAACTGCACAGCCAACATTCACATCTGCGCCCACAACAGAGACAAGTGCCGAGCTTTTTGCAACACCGCAGTCCCCCGCAGGTGATACTCCTGCTTCTGCAACCGCTACCTTGGTGGAGACGCCAATCACGGCCACGTTTATTGTCGCGACCAGCACTGACCTGCCAGCAACGCTTCCGGTGGGTCCAGCCACTGTGACTTTGACCCCGGGCGTTCTGACATACGGCACACTGCCACCTGCGGTTCCCTTCAGCCGCTTAACATTGCTCAACAAATCCAAGCGTCAGGTATATATATCCTTACAGGTGGTCACGGCTGAAGGTGGTCCCACGATCATCGAATATCCGGTCAGACGGCAGGTGGAACTAAAAGCGCCCATTGGGAGTTACTTATATGTCGCCTGGGTCGGCGGCAGGAAAATGGTTGGCGAGTTCCGCCTTCACAAAGATGAGGATCTCGTAATCATTATTTACAGCGATAAGATTATAGTTAGATAACTTGCGCACGAAATATCCCGCGGGCCAGATGTCAATGCCGAGCAACGGCTCACTCTGCCTGCGGGATTCATGTGTAACAGCACATCGTACATTTCAGATCAAGAAGGAAAGTAGATGAAACGAAACGTATTGCTATTGGGCAGCATCCTAATTCTGCTGATCAGCGCCTGCTCTCCGCAGGCAGTGGCTACAGCGAGCTCTGTCGACGTCCAACATACTGCAGAGGCTGCAGCGTTCACCATGGTGGCACAGACTCAAGAGTCGATGCCCACCAATTCCCCTGTACCGCCCACGGAAGCCGCCAGTCCAACACCGCTGCCGACATTGACGCCGATCCCGCTGCCAACCACGGACCCGGCGTTGGCAACTGCCACAGTCGTGCCTGGCGCACTGCCACAAGCATCCCCGCTTCCAGCTACCACAACTGATAGATCAGCCACGGATAACTGCAATAAGGCGCTTACAGCCTGGGAGGGACCCAGCGCCAGCTTCTCCGTCGTAAATGAGACGAGGCCTCAGGGCACGATCATTCTTTCCCTCTACGTGGTAACCGATCTGGGAGAATGCGGGTATCTCATAGATCTCTCCAGAGGTCCGGTGGGACAGTACTCCGCGGGAGCATTTGTGGAAGGAAGGCAGGACTTCAAAGTGTTTGGGGGGTTCCGTATCACAGAGGGAAGCTGGAAAATCACAGTACGAAACGATAAAATTCTAGCTCTCGGTAGTTGCTATCCGGGCTGCTAATCCATAGGAGTCAATCTGAACCATGAAGCATATTGTTTTCCCTAGTCTGCTGATCGTGATTGTGTTCATCGTCAGCGCATGCGGAGCGCAGCCGGTGCCCACCGTTAGCGCTGCCGATGTCCAGCATACTGCCGAAGCTGCAGCTTTCACGATGGTCGCGCAAACACAGGCTGCGATTCCCACCGCCACGCCGCTGCCCCCGACAGAAACGCCAACACAAACGCCTCTGCCGACAGAGACATCGCTCGCGCTGCCTACGCTTGAGGTGTCGCCGACTACTGCGTCCTCAAACACCAGCAATTCAAACGCGGATCCTTGTGCTACGAGAGTCCTTTCCCACTCACCACGGGGAAGAGAAACCATTATCCGAATCGCGAATATGACGCGGGCACCTGTAACCGTTTCCCTCTACCTGAACGAAACGGCGAGTGCGGGTGAGTGTGGATATCGATCGTACAGCCTTAGCAGGTCCGGTGACGTTGTTATCACCGATCTCGTCCAGGGCTGCTATAACCTTTGGGCTTGGGGCGATGCGCAGAATGTTCACGTGAATTCCGCTGGATATGGTTGCATCAACAACTCCGACAAATGGACATTTGAGATCAATGAGGGTACGATCAAGTTTGTGGGTCCATAATAAGGCATGAATCGTCGAGGTGAAAGCAGGTTCGAAAGGACCTGCTTTCTTGATTTAATGGGGAACAAGTCGAATGAGCCGCACGTCATCTCATTACCAAGGAACGGAGGCAGAATGAAGAGTAGGATTCTGTTGATTACCACGCTGATATTGATCATGACAGGATGCGCGCCCGCCCAACAGCCAACCATAACACCTGACACGGCAGTTACGAGCCCACCACAGGATCATCCAACCACCCAGGAGCCGATGGAAAATCCGTTATCACCACAACCCGACGATTCCAAGCTCACCCGTGCGAACGCTTTCATCGAAAAGATCGATTTGGTGATGCGGGAGAGTTATCCACCTCAGATCTCGCTGATTATGAGCGGGGATTTGCCAACACCCTGTCATCAACTGCGGGCAGACGTGAAACCGCCAGACGCCGAAAATCGGATCGATATCGATGTATACACCGTCGTGGACCCGAACCTAATGTGCACGCAGGTACTCGAGCCTTTCGAGGAAAGCATTAATCTGGGCACGTTTCCGAGCGGACACTATGCAGTGTGGGTCAACGGCGAATCGGTTGGTGAGTTCGACTCCTGACAGATCGAAGCAAGGCGCGCGTTTGTCAACTTGAGCAGCTCGCGAACGGGCAAACGGATGTTGAGCCCCCGCTGTCCGCCCGATACGTGGATCTCTGCGAAGTTCTCCGCCGAAGAATCCACTACAACCTGGAAACCCTTGTTGATCAGCGCCAGCGGAGAAATCCCACCTGCCTGCAGACCTGTGATTTGCTCTGCCTCACGCTCGGTCGGCAGGTAAACTTTCTTCTCGTTTAGAGCGCTGGCAAGCCGCTTCAAATCCACCGCAGCAGTGCCTGGGACAACCGCGAGAAGTGGTTTTTTAGGCTTTTCCCGTGTGACAACGATCGTTTTGAAAACCACGTCAGGTTCGACATTCAGAAATTTGGCGGTCTCCAGAGCGCCAAGTTTCTCTGCGGGCGTTTCGTAAGCCCGATAGGCTACCTTGCGGGAATCCAGAAACCGGGTGACATTATTGACAGGGGGCATCTGACACCATTTTCACTAATTCTACCGCGCCACTGTTTCAAATCCATCGCGCTTAACATTCCCATCTTTGCCCGTAGTACAATATTCGTATGAAATCAGTCATCAATGCCATCCCGCTCGAAAGACTGTTGGAGCAGTTGCCGGAGAATTACACCCTTGCAGACCGCGAGCTGATCCATCGCGCCTATCGAGTGGCAGAGGAGGCACACAGGGAACAAAGACGCCATTCCGGCGAGCCCTACATTAATCATTGTCTGGCAGTCGCCAGCATTTTGGCAGATCTACGCGTGCCGCCTGAGGTTATAGCGGCGGGATTGTTGCACGACACCGTCGAAGATACGAGCATAACACTCCATGAGATCCGTCGCGATTTTGGCGAGACAATAGCCATTCTGGTAGATGGGGTAACGAAGCTGACGAATCTACCGCGTGTCTCGCGCGGCGACCAACACGCCGAAAGCCCGAATGGCAGCGATACGGACTCGCCTGATAATGGGCATAAGAATGGTGGTGTGCCTCTCGGTCGAAAACAGGACCTTGTTTCCGAGACCTTGCGCAAGACGTTCCTGGCGATGGGTGACGATGTTCGCGTGGTGTTGATCAAGCTGGCAGACCGGCTGCACAATATGCGGACTCTCGGCTTCATGCCCGAACACAAACGCAAACGCATTGCCAAAGAGAGTCTCGATATATTTGCTCCGCTCGCCAACCGTCTGGGCATCTGGCAGATCAAATGGGAACTGGAAGATCTGGGGTTCCGCTACGTCAACCCGGAAAAATATAAGGAAATCGCCGAGCAACTTCAGGAACGCCGTCCAGACCGGGAAGCGCAGATCGATACAATTAAGTCAAATCTTCTGCAATTGCTTGCGAGCAACAACATCAAGGCTGAAATTAGCGGACGCCCCAAACATATTTATTCCATCTACAAGAAGATGACCGAAAAGGGCAAGCCATTTGACCTGGTTCGGGATGTGCGTGCGGTCCGCTTGATCGTCCAGGATGTGCCATCCTGCTACGCCGCACTGGGGGTCATTCATACACACTGGCGTCCCATCCCCGGAGAGTTTGACGACTACATCGCGGCGCCCAAGGACAATTTTTACCAGTCGCTTCATACCGCCGTGATCTATGACGATAAGCGCCCTCTCGAGGTGCAGATCCGCACCCACGAAATGCACCAGAACGCGGAGTACGGTATTGCTGCCCACTGGCGGTACAAAGAGGGATCGCACCGCGACAAATCCTACGAACAACGCATTAACTGGCTGCGGAACATGATGGAGTGGCGCACAGATGTGAAGGATGCCCAGGAATTTGTCGAAAGCATGAAGACGGACGTGTTCCGTGACCGCGTCTATATCTTCACGCCGCGCGGCGATATCATCGATTTACCTGCCGGTTCCACACCGATTGATTTTGCGTATCACGTACACACGGATATCGGGCATCGCTGTCGAGGCGCGCGGGTGAATGGGAAACTTGTCCCGTTATACCAGGACTTGAAGACCGGCGACCAGGTCGAGATCCTGACCGCGAAGCGCGGCGGTCCCAGCCGGGATTGGTTGAACTCTAATCTTGGATTGGTGAAGACTCAGCGCGCCCGCTCCAAGATCAAAGCCTGGTTCAAGAAACAGGAAGATGAGCAAAATCTCGCCCAGGGACGGGCTGCCCTCGAACGCGAATTGCAGAGACTTGGAATCACTGTGATCAACTTCGAGAAGATGGCGCGTGAGCTTTCCTTCAAGACTCCCGATGAAATGTATATCGCCGTCGGCACCGGTGATCTGTCGGTCAATAAAGTGATCCGACAGATGTCTGAAACCGAGCAGACAGCTGATATCCTCGAGATCACAGCGCCCATCCAGGAAGCGAAGAAGCCAACTGACGCCGTCGAGGTTGTGGGATTAAAAGGGCTGCTCTCGACCATCGCGAAATGCTGCAACCCGATGCCCGGCGATCAGATCGTGGGCTACATCACGCGCGGACGCGGTGCGACAATTCACCGTCAGGACTGCCCAAATGTTTTACATCGTAAAGATAAAGAGCGCTTCCTCCAGGTGGACTGGGGAAAAGTGGAACACACCTTCCCGGTACCGGTCACCGTCAAAGCGTATGACCGTCAGGGGCTGATGGGTGATATTTCCACCCTGCTGCAGAATGAAGGTGTGAACATCGCCGATGTTTCGGTAAATATTAACCGCAGCCTCGCCGATCTCAAACTTGTGGTCGAAGTGAAAGACATTGCTCAGCTGAGCCGGGTTCTCACCCGCATCGAAAGTCTGCCCAATGTTTTGGAAGCACAACGTACCAAGCCAGGCTGACTCACCCATATCACTTTAGCGACGGACGGGGTATAATCTCGCCGCTTTTGAAACTATGAGTTTACTCAGCGTCGATGAAGCGCGCGAGCGCATTCTTTCCAACTTTCGTCCGGTAAAAACCGAAACTCTTCCGTTAGCGGAAGCCTCGAATCGCGTCCTGGCGGAGGCAATTCGCGCGGCAGATGATCTCCCCTTCTTCGACAACTCCTCGATGGATGGATTCGCCATCCGTGCTGCAGATGTGACCGATGCCGCCTCTGCCTCACCGCGCAGCCTGCGCGTGGTCGCCGATATACCCGCCGGTTCCTCGCCGACAGTTTCACTGCAGGCTGG
>Ga0065705_10003089_pt1 | contig 22842 bp, 20 predicted proteins | sample SwibulcommuniRL2_FD_59092 | JGI IMG/M metagenome (GOLD analysis project Ga0065705, IMG submission 59092) | Bulk soil microbial communities from switchgrass field near Rose Lake, East Lansing, Michigan, USA - RL2 Bulk Soil v2 (version 2) | ecosystem: Environmental > Terrestrial > Soil >...
GTGCGGATGAAGACGCCAGCGGTCGTCCCTTTGTCGGGCGTGCAGGTCAACTGTTAGACAAGATCATTGTAGCAATCGGGATGAAACGCGAAGACGTTTATATCGCGAACATCGTCAAATGCCGCCCGCCGCAAAATCGCGCCCCCGAGCGCGACGAGGTTGAGACCTGCGAGCCGTTTCTCTGGCGTCAAATAGCGTTGATACATCCCGAGGTGATCGTTGCGCTGGGCTCACCGGCATTCCAGTGCCTGCTCCGGACAAAAGACTCGATCACTCGAGCGCGAGGCGAATGGCGTGAATTAGACGGAATCAAAGTGATGCCGACCTTTCATCCGGCATTTCTGCTCCGCTCACCCGACAAGAAGCGCGAGGTCTGGGAAGACATGAAGAAGGTGCGTGACTATCTAAATACCGCTTCAAGCTGAGCCGGACAGGGGTCTACGGAAGCGGCGCATGAGCATGGGCCGAAGCGCGCATTCTCAAGAAACAATCTCGGCAGTAAACCGGCCGCCCCTGAGTAGGTCTAAAAGGCACGGTGGTCTCAACTCCACATAATGCGCACTTTACAGTAACCTCAATACGCTCTCGTGGAAACGGCTGACCATAGGCCTGCATGTTGGCGGCAATCCGGTCGTTCTTTTTCAATTTGCATGGCTTGCATCGTTTCGGATCGTTTCTCAAACCCTTGTCGGCAAAAAACAACTGCTCGCCCGCGCTAAAGATAAACTCTTCATCGCAATCGATGCACCTTAAAACTTTGTCCGTGTACTCATGCACTTGGCTTCTCCTCCCTTGCTCGAATCGCCTTGTCGGACGCACGAACAAATCGCGTTTCTGTGAAGTGTGATACGACGGCGAGTCTACGTTTTTGGACGCGACGACCTGGTACCCTAATTCGTTGCAATCTGCTCGGATGCCGACTTATTTATTATTGCTAACCAAGAGCACAACAACCTTTTGGGATGCCTGCCATTATCGCTCTATTTGGAGGGGTGTCAAGGAAATTGTCACGAAATCGCGAGTATTCGCCGACTGGTCGAAAATCGCTCCTACTGAGCCTCAACGGCACACGTATCCGCAATCACCGCGAGTAGAATCCGCAGATTTTAATTATTGACTCGGGAATGTGACTTTGTTACTTTGCGGTCAGAACTTAGCGCGTCTTTGCCCCTTTGGATCAGTTTCAAACCGTTCCCCAACCGCGAAGGAGTTGCAATGAAAAGTACAGCCCGAGTGGGCATTGCGCTGATGATCTTTTTTGTCGGGTCCGTAACGAGTTCTGTCGTCGCCCGGCAGCAGAGTTCGAACCAACCCGAACCGCTTGCCAAACGATCAGACATCTATTGCACAGGTTTTATTGCCGACAATCAGCCGCGGCCCGACTTGCAAGTCGTGGGCGCGGAAAAGGAAAACATAAAGGTAACCTTCTCGCAGGGCGACGTTGTGTTCCTGAATCGCGGCCGCGGCGCGGGCATCAATCCTGGCGCCGTTTATTACATTGTCAGACCGGTGGGAGCGGTCAACCATCCCTTTACCAAGAAACACCTTGGATATCTGGTGCGCGAGCTCGGTTTGCTTCGCGTCGTAGAAGTCGGAAACCAAACATCAACCGCTGAGATAACTGTGTCGTGTGACACCGTCGAATTTGGCGATCTGCTGAAACCCTACGAGGAATACAACGGTCCTAACGCGGGCGAGTCACGGCCCTTGCCGCGATTCGGCGAAGGATCAGGCGGAACGATTGGACAGATCGTGATGGCGCCGGGGTTCCACGAGAACCTATCCGCAAACCGAGTGGTATACATAGACCTTGGCACTCGACAGGATGTTCATGCCGGCGACGTGTTTACGATTTATCGTGAGATCGGAGCCGGCGAGGGAATAACCAAAACACCCCGGGACAAGGTCGTAAACCGCCGAAGCGACGGATACAACAGCGATCGCTTTCGCGGTGGTGAGTACTCCATCCAGGGAACCCGGGTCCCGCTCGAGGAAGTAATGCGCGAGCGACCAACGCTCCCGCGTAAGGTACTCGGCGAACTGGTAGTCCTGAAGTGCGAAAAGGGCGCATCGGTCGCTCTAATCACAAGAACTACTGCGGAAGTTCAGATCGGTGATATGGTCGAGCGATCCAATTAACAAGTCTCAATAACAAAGAGGGCGCGCCGTGATAAACCGGCGCGCCTTCTGCCTCTTCGCTCACACTTACCAAATATCTCTCCCTCTAAAAAGCCCGTTTCAATTCGTGGACGACGGAAGCGCTTTGCGCGTGGATACCAAATGTCTATAATGAGCTGGTTAATAAACTTCCAGGAGGCTTAATCGATGCTGGTCAAGTGGAAAAGGGTCTGCACATTCTCGCTAATCTCGTTTTTCATCATTTCGTCCGTTGGCCTGTCCGGTTCCTTCGCCGGCTCGCAAAAGAAGGATAAAGAGGACAAGCAAGACAAGGGACAGAAAACAGACAAGAAGGATAAGAAAGAAAAGAAAGACGATGCGGTCGCCGTCGGCGATATTGCCAATGGTCACCCCGTTTTGTGGCGCGAGCCTACAGATATTGAGAGTCGCGATCTTTTTAACGGTCCGGGAGGCGCTGAGGGCGCACCCGATCCTAAAGCGAAGTTCACGTTCATCGATCGCTCACAATCGGGCACGTCGGAGAAGATCAATGTTGACGATGATCGCGGACGCAAGTGGCAGGTCAAGTTTGGAGCAGAGGCCAGGCCGGCACCGACGGCTTCGCGAATCGTGTGGGCGCTGGGTTATCACGTTGACACGGATTACTTTGTGAAACGAACACACATCGAGGGCCGCGGTGGATTTGACGTGTGGGACGTGCGCTTCAAGCGTCGCGATGATGGCTACAAAGAGGCCGGCATCTGGTCGTGGCATTCGAATCCGTTCTCAGGCACCAAAGAGCTTCAAGGGCTGAAGGTCCTGATGGCATTGATCAACAACTGGGACCTGAAAGAGGACAACAACAAAATAATCCAACCGTCGAAGAAGAGTGGTGGTGATAGAAACGAGACCATTTATTACGTCTCGGATCTGGGGGCGACTTTTGGCAAGACGGGTTCAGCCATCCGCAAGATTCCGGGCTTTCAAAACGCACCCGCGGGAACTAAAGGGGAAGCGGGTCCCTACTCTGACCAAGTGTTCATCAATGGAGTGAGCAACGGCCAGGTAGTGTTCAACTACAAGGGCAAAGACCGAAAAGCCCTCGAGGGGATCTCGGTCGAACACGCGCGCTGGATGGGTAACCTCGCAGGACGGCTCTCAGACAATCAGCTTTCGGACGCGTTCCGAGCAGGCGGGTTTAACGAGAGAGAGACTACCATCTTCGTGCGAGCTGTTCGCGCCCGCATAAACGAACTAAAGAATCTGAAATAAGCACCAAGGCGAGCAGTGAATAAACCGGCCGGTATCACTGCTCGCCTGCTGCCTGAATCTTGTCTACGCCTTTTGCAAACCACAAGTCCTTGGGCGTAACCGAAGGGGATAACAAGTGTAGAGTCACCCCTTCCAGATCGGATCGGTGCGCGACAAAGCTCCTGCGATGCGCAAGAAACGCGCACGGCGCATCTTCAAGCAGCAGCTTTGTTACCTCACGATAGATGCCGGCTCGCTGCTCACGATTCATTACCGATCTTGCCTCGCCAGTCAACCGGTCCACATCTTCGTTCGAATAGGTACTGATAAACAGATCGCGGTTGCACGAGTTGAACAGGACATAAGTGAAATTGTCCGGGTCGGGATAGTCGGCGTACCAGTCGCGCCCGGCAATAGGGACGGTACGCAACCGCAGCCCCCGCTCCATCTCCTCGGCTTCGACATAACGAAACTCCGCTTGAATGCCCACCGCCGCCAGATCCTCTTTTAAACACTCGACAGCCGAACTCACCGACTGAGGCCACCAAACCTCTGTTTCGAATCCCGCATCGTATCCAGCGTCTTGTAATAGGGCCCGCGCGCGTTCGGGATCGTAGTCGTAGCCACGTTCACCCGCGTCGTAACCCAACACCCCTGGTGGGATCGGGCCGATGCTGAGCTCAGCCATTTCGCCGTATACTTCGCGCAAGAAGCGTCTCCGGTCGATCGCCAGGCATATGGCCTGTCGCACACGCCTGTCGGACAACGGAGGCTGCTCGCAATCGAAAACCAGCATTCGAGTCTGCAGTTGCACAGCCTCGAGGACCTGTACATCAGCAGCACGCTCCTTGAGCTCGCTCAGATTCGTGAGCGGCAAGTCGCTGACATAATCAAGATCCCCACGCAAGAAGGCCTCGAATATCTCATCAGCGCTAAGCCCGAAAAACACAGTCATTTTGTCCACGTATGGCAGCTTTGGATTCCAATAGTTTCCAAAGCGCTCAAGCTGTACTTCCTTCCCCAGCACTGGTTCAACAACGCGGAACGGGCCGGATCCCACGGGCCGGCTTTCGAAATCCATTGAGGCTCGATCGACTTCCTCTCGCGGAACGATATAGCTGTACTCCGTGCACAACGTCGAAAGGAAAAACGCCACCGGACGGACCAGTTCCAGACGGAGCACCTGTTCACTAAGCGCCTGAATTCCGGCGACTGTATCGGCCTCGCCCGACATGAATTGTGGCGCGCCAACCAACGGTCTAAAAGCCCAGGCCGCCGCATCCTCGTTTTGCCGCATCTGTCGTTCGAAGGAATACTTCACATCATCAGAGCGCACGCGGCGTCCATTATGAAAGCGCGCCGACTCACGCAAATAAAAGGTGTACACGCGTCCGTCAGGAGAGATATCCCATCGCTCGGCAACCGCAGGTCGAATTTCTGCGCGCTCGCCGAACTGGACCAGACCCTCGAAGATATTCGACATCACGTCAATCCTCGAGAGCGATGANATCGTCGCNGGATCGAGTGCTACTTGTGACGCCCGCAGCGCNAANCGCAAGTGGCCCCCGCGCTCTGGGACGGGCAGGTGGAATGTTTCGACCTCGCGATTGAGNAGCTCTGCCTCGCGCACTAGAAGATCGACCGCGCTATTAATGCCGGAAATCGAGGCCTGATTCCGGCTTACTACTTCTTTGATTGTATCGACTGCCCTCAAGACCTGATCGGCGCCAACTGATTGTTCATCGGAAGCGCCGCGAATCTGCTCGACCGCGCCAGTCAGTTCTTCCATAGCTTCGGCAATGGATTTGGAGACGTTTGCCTGTTCGCGGGTAGCTCGGCGCACCTGTTCGGTCAGCTCGCTCATGTGCAGCGCACGCTCGCCGATGTGTCGGGATGTAAGAGCTTGCTCGCCGGTCGCGCGTTCAATACCGCGAGCCTGCTGCCTAACAAGGTCGGCGGCTTCGAGGACTGTGTGGCTTTCGGCAGCTTGAATAGCGGTCGAGTCGGCAATAAGCCGAATGCGGTCCGATGCGGCGTTGGTCTTATCACGGATTTCTGCCAGCAACGCTGCTGCGCGTGAGGCGAGATCAACGCCTGCGTGGGCGCGTTGTCCGCCGACGGCCACCCGCTCGATCGTTTCAGTCACGTCTTCGCGAACAGCTTTGATCACATCTTCAATTTCTCGAGTCGAGGCCGACGTGCGCTCGCTTAACTCCTTGATCTCGTCGGCGACAATACGAAAGCCGCGCCCCTGGGTACCTGCTTGCGCAGCGAGGATCGCCGCATTCAACGCAAGAAGATGCGTGCGGTCGGCGATCTCGTTAATGACGTGAGTGACTTCCCCGATTTGGTCGGATCTTTTGCCAAGACGGGTGATGGTTTCAGTCGCTGCGTCGATAGCGTCTTTGATCTTCGACATGCTCGTCGCAGTTTCCGCGACAAGCTCGCTGCCAGAATCGGCCGAGCGCGCGACCTCATCGGCGAGCATGGTGGTTTCGTTTACCGACTCGCCGATGCTGCGAGTCGAATTGTCGATAGCCTCCATAGCCCGCGCGGTTTTCTCCGCCGATTCGGCCAGAGCCTCGGTGGAATCCGCGACCTTACGCACGGTGTTCGCCATGTCTTCGATGGCGAACGCGGTCTCCTCGACGAACTGGGCCAGTTCGTCCGCGTTTTCGGAAACCTGGTTTATCGATGTGGCCATCCGCATAACGGAGGCCGATGTCGATTGAGAAAGATTTGATAGCGTCTGAAGGCTGTGGCCGACCGAGTGCATCGAAGCATTTATCTCGGCGATAGATCGGGAGGTTTCCTCCACCGATTTTGCTTCATCAAGCACTCCTCCCGATAGCATCTGAGTCCCGCGCAGCACTTCACCGACAACCGTCTCGATCGAGTCGGCAGCGCGTTGAAGCCTGCCGACTATATAGCGCAGTCGCCGCGCCAGACCATCAAGATTCAGGAGCAGTCGCCGGTCTCGTCCGGCTAGCGCTTGTTGGTTTCCGTTGGCGAGTGCGCTCAGGTCGCCCTGTGCAATTTGAGCGAGAACTTCCATAACTCGCTCACTGGGGACCTGTGGATCATCTTCAACGGAGCTGCTATCTGAGGCTGCATTTCGCGCGTCGATAGTTGTCTTGCGCGGGTCGTTCATAATCGCGATCAGCTTGGAATGAGCCATTATGGTACCGGCTGGGCTGGATCGAGTCAATCAAGCTCAGATTGCTCCGTCTGATCGCAAGGGGCCTGGGCTTGGATGATTGTTCTACACCAGCCGGCGCAGTAGACTAGCGGGGACGATCGGGAACGCTATGAACAAGATTGAACGCGTCGCAAATGCCTTAAAGGGAGCCGAGGTAGACCGGCCTCCGTTTAGCTTCTGGTATCACTTCGGGCTTCAACACATGTTAGGGAGCAACCACGCCCAAGCCGAGCTTGATTTCTATCGGGCGTACGATTTGGACTTCCTAAAGGTGATGAGTGATTATCCCTACCCGCTGCCTGGCGGCCTCGAAGGCCTTGCCACCGACGAAGACTGGCGGAGGGTTGAGCCCATATCTCCACACGACAAGTGCTGGACAGAACAATTCTCGGCTCTTTCGCTGATCAATGATGCTATCGGCAAAGAAGCAATGTTTATCGAAACAATCTTTAGCACCTGGACCACCGCGCGAAGACTCGCACGATCCGGTAGCCTGAATTTACTGCGTCAGCGTCATCCGGAGACTTTACTAGCAGCGATGGAGGCTATTTCAATTTCGCTCGCCGGCTACGCAAAACAGGTCCTGGTGCGAGGCGCTTCAGGCATTTTCCTGTCGCTTGGGGCGGCGACTGACGATGTAATGAGCGTGGACGAGTATGAGATTTGGGGTCGTTCGTTCGATCTAAAGATCCTGGAAGCAGTAGCCGAAGCCCCCTTCAATGTATTACACATCCACGGAAAACGAATTCACTTTGATTCCCTGCTAAACTACCCGGTGAGTGCATTAAACTGGTCACACTTCGCGACCCAGCCTTCACTTAATGAAGGTAAGATTCGGTCCGGGAAAACCGTATTAGGCGGAATTGATGAAGCTAGCGCCAGTCATGTTTCGGCTCCCGAAATAAGAGAGCAAGTGAGCAGAACCATTCGTGAAGTCGGAACCCGAGGATTAATCGTGACTCCCGGTTGCTCGGTTCCTACAGACACCCAGGAACGGAACCTGCGCGAGGTAAAGGCGGCAGTGGAGCGAATCGGCGAGTCGGTCTCTGGCGCATGAAACCAGGTCCAATTAGAAGGGGGCCATCACGTGGCCCCCGAACAACTCATATCTCCGGCCCTAAGACGCTCGGACTAGGTTGCCATCGCCGTGCCATCCAGGAAAGCACGAAGCCTCCGCGAGCGAGACGGGTGACGAAGCTTCGCCAGAGCCTTCGCTTCGATCTGACGAATCCGCTCACGCGTGACGTTGAAGTGCTTTCCGACTTCCTCAAGGGTCCGCTCCTCACCCGATTGATCGAGACCAAAACGCATTTTGATGATCTCTTTTTCTCGTGGTGTTAAGGTTGAGAGAACGTCCTCAGTCAATTCCCTAAGGTTGTTGGTAATCGCGGTTTCAGCGGGATTCGCCGAACGTCGGTCCTCGATAAAGCTCGCTATGGTGGTCTCGCCGTCATCGCCAATCGGTGTCTCGAGCGATATGGGCTGTTGTGCGATTTTCAGCGCCTTTCGAACCTTCCACGCGGGCATGTCCACTCGGCGGGCAAGCTCTTCGTGAGTCGGCTCGCGGCCGAGCTCCTGCACCATCAATCGCTGCGTTCGAAGAATCTTGTTGATGACCTCGACCATGTGCACCGGCACGCGAATGGTCCGCCCCTGGTCGGCTATCGCGCGAGTTACCGCCTGCCGTATCCACCACGTCGCGTATGTAGAGAACTTGTAGCCGCGCCTCCAGTCAAACTTCTCGACAGCGCGCATAAGACCGATGTTCCCCTCTTGAATCAGATCCAAAAAATGCAATCCGCGATTGATGTAATTCTTTGCGATCGAAATGACCAGCCTGAGATTTGCCTCGATCATCTCTCGCTTTGCCTGCTCAACTTCGGCCTCGGCCGCGATGATTGTCTGCTGAGTGCGCTTTATGTCAACCGCCGACGCCGCAAATCGTCGCTCGGTTTCGCGAATTGTTTTACGAAGCGCTCGCTGGTTACGCTTGAGTTCGTCAATATCCTTCCGCCTCTTTGATTCCAGTGCACGCTCGACCCGGTTTAGCTCGGCTTCGACAGCGCGAATATGCTTTACGACGCCGTCAATTGCTTCCATAAAACGTCGTCGCGTTTCGGCGGTAAAGGTAAAACCACGGACTCGCTTTGACATATGCACGAGTTGGTGTGCGTACTGCCGGCGCAACCTCTTCAGTTTTTTGGAGGACTTCGGCTCCGCCTCGATCTTGGCGGATAGCTTGATGAGTTTGTCGTGAGTCTTGATAATCTCTTCGAATTCCGCCAGCACGTGCAGCCGAATCTCTTCGCGCTGTTCCTCCAACGCTTCCTCAGCCTCGGGGTCCGTGGCGACGTCTACGATATCCTGTGAGTTGATATCCCCCTCGACAAGCTGGTTGTTGAGCTCGGTTACCTCCTCAATCGTTATAAAGGACCTCGAAAGAGCTTTGTAAATACGCTTATTTCCGCGCTCGATACGCTTCGCTATGCGAATCTCATCCTCCCGCGTGAGCAGCGGGACAGAACTCATCTCGCGCAGGTAGAGCCGCATCGGGTCAAGGGATTCGTCCTTACCCGGCTCCAGATCCACATCCACATCTTCAGTCGCTTCCTCAACGACTTCCGGAGTTTCCTCTTCCTCAACTGCAACTGCTTCCCAAAGCGACTCCGCTTCGTCCTCATCGATTTCCGCAACGATACGTTCGATTCCACCCGCGGGAGCGAAATCTTCCTGCACCTCGTCCGGCGAAGTTATGAGGATGTCCTTATCCATTCTGGTTTTCATGGTATGTCCCGTGGTCGCCCTGTTTTTTCAACCCGAACTAAAAGGCGCCCCCTACCAGCGGCGCCTCCTTCGAGATATTTGAGATAATGGTTGACATCCTGCAATGCAATACATAATATGATGTTTTTCCAAACTCGTATAGTACACCATAATTGGCTATTTATCTAGATGCAATAGTAGGTACGTTAGATGTCTACACAAGCAGGCATAAGCTCCGGCATTACTGGGGTTTATGAACTTTTTAACACCGCGCGCAACTATATTAGGCGACTAGACGATTTTTACTCTAAGGCGGCCGCCTCACATAATACGACGTTTGAGCACTATCTTGTGCTCCTGGCAGTTCATTGTCTGGGGGATTCACACCTACCCCTACGGTCGCTGGCTGAGCACCTCGTGAGGGACCGAACCGCCACCGGCCAGTTATGCAAACGAATGCAGCAGTTGGGCCTTTTGGAGCTTACTTACGAGTCCAACTCCCACCGGCCCCAGTTGCTGGTTTCGTCGAGCGAGCGCGGCGCGCAAGTACTTCAGTCCATTACGCAAGATGGGCTAAAAAACCGCGATCGGTATCTGAGCTCCCTACCGCCCGAAAAGAGAGTGGAGCTTGCTGCCGCCGCTCGTCTGTGGCTTGAAGGGTTGGAACGAAGCTCCCTCGCCTCCAGCGAGAATTCCTGAATCGTCGCTTTCAAACAAGGTCGGAATTGCGAATCTACGAAATTAATGCACGCGTGCATTGCTCCCGCTTCGACCAGATCACAGCCACCGAGTTAGCTAACCTGGCTCAACTTGGGTTCGACGCCGTGTGGCTGATGGGAGTTTGGCGGATAAGTGACGGAGCACGAAAGATATCCAAGATTACTTCAGCGGATTTTGAGGGCTCTCCCTATGCGGTTCCCACCTATGAAATCAACCGCGAATTGGGGGGCAGCGGCCAGTTCCGGAGGCTTGTAAGTCGAGCGCACTCAGCGGGGTTTTCGGTAATAGTGGATTTCGTTTCAAATCACATGGCCCTAGACTCTCCTTGGATCAGCCAAAACCCAGATCTCTTTGTCCGCAGTGACCGCAGTGTTCGTGAACAATCTACAAACGAATTCTTTCTGCATCGATCCGGCGAGATTGTAGCGTTTGGCCGCGATCCTTACTTTTCGCCATGGAACGACACCGCTCAGCTCGACTACTCCAACGAAGCTTCGCGAGGTCGGATGATTGAGACGCTCAAGCAAATTAGTCGTTATGCGGACGGCGTTCGGTGCGACATGGCAATGTTGGTTCTCAAAGAATGCTTCCGTCGATTGTGGTATCCGTTAACCACAGATTCGTTGTTTGATCAAAGAATGCCGGGTGAGTTCTGGGACGAGGCTATTGGAGCAGTTAAGAAGGTGAATCCGGACTTCAAGTTTGTCGCCGAGGCCTATTGGGACAAGGAGCATGAACTTCGCGGGCTAGGTTTTGATCTGTGCTATGAGAAGAAGCTGTACGACGGACTGGTCGCGCACGACTTAAGTCGAGTATTGGAACGTCTGCGAAGGGATCCGGCCGCGATGCGCGGCTCGCTGTATTTTATAGAGAACCATGATGAGCCAAGAGCCGCGTCGGTATTCAGCCGACCCGACAATCTCGCTGCCTTGGCATTGATACTGACCATACCAGGATCGGTTCTTGTGCACGAGGGACAGATGGAAGGCAAACACGAACGCCTTCCGGTTCAACGAATCATTCCTTTGACAGATGAGCCTACGGATGACGGATTGAGCGATGGGTATGTTCAGCTATTAAAGGTAACCAGCGATGACGTTTTCAAGAATGGGGATTTTGAGCTCTTTGACCCTGCTGTCTACGGAGCTATCGGGCTGATTAGGAAGGACCGGAACCGCGTAATTGTCTACCTTGGTCAGATCTCGGATGCCTGGCACACGTTCAACTCGCCATTGATGGATGTTTCATCGGTTGCCCGCATAATCGGTGCCCAAAACCAAATACGTTTAACTAACCTGCTCAACGCGCAATCGAGCACAGTTCAAGGGAATAACGGCACGTTTCAGCTCGCTATGAACCAGTTGGGCGTCGATCACGAAACAAAGTTTTGCTTGCTCGAAGCCTCACCAGCGTGAACAGTTCGCTAATCCCGTTGAGTCCGGAAACCGTGTTGAGACTACGCGCGGGTAGCGTTTCTTGACAACGTCAGGAGTGCGGACTATATTCGCCATCTATGTCTGTCAAGGGTTCCCGCCCCCGTTTACGACCGAGGGTTCGCAGTACAACAATACTGGCAGTTCGAAGAAACAATCACGTGGCAGTCGCCGGCGACGGCCAAGTAACCTTCGACAAGACCATCATGAAATCTAGCGCCCGAAAGGTGCGCCGCCTCTACAACGACAAGATCATCGCCGGCTTCGCGGGCTCGACCGCCGACGCTTTTACGCTTTTCACACGGTTCGAGGCAAAACTCGAACAGTATCATGGACAATTGCAGCGTTCGGCAGTTGAGCTGGGCAAAGAGTGGCGGACCGACAAGTATTTGCGTCATTTGGAAGCCCTTCTGATCGTGGCCGATGAAAACACCTCTCTCATACTCTCAGGCGGAGGCGACGTCATAGAACCCGACGACGGCGTGGTCGCCATCGGGTCCGGAGGACCGTACGCAACTGCTGCGGCTCGTGCGCTGCTTCGCCATACTGACCTATCAGCCAAGGAAGTTGTCCAGGAGGCGATGAGAATCGCCAGCGAGATTTGCATCTACACGAATTCCGACCTGATAATCGAGGAGTTATAATCTAGCAATCATCGTGGCCATCTTATCGGGCCACTTTTTTGAAACGTTTACTATGGTTATCTATCTATCCGGTGAAGTGAAGGACCACCCGAGACTCGACGAAATGACTCCGCGCCAGATCGTCGAAGAGCTCGACAAGTACGTTGTCGGTCAGCACGCGGCAAAGCGCGCGGTCGCAATCGCCTTGCGCAATCGCATTCGGCGGCAAAAGCTCCCGGCTGACTTGGCTCAGGACGTTATTCCAAAGAACATAATAATGATCGGCTCAACAGGCATCGGTAAGACCGAGATTGCGCGCAGGCTCGCGCGGCTATCCAACTCGCCGTTCTTGAAGGTCGAAGCCTCGAAGTTCACTGAGGTTGGCTACGTGGGTCGCGACGTCGAGTCCATGATTCGAGACCTCGTCGAGATTGGCGTCGATCTTGTCAGAGCTGAGAAGATCGCAGAGGTTGCAGATAAAGCAGAGCAAAATGCCGAAGAGCGCTTGCTCGATCTACTCTTGCCGCGAACCAAACAAATCGAAGAACCTGAAAACGACTCATCATACGAACAGTTCGAGCGGACTCGTGAAAAACTGAGACAGCAATTGCGAGAAGGGCGCTTGAATTCACGCATCGTCGAGCTGGAGGTGCAGGAACGAACAAATCCCGGGCACTTCGAAATCTATACACCTCAGGGCATCGAAGAGATGGACATCAATCTGCGCGACATGTTTCCGAACATGTTCGGGTCACGTCCAAAATCAAGAAAGATGCGGGTGGACGAGGCGATGGAGTACCTGACACAGGAAGAAGAGCAAAAGCTGATCGATATGGATCAGGTCGCTCGACTGTCCATCGAGCGCGTCGAATCGACCGGCATCATCTTTCTTGATGAGATCGACAAGATCGCAGGCCGCGAAGGAGGTCAAGGTCCCGATGTATCGCGCGAAGGCGTTCAGCGTGACATTCTGCCTATTGTTGAAGGCACTACCGTCAACACTCGTTACGGAATGGTCAAGACCGACCATATACTGTTCATCGCGGCAGGGGCCTTTCACGTTTCAAAGCCCTCTGATTTGATTCCAGAGTTGCAGGGTCGCTTTCCGATTCGCGTCGAGTTGAAGCCTCTCACGATCGAAGATTTCAAGCGAATCCTCACTGAACCAAAAAACTCGCTGGTGCGTCAATATACAGCTCTTCTTGGAACTGAAGGGATCGATATTCGGTTCTCCGAAGACGCGATTGATTCGATCGCGCGCTTCGCGTTCTCAGTCAACGAGCAAACCGAAGACATCGGGGCACGGCGGCTGCACACCATCATGGAGACCTTGCTGGACGAGTATTCGTTCGAAGGCCCGGACCTCAAAGACAAAAACGTCAACATAGATTCGGGTTATGTCCACAAGCAGCTTGCCGAGATAGTTAAGAACGAGGACCTCAGTCGGTATATCCTGTGATTCGGTCTCCAGACTTCCGCCAAACGCTCATAAGGATTAAGTCTCTTGAAGCACGTTTTATCCGCGTGAGCCGAAGTCGCCTAATCAGACTCCACCTTTACATCTGGATCTTGAGCATTTCGCTCAGCGGCGCTTCTTGTGGCAAGGTCGGAGCGCCCGTGGCTCCCACGCGTCTCTCTGAGCGAACCGGGGAATTAACTGCCGTACAGCGCGGCGCAACGATCTTGCTATCGTGGCCGCCGCCGGCGCTGGTTCAGGATGAGTCAAACCGTTCCTATATATCACGTGTCGATATTTACAGACTGACTGAGCAACGCGAGCAAGAACCAGTGCTTGACCCCGATGACTTCGAGGAAACTGCTGAGGTGATCGGCTTCCTGGACCGAGCGGCGATTGAGGCCCAATCAAAAGAGCCAGGAGTTCTGCACTTTACGGATGCGGTGAATCTTACCACTTTGAGACAACAGGCGAACACCCGGCTTCGTTACGCGGTTCGCTACATCAACAAGCGCGGTCAAGCAGCGGCCTTCTCAAACACAGTTGCCGTCGAACCGGTTCCGGGGATCGCAATGCCCCCGTCTAATCTGATCGCGAGAGTCGAGGCTCAGGACACGATCACCATCACCTGGACTCCACCGTCTGCAAGTGTCGACGGCGCTCCATCATCCGTGGTTGGATACAATCTTTATCGACGGACAGCGAACCGAGACTTTGGGGGCGAGCTGCTCAATCCAGAGCCGCTGACGGTTTCGAGTTTCACCGATTCCAGGTTCCAGTACCTNGTCGAATACGTTTACTTTGTGCGTTCGCTCTCNCAGGGTGCAACCGGACTGATCGAGAGCTCGGACAGTGAACCGTTTACGATTAAACCNATCGACACGTTCGCTCCGTCGNCTCCNGATCCCGTATCGATAGCCTCGGCAAATGGCACCATTAGTNTGTTCTGGCCCAGCAGTCCGGAGCGCGATGTTATCGGTTATAACGTCTACCGAGCGAATTCAGCTGACACAACCAGCAACGATTGGATAAGGCTAAACGATCAACCATTGACGGCGGTGACATTCAGGGATGATCTAGTTGTCATTGACCAAACGTACTTCTATAGGGTGAGTGCGGTCGATCGCTTCAAGAATGAGAGCGCTCGATCCCGCGTCGTTAGCGAGACCGCGCATCCCTAAGTCAATGGTGGAGATCTCGTAAGGAGCCGTCCATGCCAAATCTTTTTTATGTTCTCGAAAAAAAGTCGATCGTCACCGATCCAACTGAGACCATTCTCGAAGTATCGCTACGAGCAGGGATCCCGCACGCACACGCATGTGGCGGCATCGCTAGGTGTTCGACTTGCCGAGTGGTGATAGTCGAAGGCATCGAAAGCTGCCCTGCGCGCAACCCTCTGGAGGAAAAGTTGGCGAATCGGCTCCACTTCACGCCGGACATTCGGCTGGCGTGCCAGACGAGCATCGGCGGTGATGTGAAGCTTCGGCGTCTGGTGCTCGATGAAAAGGATCTTCAGCTGACTGACCAACGAGCTGTCGGTACCGCACCAACCTCCGCGGGTGAGGAGAAGCGGCTGGCGATCTTGTTCTCCGATATTCGCGGTTTTACCCCGTTCGCTGAAGCTCTTCCGCCTTTCGACGTCGTTCACGTGCTGAATCGTTACTTCAACGACATGGGGGTGGTGATCAATCGCAACGGCGGCCAAATCGACAATTATATGGGCGACGGTCTTATGGCTCTCTTTGGAATAGACAATGAGAGTGGCGCGGCGTTGCGGGCGGTAAACGCGGGCCTGGAGATGATCGCGGCGACCGAGCAGCTGAAACCGTATCTAGAAGCAATCTACGGGAAGAGCTTTCAAATCGGAGTAGGCATCCACTACGGCGAGGTGGTCGTTGGCGCGATTGGAGCCCAGAGCTTGAAACGAGTAACGGCAATCGGCGACGCAGTCAATCTCGCGAGCCGAATCGAAGCGGCAAATAAACAGGCCGATACCAAACTTCTGATTTCACAAGAGACGTATGATGAAGTTAACGATAGAGTTCAAATTCGCAAGACGATCAAAGTTTCGCTGCCCGGGAAGAAGGGCGAATTCTCTCTTTATGAAGTTAATGGACTGACGCAATCAAACTAGAAGATTAACTTTGCCAATCGCCAAGCAGCTTTCGCGCCTGTACGATCTGACCGAGATGATAAGCATTGTGATCCGCCACCAACAGGATCTCACGCAAGTAGGTTTGTCCCTCGCCGTGCGGGATTTTCGCCGTTAAGTCAAAACTTACGTTCCGTACCAGATCGATCATTTCTTCGAGATCTTTGAAAAACCCGCCAAGCGCCTGTTCCCACATCTCGTCCGTTACCTTCTCGGTAACGACTGGCCAATAACCATCCGGCCACTTTGGAGACTTCCAGGAATCGTTAACCGTGAAACGCAAAATGTCTTCCTGTGCGATTCGTAAGTGCTCAAGCTCTTCCCAAACCGAGTGCACGTCAGCAGCAGGGCGAACGCTGCGGACCTGCGATCCGACATTTGCTAATGCAGACTCCGCTTTGACATGAGCCTCACCACCTTGCAACAGCGCGATTAGCTGGGCTCTTAAGACAGAATCATCCATGACAGACCTCCTAATGGTCTAATTGTTTCGGCGTCAGCAGCCATATGAGCTTTCCATCCCCGTCGTCAATATCTTCCCAACGATCGATCTGAAACTCGATGTGCGCGAGAGCCGCGGTGGGCATCCGTTGTTGGCTGCCAGTCAACCGCCCACACACATCTTCAAACCCGGGATTGTGTCCGACCAGCAAAACGCACGACTTTTGGTCGGGCAAGCCGCGGATCAGCTTAATCAGTTCCGGTGAGGACGCACCGTACACGACTTCCTCAAACCGAATCTCCGGGTTCAGCTTAGCCGCCTTCGCAACAGCTTCGATTGTTGCTTTGGCGCGAGCGGCCGGCGAGCTGATGATCAAGTCGGGGACGGGCCCCCGTTTTCGAAGCTCTTTGCCGATTCGCGGAGCATCCCGCTCGCCACGCGCCGCAAGCGGGCGATCGAAGTCTCTCAGCGACGCGTTTTCCCAATCTGATTTCGCGTGTCTAAGCAGCAGCAAGGTCTTCATGGTCGTACCCCCCGAACATAATGCTAATTCACTCTGCCCGGTTGTTGAAGTCCCCGCGGCAAAACCAGAATCGCGTCGCTGACCGGGCGTTCGCCTGTTTGATCGGAAGGGATGTTCACGACTTTGCCATTTACCACCATTGTGGTTGATCCACCCCCATCCAAATTGATCCCTTCGACCGCCCCAAATTCCAGAATCAAGTCCGCAAGCTCCGGAAGAGACATGCCCGCGCTTACTCCAGGCTGTCGGCCGTCGACCGTCGCCAACAGCACACGGCCATCCTTCAGACGCGCGATTGTCGTGCGAGGATGTCGGTCGCTAACAAACCTCGGCGCTATCCTTTCGGCTTCGAAAGTAATTGCGACCCTGCCATTCTTGATCAACTGAGGTCCGCCGCCCACGATATACGCAGCCCGGTCCCATGAGTGCCGCATCTCGGTTTCGACCGGCGACAGCCTTGCATCCAGACGAACCATGGATCCGGTACGAAGATTCGCAAGCACCCAGTCCCGGGCCTTTCCGACGGCAGACACCACTAAACCATTCATCGGAATCGTGCTGCTTCCCTGACGATCGCGAACTCGAGTTATCCTGTTTCTCGAAACAATCGCCTCAACACCGTCTGTCGTCGTGAGCGTGGTCCGGTGAAACTCCGGCGTGTAAACGATTAGCTCGTCGGCACCGCGCGGGCGATTCAGCCCATTGATTGGAAAGCCAGCGCCTCGTGCTGTTTTCAGATATCCGGAAAAACTAAGATGACCAAAAATAATGTCCGCGCCGGTTGTGCGTCTGATCAATCCAAACGCCGCCCGTCCGTCGAGGGGTTCGCTTATCAACTTCCCCCCGAGCAGCAGCACGCCGGATGACTCCCCGCGATATGTGCCCGTAGTCCTGAAGAATCCTGCGTTCACCGCTGCGATCGCCCCGTACCTCGCGGCAATCGAACTGGTAGTTTCAAGTCCGACCCCTTCATCAAGCGCATGAACAACACGGAGATCCGCTTGCTTTGGATCTACTCTCAACAGGTTGATCAACCACGGTCCCGTCGCATCATTCTCTGATTTCTGCCCTCGTGTAACGCGCAAGTGCTCAATACCGGGGCCCACGCTTCGAAATTCCTGGCTGGTCTGTATTCGGCTCAGGCCGTCGGAAAACGAGCGCAGCTCGAAATTCGCACCGAGCAAAAAGAGGAAAGCGATGTAAAGAACAAGTCGCAACGGAGCCATCTGTTTGTCACCGTGGACTGAACGCAGCGGGTCGCTCATGGCGTCTCAGCCTACGCGGAACAAACTCACACAGTCAACTCGCCGCACAGCGGTGCGCGTGCTACGATCGACTTCATCAGGAAGGTCATGACTGATTTAACCGGCAACACATTTTTTGAGGGTCCGGCTGGCCGCATCGAAGCAATTATCAAAGAACCCACCGGACCGGTTACGCGCGCTGCCATCGTCTGTCATCCACATCCGCTGTTTGGAGGGACGATGCACAACAAGGTCATCTTTCGAATAGCGCGCGCTTTTCAGAACGCAGGATTTGCAGTACTTCGATTCAACTTCCGCGGCGCCGGCCAAAGTGAGGGGGTACACGACAGCGGAGTCGGCGAACAAGCAGATCTTCTTGCTGCACTAGAGTTCGTCCAGAAGCGTTATCCTGAAGCCGAAATCTGGCTGGCGGGCTTTTCATTCGGCGCGGCCGTATTGCTTCGGGCAGCCGCTTGTGACGACCGAGTCCGCGCCTTCGTTGCCGTCGGACTTCCTTTATCGAACTACGACTTTAGCGGGGTCGCACGGTGCAAAACACCCAAGCTGTTTGTGCAAGGGTCCGCGGACGAGTACGGACCCGTTCATGACTTAGAAAAGTTTTTCGCTACATTGGACCAGCCAAAGGAACTAAAGATCATCGAGGGTGCTGATCATTTCTTTGAAGGTCTGCTGAACAAATTGGAAGCAGCTATATCAGAGTTTATTACCTCAGTTGATTCCAGCCATCGGCCGCCGCCTGCTTCATGAGCAATCCGTTTGGGCCGGACGCGTAACTTGCGGACTGATAACTCATCAACTAGATTGTTTGGGAACTCACGAACCACTATTGAGATCAATCAAAGGCAACTTAGAAGAATGATCAAACAGCTAAAGCTTGCTACGACCTTTCTGATAGCGACGCTTGTCGGGTTTCTTCAAATTTACGCCGCCGCCGGCGCACAAAACCAGCCCGGGCGATTATTCGAGATCGCCGGAATGAACGTTCCTTTCGAGCAGCGCGTTGGCGTCGACGACGGAGCTGCATTGATCGTTCACTTTTCGGGAGACACAAGAGGGTCTCTCGATGTGTGTGGCTGAAAGCCCCCCCGTTTCGGGGGACTGGCACGGCGTGTCAGCTACTTAAATCTCTTCAAAGAACGGCTTGGCCAAATACCTTCGCTGCAGGTGGAAACCGGTTATTTTACTGCCGATGAACGCAACACCCACGGACACCTTCGGCCGGACGTTGTAACAAAAAACGACTGGGTGCTCAACGCTTACAGCCAGTTTCCAATCGACGTGTTCAACGTCTCGTCACACGACCTGCGCTATGTCGCCGACTTACTATCCAAGTCCGCGAGTGTCCGCAGCCGTGAGACCGCACCGCTGTTAAGCCGACTCGTTTCGGCGAATACCGTAGCCGTGAGTACCGGCTTGCCGATAGTAAAACCCTTCATAGTTCGCGAAGTACCATCGAGACAAAACGGCGCGAAACCTATTCGGGTCGCGTTTATCGGGTTGACGGAAACAGAGCCTGATCCTCCGCGAGGTCTGAAGTTCATTGATTTTGTCGAGGCAGCCAGACACTCAGTATCTGAAGCCCGGAAGGTATCGGATCTGGTCATCGTGCTCGCAAAGATCAAGTCACAAAACGAGATCACACGCATAGCCCGCGAGACTCCAGGTATAGATGTCATCATAAACGGAAACGCCGGATCGCTCGAAGACTCGTTCACGCCTCCCGTCTACGTTGGGCCGACGATCATTGTCTTTACACCGTTCGAAACGAGGATGCTCGGCGAGCTTCGGGTTTACCGAAGCGCTCAGGGAAAATTCTCTACTAAGCAGCGTTTTGTTGCGCTGGACGAGATGCTTGTTCCTGAGGATCCTACTGCCAAGCGGATAGTCGAGGCGGCAGCGAAGGCTGAGAGCGAAACCAGAATCACCTCAAGCAAGAGTCTTGAGAGCTGGCTTGCAAGTGCCCGGACACGGGGGGGCACCGCCGAACCACACGGTTCAGGCTCATCCCCGGCGTTCGTAACAAGCGCGGCCTGCAGTAAGTGTCACGTTGACCAATACCTTAAGTGGTCAAACAGCGCTCACGCCCACGCCACGGACCCGCTAGTGTCACGACCCCTCGAGTTTGATTCGAGTTGCCTGGACTGTCATGCCACCCAAACGCAAATCGCTCGCGGTTCCAACATGCTTGAAGGTGTTCGGCTTCCAAACGTTCAGTGCGAACAATGTCACGGCCCTGGGAGCGATCACGTCGCGAAGCCTGCAAAAGGTTACGGGCGCATCACTAATATGCAGAGCTTTTGCGTGAGCTGTCACACTGTTGATATCAGCCCGGAATTTAAACTTCAGACCGCCTGGGAGAAAATCAAACACTAGAACGGCCACGAAGATCTCTTCGAGAGCACCAACCGAACGTAGATGTTACGCTTTTGCGTTCATTTAGGAAGGGGAGGCGGCTGCGAAGCCAACTCTTCAACATGCATTTCTCGCAGCTTGAACTTCTGCACCTTGCCTGACGCAGTCATCGGAAACGAATCCACGAAGCGAATCTGCCGAGGGATTTTGAAGCGAGCAATGCGTCCATCGCAAAACTCACGAATCTCTTCCGTGGTAGCCGTTTCGCCTTGTTTCACCTTGATAGCTGCCGCGACTTCCTCGCCTAACCTTTCATCTGGAATCCCGTAAACATAGACATCGACGATCTTCGAGTTGCCGCGCAGAAGGTCTTCAATCTCCTTTGGAGCTATGTTTTCGCCGCCGCGGATGATCAAATCCTTAATTCGTCCGGTGATTCTAACGTAACCTTGCGCATCCATCGTTGCCTGATCGCCGGTATGCAGCCAACTGTCTGAGTCGATGGCTTCGCTGGTTGCCTTGGGATTGTTGTAGTAGCCCTTCATCACGTTATAACCGCGACAACACAGCTCGCCTGCCGTGCCGGCCGGACAAACCTCACCGGTCGCCGGATCGACGATCTTGACCTCTACCTCAGGCAGCGTCACGCCAACGGTCTGAGTGCGCAGTTCGACGCTGTCGTCGCGCGGCGTCAATGTGATTCCCGGCGACGCTTCGGTAAGCCCATAGGCTATAGCCAGCTCGGTCAGGTGCATCCGCTCCATCACCCGTCGCATCAATGGCTCGGGGCAAAGCGCGCCGGCCATGATGCCGGTTCTCAAACTGGACATATCCAGGTTGTGATAATCCAATTGCTCGAGCTCCGCGATAAACATCGTCGGAACACCATAAAGCGTTGTGCATCGTTCGCTCTCGACATACTTCAGCACTCGAAGCGGATCGAAAGTCTCCAAAGGAACGATCGAAGCTGCGTGCGTGTATGCACCGAGAACTCCTATCACGCAGCCGAAGCAGTGAAAGAATGGGACGGGCACACAGAGCTTGTCTCGATGCGTCAGCGCAAGTCCTTCCGCGAGCCAATAGGCGTTGTTGACTATGTTGCGATTGGTCAACATGACGCCTTTCGGGAACCCCGTCGTGCCTGACGTGTACTGCATGTTGATCACAGTATCGAGCCCCTGCGACGCCAGCCGCGCGTCCACCTCGGCATCACTAACCTTCTCTGAACGCTCGAGCAACGAATCATGGTGAATCATTCCGTCGGGGTGCTCGTTGCCGATGTAGATCACATTGCGAAGAAAAGGCAGGTTTTGTGAGTGCAGCGATCCTTCCTCGGAGATCCGGAGCTCTGGCACAACCTCATAGATTGTTTCCACATAATCAACATCGCGAAAACCGGCGACAGTGATGAGAGTACTCGTCTCAGATTGTTTGAGGAGAAACTCGATCTCGGCAGCTCGCAGACTCGTGTTGACTGTCACAAGCACGGCTCCGATCTTCGCCAAAGCGAACTGCAACACGACCCATTCGGGAACATTTGGTGCCCACAACGCGACCCGATCCCCCGATTCTATCCCCAGACTGAGCAGGCCTTTGGCAATCTTGCGCGAAAGCCATTCGAGCTGGCTGAAATCGTATCGCAATGCGCGATCGGGATAGATCAGCGCTTCGTTCTGCGGATAATCTCTAGCCAACAAAGTGAGCAGTTCACCTACTGCGACGTCTCGATATGCGCGAGGTGTATCCAAAGCTTCGCCACTAGACATGTCGCTTCCTCCCGAACAAGTGCTGCGATGCAAGACGCGGGCTTACCCGTCATTGACATCGTCGTCTTCCGGCAACGAACCGAAGTATCGCAGCCAGGCATTGACATCGCCAACCTCGATTTCTTCGCCATCCTGTGCGCGGGGCGTCGATTCGAGTAGACGGTCGACTTCGGATCTGAAGGAACCCGATCGTACGACACTCGCACCTCGAGATCGCACGAGAAAGGCCAGTTGACGATCAGAGGTTATGACCGTGAGACCACCGGGGTTTGGTGAACTGTCGACCAACTGTTCGATTCTCGTGTCCGCATCCGATCCACGCTCCGCGTACAGGATCTTCACACCACGAAACGCCGCTCCTTCTGGTAAGGCCGGGTCGGGCGCCCCGTCAAACACGACTGTCACTCTAGCCCGTTTTATCCTGACGAACCCAGCCAGCTTTTGGAGCAATGCACGTCTGGATTTTGACTTGTCCCGGTGCCACCCGGGTGTCTGACCCATCACGTTGTTTCCGTCAACGATGTAGGCCATAACGATACAACCGTCTATCCAGAGTAAAGGATTCTAGCTCCATACGAGTTGGACTTACAGATCGCTCGCAAAAAAGCTAAAGGCGCCAAACGGGCCAGAATGAAATCTGGGCCACGCTCAGCGCCTGGTTATTCCGCTTACGGGTTCTCTCAATTGTTTTGTCGGCGAGGTCCCGCAGATTCCCTTGAGGCTCCACGATCCACACCGCCGCCTACGGACGGTGAAGGTGGTGCGGAAGGTGGGGATGG
>Ga0065705_10104298_pt1 | contig 22753 bp, 18 predicted proteins | sample SwibulcommuniRL2_FD_59092 | JGI IMG/M metagenome (GOLD analysis project Ga0065705, IMG submission 59092) | Bulk soil microbial communities from switchgrass field near Rose Lake, East Lansing, Michigan, USA - RL2 Bulk Soil v2 (version 2) | ecosystem: Environmental > Terrestrial > Soil >...
GCGGCAAGCGCCGACGCCGTCGCGCTCGACATGGCTCGGGGAGCGATATCGGCGATCCCCATGCCGTCGAGCGAAAACACCAGCCGCCGTTCGTCGTAGTGCCGGCCGCCGTCCTGATCGGGGGCCAGCACGTGCTCTCGCAGATGAAAGTCGAAGAAGACGCCATCGGCCGGCTGCCGCTGGGCATCGGCGTAGAGCAATTCGAAGTGAACCGGGTACCGAGGGCTGTCCATCCGGGAAATCATCGTCACCGTGGCCAGATCGCCAAATAGGGCTGCCGTTTGCTGGCAGGCATAGTCGGTGATGCGGCTGATGCGGCTGGAGGTGACGACCAGAAAGAACTGATTCTCGTTCAGATTGACGGCTGGCAGCATCCGCTGAACCACCAGGGCACACGCCTTGCTAAAGCCGCTGCAAAACCAATTGATTCCCAGAGCGAGGCAGTCGGGCAGTCCCAGACGGCGGGTAAACTGCTTTGCCGTTCTTTGGAGGCGTTCACGTCGGGCCAATTCCGGCGACAGGTGCTGACGAGCAACCGGCAACGGAATAAACGACGGCGAAACGAACACCACTCCCGCACAGTCGGCCAGATCGCAACCGGTCTCGCGCTGGATGGTCCGGGCCGCCCGGACGGCCATCGTCACCTCATCTTCGAGCGAAACGGGCCGGGCTTCGATGCCGGTGTGGTGGACGAACTTGCGCGGAATCGTCCCCTGGAACCAGTCGTTGCCAAGAATCCACGGCGGTTCAAAAGTTGCGATCGCGCTGATGCCAATCCGGCCGGAAAGCGTTCCATCCATGGCGGTTCCTCCATTATGGGGACGTGATGGATAACACTCTGCGGGCGGGCCGTTAAGGCCATTTTCTCGGCGTGAGCACGTCTCGCGCCGGGAACGCTAAAAGCCGCGATTGCCTCCGAGCGTGTGTGTAAATCCCTGCCCCTATTGCCACTAAGTGGGAATAGCGGCAGATTCGTTAAACCACCTAAATACCACAGTTTATATAGCTTATCCAGTCTTTGCGGAAAATTTATTGGAAATCATATCGGGTTCCTGCCACCGACGTCCAACAAGAGCGCAGGCAGACTCTACGCCGACGGAGTGACGCAAAGCGTATTCGACCAAAGAGTTAGATCGAGTGCGTCTAGCTCCGAGGTGTGCGTGCCCGCTTTGGATTTCTAGCCGCAAAAAGCTGTGGGACGGAGGTCAATTCGATCAGCTCCGCCATTCCGGCAGCGGCAAACTCCGAGCCCGATACATACCGTCCTGGGCGTAGCCAATCGGCGAGAATCGAAGGCTCGACTCCCAACATCCGGGCGAGCAGATTGTCCATATCGTGCTCGAGTTGGCCAAAATGCCGGGCCCACTCGGCGGCTTCCTTGATCCCCACGTGCTCCTCGCTTTCCCATTTCATGGGGTGAAAAAGGAGCACGCTATGGGGCGTGACCAGTCGCCGGCGGCACGCGGCTAGGGGCCAGATCGCGGCCGACGAGCACTCTCCGGTAACAACGCCAGTCGCTGAAATGCCGCGGACTGCGATGAGTGTGGCCAGTGATAGCGCCGCATAGGCACTTCCACCCGGCGAATTGAAATAGAGAATGCAGAGCCCGCCCGGTGGTACCGCCAGCAGTTTGTCGCAGAGGTCGTTTTCGTGCTGGGACAATTCGCCGACCAAGGCGATTTCGAGCGGGCCGTCATCATGGGGAGGCGTTGTGGGCATAGCCAGTGCAAATCCAGGTAGTTAAGGAAGACTAGTTTCGTCCTCGACCTCGAAGCTTGGGTACCAACCCACCGAGGACGAAAAGGGGGGGCCGCAGTAACGAGGTCGCCGTCGCATTGCCAAATGGTCGCGGCGGCGCCAGGGCAGAGTATAATCAGAGGCTCGGGCATTCATGGGCCAGCCAGACGGCACCAAATGAGCCGCACGGCGGCATCCGGACACGATGGGCATTCGATTTCGCTGCCCGAACGGGCACAAACTCAACGTTAAGTCGTTTCTGGCGGGCAAGCGGGGGGTCTGTCCCGATTGCGGGCAGACGTTTCGCATTCCACCCGATGGGACGGACGACAGCGGCGTCATCGCGATGCCGCTCGAATCTCGTCGTAACGGGTCCGCGCGCGGTGGCGAAGACAATCTGGAGGAGTCGGACTTCGAAACAGCCGTGGCGGTTGCCGCGGCAGCGGTAACCGACCCTTTACACGCGGCTGCGGAGGGAGTCGTTTTCCTGCCGCCGATGCCGGCGGCGTCATCGTCAGCGCCGGCGGCGCCCACAGTACCGGTTACGATTCCAGCCCCAACAGCGCTCATAGCCCCGACGACAAAGCCGGCCGGTCCCGCAGCGAGCGGACCGGGACCGCAGGGAATTCCGCCAGAAGTGCCGGAGATTTTCTTTCCTCCCAGTGCTACCGCGCCCGCGGCAGCCAGACCAGCACCTGTCGCCATAGCGCCTGCGACGGCCTCTCCCCCCCCGCCGCCTGCTCCAGCTCGAGTCGATCCAATCGCCGAGGCGCCGAATGCCCGCTGGTTTGTGCGACCACCGGGTGGCCTGCAAGATTATGGCCCGGCTCGCGCCGACGTCATGCGTCGATGGATTGCCGAAGGGCGCGTCAGCAGCGATTCGCTCGTGTGGCGCGAAGACTGGAACGACTGGCGCGAAGCGGGACAGATCTTTCCTGCGCTGGCCACTACACCCCATTCGGGCGCGGCGGCACAAGCGCCGTCTGCCCTACCCTTCCCAAATAGCCCGGCCGCAGCGGCCGGCCCGTCGGCGCTCCGCTCCGCCGAACGCAAGCCCGTCGGCAAACGCGGGAATAACGACCTGGCAGTCGCTGCCCTGGTTTGCCTGGTGCTGGTCTGCCTGATCCTGGTCACGGTGCTGGTGGTCGTGCTCAGCCAGGGGAGCGCGTGAAATGGCGGTCAGGACTTTCGGCCCACGTGGCCGCCGGTTACGCTCACTGCATCCCACAGTTTCACGAATTTGAGGAATCACGCCATGCGCATGTTTGTCTGTTCGCTCGCCGCCGCGACTGTTCTGGCCGCTGGTGTGGCCGCCCTTGCCGAAGACAAGCCAGCCGATCATAAATTCACGATTGGTGAGGGAAAAGTTGCGTTCACCGCCGCCGAGACCTGGAAAAAGGTGCAGCCCAAAAGCCGGATCATCGAAGCCGAATTCGAGATTCCCGCGGTTAAGGGGGACGAAACTCCCGGCCGTCTGACCGCAATGGGAGCCGGTGGCGACGTGGAAGCGAACATCGCCCGCTGGGTGGGCCAATTCGCCGCCCCAGCTGGCGGCGAAGTCAAGCCGCAAATCGATAAGCTCACCGTCGATGGCAGCGAAGTGCAAATTGTCTCGCTGGTCGGCACGTACAAGGACACTCCCGGCGGCCCATTTGCCGGCGGCAAGACGGTCCTTCGCGAAGATTACCAGATGCTCGGTGCGATTTGCCAAACCAAAGCCGGCAACTACTTCCTCAAGCTTTACGGGCCCAAGGCGACGATTGCCGAAAATGAAAAGGCGTTCCGCTCCCTCGTGGAGAGCATGAAGGTGACGAAGTAGCCAAGGCGTGCGTGTGGCCATGTCGCAACCCGAGAAGCTACCGCCGCCGTCGTTCTCGTTTCTAGTCGCGACCCACGCAGCTCAGATTTCGACACTGCTGGGGCAGCAACCCAATCCGCTGACGGGGAAGACCGAAGTGCGGCTCGACATGGCCAAGCACTTCATCGACACGCTGGCCATTCTCGAAGAAAAGACCAAAGGCAACCTCACGGCCGACGAGGCAGCGCTCCTGTCGGCCGTCCTGCATCAGTCGCGCGTCGGCTATATCGCCGCAACAGGCAACAAGCAAGGCTGACGCGGCGCAAACGAAGCGGACCGCTCAGCGACTCTCAACAACTTTGACCGCTAAGTGCTGATACGTCTCGCCGGTGCACGGGCATAACTCCAGCCGGTAGCGAATCTCCCCTTCGATCTTGGCGAGTGCTTCCTCGCGTGTTGTCCCCCGCGTTTCAACCGCACCAGCCTCGCGCCCCTCGTGGCGAGCCGACCAGCGTCCATCGGGCAGCCGCGTAAGTGTGCAGGGAAACTTCACGGCGCCGCTCCGTTTTTCTTGAACCATTCGACCAGCCGCTTCCAGCCGTCCATGGCCTCCTTGGCACGGTAGCTAGGCCGGTAGTCGGCGTGGAAACCGTGCGGCGTATCGGGGTAGAGGACGATCTCGGAGGGCTGTTTGGCTTCCTTCAGAGCGGCCTGCATTTTCTCGACGGTGTCGTTGGGGATGCCCATGTCGGCCCCGCCATACAGGCCCAGCACGGGCGCCTTGAGCGATGTCACCAGGTCGAGTGGATGCTTGGGATGCAGGTCATCCGCTGGGCTCGTCAGACGGCCGTACCAGGCCACGCCCGCTTTGAGATTCGGGTTTTGGGCGGCATACAGCCACACAATCCGCCCGCCCCAGCAGAAGCCGGTGATCGCCAGCTCGTCGGTATTCCCCTTTCCCGACTTCTTGGCCCACGCAACGGTGGCATCGAGGTCGTCCAGCACCTGCTTATCAGGCACCTTCGAAACCACCTTGGTGATGATTTCTTGAATGTCGGTCAGCTTTGAGACATCTCCCTGCCGGGCGTACATCTCTGGTGCGACGGCGAGATAGCCAAGTTTGGCCAGGCGGCGGCAGATATCCTTGATGTGCTCGTGGACGCCGAAAATCTCCTGCACGACAAGCACGACGGGGAACGGCCCGCCGGTGGCCGGCATGGCGCGATAGGCCGGAATCTCGCCGTCGGCGACGGGAATCTTCACCTCGCCGGCTTCCAGGCCCTTCGTATCGGTGGTGATCGTCTCGGCCGACACAGGCCGCACCGCCATTGCGAATCCGGATGCGAGCGTTGTCACGACAAATCCGCGGCGGCTCCAATCGGTCGAGGGAGCCAGGCTGGTCAGGTGGGCAGGCATAATGGCGTCCTTTGCGGCAAGAGTAAGCTTTCATTTTATGTCACGGCGCGGTTGGCAAAAAAGCAGGCGCCAAGGAATCAGGCGCAAAGAAGCAGGCGAGAGACGGCGGGTCCCTCGCCTGCGATTCCAGTCGATCGGCGGCACGGAGCTTGGACTACTTCTTCTTCGCAACGCCCAGCTCACCCAGCTTCTTCGCGACATCGGAGCCGTGGCTTTCAGTCTTGACCGCCGTGTCGATCGCCAGAATCTTGCCGTTCTCGCCGACGTAGAACGTATTTCGATTTGCGAGCTTTCGATCCGCATTGAAAATGCCGTAGGCCTTGGCCACGGTGCCATCCGGATCGCTCAGGATCACATAATCGACGCCCAGTGACTCGCCGAACTTTTTATTCTGCTCAACCGGGTCGCAACTCGCGGTGAAGTAGGCCACCTTGTATTCGCGGATCGAGGCGCCCTGGTCCTTGAACGACTTGCACTCCTTCGTGCACCCGCCGGTGAACGCCTTTGGATACCAGGCGACAACCACCGCCTGCTTCCCTTTGAAGTCCGAGAGCTTGTAAGTCTTGCCGTCGGTGCCAGTCATCGTGAAATCGGGGGCGTCGTCGCCGACCTTGAGTGCCTCGGCTGCCGAAGCCATGGAGGCCATAAGCGACAGTCCGCAGAGGCCAGCGACGAGCAAAGACGCGAGTTTCATACGGTTCTCTCCGAAATGTGGATGGGTGGGCAGTTCCTCGGTACGCAGCCTAACCGATCAACAGGGCGTTATTCAACGCACTGGCCGGATTCATTACCTGCCGGCAAGCGGAGCACGGTCACAACCAGGCAAGCCCAGCCGACAATCAAGAGCGCCCCACCGATCGGAACAAACCTCACGAGAAACTCTGGCCCGCCGATGACCCAGCCGTAAAGGCAGCCGGAAAAGAGCAGCGTGCCGAAGGTCATCGCAGTGCCAGCCAGATTGATGCACAGCGTGCAGCGGCGGGCGGCGAGCAAGCCCACGGCCAGCAGGGCCAGGCCGTGATACATCTGATACTGCGCGGCTGTTTCCCACGGCTTGATTTTTTCGAGAAGGGCCGCCTCTTTATAGCCCTGCTTCTCCAGCCGCGACTTCAGGACGTGCGCTCCAAAGGCTCCTAAAGCCACCGACAAGAGCCCGAAGGCGGCGCCGATGAGCAGCCACAGTTTGTAGCGGGGGAACTGCATCGCCGCATTGTAGGGGAGTGAGTGGTGAGTGGTGAGTGGTGACTCCTCCTCAAGACACGAAAGCCGCCGCAGGTCCGGGGGGAGAAACCTGCGGCGGCCCTCAAGGAAATCTGGTTTACCGCGGACGAGCAAGGCGCTCGTCCCGCGATTTATTGACTGATCTCGATCCCCAGCTTCTCTTCCTCTTCTTCCTGAATGATGATCCGTGGCGTCACCATCATCATCAGGCTCTGCGCATCGCGGCCGATGCCCACGTTCTTGAAGAGGCGGCTGACCCAGGGCATTTTCGAGAGGATCGGAATCCCTCGCTCGTTGCGCCCTTCACGCAGTCGTTTGACGCCGCCCAGGAGCACCGTGCCGCCGTCCGGCACGCTGACCGTGGTCGTGACGCTCGTGAAGGCGAATGTCGGCAACTGGACCGTCGTCCCCTCGACCGTCCGCGTCTGTCCGTTGGTCACGGTATTGTCGGGATCCGACGGATCCTGCACCACTGTGCCGCTGTCGGTTGTCACCTTGCCGTCGAACGTGAAGGTATTGACGTCGCCGATCTGACTGAAGAACGGCACCAGCGTCAGGCGGACGAACCGCCGGTCGGCCGATACCACCGCCTGCACGTTGAGGGCCGTCCCTTCATTGAGGACGACAATCACCGGCTGATAGGCGGCGGCGAAGTCGCCGACGACCGGGATGACACTGGTCACGAACGGGCGCGTGATTTGATCGTTAACGTTGGCCGACTGGCCGTTGAACAGCGTCACCTTGGGCGCCTGGAGGATGTTCGTCCGGTCGTCGCCCTGCGCGGCTTGGAGCAGGAAGAACGCCTCAATGTCGCTCAGGATGGCAAAGCCAAACGTGGCGCCAGCATTCGCATCGAAATTGCCGAACTGAGGCGCCGTCGAGGCAAACGTGTTCTGGTCGAACGCGATGTCCAGGTCGGCGGTCGGCCCGGTCGCCGTCCACCCGATGCCGATGCTGTAGTTGTCGTCATCAAAGAACGAGCCGATTGCCGGCGCTGAAATGCCATTCGCGGAGTTGGCCGGCAACTGGTCGAGCTGGTTGGTCAGGTGGGTGTTGTCGTCGATCCGGAAGTCGAAGTCGACGCCGATGCGTTCGAAGAATCGATCGGACAGCGTGATGAACCGCACCTCGATTGTCACCTGCAAGTCTTGCAGGCGGCGGAGCTGCTGGAGGAGGTCGGCAATCTGTTCGTGGACGTCCTGCGTCTGGCTTACGACCAGGCTCAGGTTCGTGGCGAATTCCTTGATCGAGCCAGGGCCGCCGACATCGACCCAGCTTTCCGGAGCGATGGTGGTGGTGATCAGGTCGATCAGCGAATCGAAGTCGGCCACAACGCCGCCGCCCATGCCGCCGGGACCGCCGGGGCCCATCGGCCCAAAGTTGGCCCCGTTTGGCATCCGGATGCCGGCTGTGTTCTGCATGCCCGGAGCAGCCGCCATTTGCGCGAGATACGAGCTGGGCACGGCGCCGGTCTGAACCTTCTGCTCTTCATTCTGGGCGATGGTCAGCGGGCCGCTGAAGATCGGCCGGGAAGTGCCGCCATAACCCAGCGAGTTGAGACTTTCGCGCAGGGCCGCCGGCAAGCCGACGTTGTAGCCCGGTACGAAGTTCGGAATCGGCATCACCAGGTCGGCGACGTAGTAAACCTGAGCATACGTGTTGCGGTCGCGCGTCTGGCTGCTGGTGATCAGCAGGACTTCGTGCTGGATGATGTAGCTCAGGCGCAGGTGGTCGAGCAGCAGGCTCAGAGCGCTGCGGAGCGAGATCGGCTGCGACAGGTTCAGCGTCACCGGCTGATCGGTCGTCAGCCCTTCGGCCGCCAGACCCTGCGGATCGAGGTGGATGTTGACGCCGACCATCTTGCTTAGCGTGTCAAGCACTTCGCCCAGAGGCCGGTCGTTGAACTTGGCTTCCACCAGCTTGCCGAGGGACTTTTGGATTTCCTGCTCGGCCGGCGTGAGAATGCGGCCTTCACCGATCCTCTTGCGACGCGAGTCGGTCAAGTCTTTCCATTTGTATTTGTCGCCGAAAACGTATGGTTCGCGGTCGTCGAACGGGATTCCAGATTCATCGACCGATCCAAGTTGCCCGAGAACCCCCGCTTCCTTGCGCTCGCGGATCGAAGTCTGCTCATAAACCTGAATTGCCAGGCGCGACTTTTCGAACATATTGACGACCACCGGATTCCGCGGATCGAGATCGCGGGCCTGGCGGGCGATGATCTCCGCCTCGGGGAACCGCCGCTCGTCCATCAGCACGTTAAACTTCTCGACCATCTCGGCCAGCTTGTTCTGGGTTTCGATGGAGAGTTCCTGGCTGCGGACCACGTCGGCCCGGACCGCATTGTTGCGCTCGTCGGCTTCGATTGTCGATTTGTTCTGCGCGATGTAGCTCGACAGCTCGTTGACCATCTTATCGACGATCGTCAGGAGCTGCTTCTTGGCGGCCGGTTCGACCTCGGCGCCGCTCACGCGATCGCGCAGCTTGGTCAGATTCGCCAGCGCCCCGCGCGGATCGCGCTGGGCCAGCTCCTTGGCCGCTCGCTCTTCCGCGAGAATTTCGCGATAGAGCTTCTGCCGTAGCACTTCCTGCTGCGAATTGACCTGCTCCAGCGGCGAGGGGGGCGCACCAACGGCGGGCGCCGGCTGAGCAGTCGCGGCGCGGAGGAAGGTCAGCTTGTCCTTGAGCTGCTGGCGGATCGCCGGATCGAGCTGGTCCTGAAACTTCCAGGCTTCCTGGAATTTGGCCAGGGCCGCCTCGCGGTCCTGCATTTCCAGGGCCTTCAGCCCTTCGTCATACAGCCGCATGCCGGGGCCTTGTCCAGCAGCAGACGACGGCCCACCGGCTGGAGTCGGAGCATTGCGAACTTGCGACGAGCTGGCCGGCACGAGCTGCGTACTGTCGGCAGCCGGGTTATAAACGCCCTGAGCGACCGGGTACCGCGGCTCGGCGGGCGATTGGCCGCCGCTGGCGAGCACCACCCCTTCGCGGCGGCGGGCAACTTTTTCGACTTCGAGCATTACCTGCCACGGACGAGTTTCGCCCTGGTCGAACGCTTCGTCGGGTACGTTCATGTCGAGGGCCTGCTGGGCCATCGTCCGAGCGGCCGGAAGATCGCCACGGTCCAAGGCCGCACGAGCCTGGGCCAATAGACGACCGACGTCACCCTTCTTGGCCGCATCACCCGTCGGCAAGCGGCGGGGTTCCTCAAACTTGCCCGGCTCGACGGCAAGATTCAGATCGGCGGGGGATCCCTGTGGCGCATAGACCGACCCAGCCGGAGGCGCGTAAACGCTCTGATTCGGACTGGCGGCGAGCGGATTGCTCTCGACGGGCAGCGAATAGGGGCTCACATTCTGTGGCGCCGCCGCGGCCGGCGGAGCATACGGCGAACCGCCCAGCGAAGGCAGCGAATCGCCCGTGGGAATGTCACTGGGCTTCAGTTGGTAGGGCGAGGCCGGACCAGCGGCCGGACGGAGCTGACTCGGATCGATGCCGGCCCGCTGGAGGTCGAAGACCATCTTTTCAGGCGAGTCCTCATTGGGCCCGTATTGCGCTGGAATTGCAGCGGCCTTCTGCCACGCGGCCAAGGCGGTGAGCTTGTCGCCGGCAGCCAAGGCAGCGCGGGCGTCCTTCATCAGACTTTGGGCCTTCGACTTTTCGTCACCCGTGAGCTGCTCGACCACGCTGCCGGTGCGCTGAATCGCGTTGAACGGATCGGCGGGCGGCGCGGCGCCTTGCGGCTTTGCGCCAGGAGCTTGCAATAGCGCGGGGAACCGCGAGCTGGGAAGCTGGGGTCCGCCAGGCCCGCTGGAAGACGCACGGCTCTTGGCCTCGTCCAATAGTTTGCGGAGCTTGTCGGGCGTATCGACGAACCGCGCCGTGAGCGGATCGTATTTCAAGTCCAGCTTCTCGGCCTGGGTGATGAACCGATCGGCTCCGGCGAGATCGCCCTCTTTGATCGCTTTGCGGGCCTGACGGAGCAAGTCGTCGGCCTGGCGACGGCTGTCGGTAGCGCCGCCGAATTGTCCCGCCGTAACGAAGGAAGTCGCCCAGGCGTGGGCCTCGGGCAGAGCGGCCTGGCACAAGGTCGCAGGGAGCGTCAGCCCCAGGGCGACGCATCCGGTCAAGAGTTGCACGCTCGCTTTCAAAGCGAATCTCCTGTAACGAAATGTTCCTCAGGCGCGGACGCGCCCCGTGGCATATGGCCCTGATTCCTGGTGCGTCCGGTCCGGGCTGATGCGACGCGCGCGGGCCGATTTCCGGGGCGAATTGCTCCGGCGGTCAGGCCTGGCGTGCGTCGTTCCGCTGCCGCGAACAAGGGCGCGCGTCTTGCGCATGGTTTCCCAGCCAAGACTCGGCGGTAGATGAGAGCGGGGTAATTACCCGCGAGGCCCAAACGGGGTCAAGAGCACTTTGCACTGCGAGCGAAAAAATTCTGGGAATTTTCCCGCGCGCAAGTCGAGCGGCGCGGGCGAGGTAAGTTTCACCGCGCGGCAAACGGGTCAATATCGGCAAGCGTGCGCGGGGACTTTAGCGAATTCGTTGCTGGCGGGCAAGATTGGTTTGGGGACTCCTACTCCCCAATCGTCGAGCAATTGCCGAAGCCGCAGTCGCGGCAGGCGCCGTGGCCAAAGAGGTGGGTCCAGGCGTCGCCGTACCCGTGGTGCGCCCGTTGGGGCACCACCACAATGTCGCTGTCACGGAGCCAGATCTCGTCGGCCGGCGATGGGCAGTCGCCCGCCAGCGCGCCCCAAATGTCGAGTTTCGTGGCCAAAAGGTGCCAGTCTTCGGTCCGGCGAAACAGGGCGATCTGCCGCAGATCGGCGCCGTCGGCCCAGCCGCCGGCCAGCGCGAGCGATTGCATCGCCGAGGTGGGACCCAGCAGCTCATAGCGGCCCGGGCGGCGCACCTGGCCGACGACGAAAATATATCGCGGCGCTCGCTGGACGAGGATCGGGGTCACCTCGACACCCGCGAAGGACTCGCGATAGCGGGCATCGACTTCGCGCCGGAGCTCGTCGAGCGTCAGTCCCTGGGCCGGGACCACGCCGATCGACGGCAGGGAGAGCGTCCCCGCGGGCGTGATGCGAACCCGCTTCGCCTGCCCTCCCGACGCCGAACGGCTATCGACGGCAGCCCGCAGCTCGTCCAGGCGGGCCTGCGTCCTGACGCGGGTAATGTTGACGTCGGTGACCTTATAGAACTTGGTGTAACGTTGGTTGAGATCCTTGATTGTCTCGCCCGTGGTGTGTCGGACGACGCGGACCGGCCCCAGGTAGAGCAAATCGACCGTGCCATCCGGCTGGACCGTTACTTCGCGCGTCAGGGCAGCGTCGATCGCCGATTCCACACGCAGGACGTCGCCGACTTCGAGCTGGTACTCGCGGCCCAACTCCTCACAAGTGAAGCGATAGACAAATTCCAGCTCGTCATCGACGCGCAGTTGGTAATCGGGGACGTGTTGGCTGCGGGCTGGCCCGATGTATTCGCCCTGCCCAAAGGATTGCCAAGGGGTTGGTCCACCGACGACTTCAAGAGGCTGCGCGTGGCAGAGACGGGCGGAGAGAACGACTGACCAAAGGCCCAGCCAAATGCACCGTCTGAATTTCGCTAATGGAATCATGTTGCATCACCTGAGCTGACCATTGCTGGACGCCGCTGCCGCGGTGCGCGCGGGAGGGGAGGATTGGCCGGAATCGCTTCCTCGCGCGGCTGCAAATGTCTTTGGATCGACCCAGGTCACCTTGTTTTCCGAGTTCGTGGCGGTTGCAGGCTGTTGGCGGGCCAGCAGTTGACGTTCGTTATCGGCGAGTTGCGCCAGCTCGGCCTCGCCCAGCCGGCGATGCACGGTCGCCAGATTCTGCCAACCTTCGACGTGAGGCTGGACCGTGACGCTGTGCAGCAAGGCGCGCCGCGCCTCCGTGAGCTGGCCATCTTGGGCCAGGAGCACGCCAAGCTCATTGGCCGCCTGATAGTTGCGCGAATCGACCATCAGAGCGGCCTGGTAAAAGACGATCGCCCGTCCACCAGAGTGCGACGGCGGCTGGCTGGCGGAGCCGGCCTGGGCAATTTGGATCTTGCCGAGCGTATAGAGCGCCTGCGACGCCGCTGGTTCGCCGGCCATGGCCAGCGCCAACTGCTGCTGGGCGTATGCAAAATAGTGTTGGCGGGCCACTTCGGGAGCGAAGTCACCGGCGCGGTGCAGGATTGTCGTGCGATGGCCGCGGACGATCTCGCCCGTGCGAATTCCACCAGGATCGCTGCCGCCCTGCGAGGCGAAATCGTCGGCCTCATCGAGCGCCGTGAAGCCAGCCGCGAGGGCACTGGTCCGCGTGATGGTTCGCTCTTCGGCGTCGCGAGCATGAGCGACGAACTGGAGCACCTGTATCAGTTCCTCTTTCGCGGCGAAGAGCATCCCTTTGCGAGCCATCTGCGTGGCCCGCTGCGTCATGTCGTTGGCCCGCTCGGCGACGGCTGGTTTGGAAACATGCGGCAAGTTCGGCGGCCCAACCATCGGCTGCGCCGGCGGGCTGGCCGCTGGGCTTTGCTGGGGTGCTGATGGCCTGGCGGCAACGTAGGGAGCGTAAACGCTCTCTTCGCGACGGTCGATTGGCTGTGAAGGCGGCGCTGTCGGCGGACTAGCGGTTTGGGCATACTGCGCCTGCACCGACTGCGAGTGCGCGTCGATTGGCGACGGCTCGAGGATCGCCAACGCCGTGAGTTGTGCCGGAACAGCAAAGAGGCCCGGTGCGGCGGGCGATTGCCCAAAATCTTCCGGCTCGGCGGGCGGGTCGCTCGCAAGATGCGTTAACGGCCCGCGGCTACATCCGCCAACGACACATCCGCCAACGACACATCCGCCAACGACGAGGCCCAGCGACAACGCCAGCGAGGCGACCCACTGTCGAGGGAGGCGAGTCATCGGTCATCCGTGAGCAGATCGGCCTCGCCTGCCGGGCAAGGCCTGGGCCAATCCGTGGCACACACCTGGAGGTCCGACCGGGCAATAGCGGATTGCGTGGCCAGACCTACCGTGACTCATCGTCCGGGCGTGCACAGCGTCCAAAGTGAATCGGCGCCACGGAGGCGTGAGTATTTGGTGGCCGTTCGCCTGGCGCTAATCGAACGGCTTATTCCGCTAGAAATGCCCGCTTTCAGACGCCAGCTTTGTCGAGCAAGTGGGCATTGTGGCCGAGCGTCCGCAAGCGGGCGGCGAACTCTTCGGGGCCGTGCGTGCAATAGATCGCCCGCGGCTGAACCCGTTCGATACACTCTACGAGCTCGTCATAGTCGGCATGATCGGACAAGGGAACCCCATAGTCGTAACCCTTTCGCAGCCGCCAATGGGGATCAGCCGCCCAGCCCGTGACGGCAATCCGGACCGAATTACGAATGCCGGGGAGGCTGGCCCCTTTTTGCCAGCGGGGCGGAGCGACAACTGCCGCGCCGTCGGGCGCACGGTCGTAGCGAAAGGTGTCGCCCAAGTTGCAGCCGTGCCGCTCATAGACTTCGCTGATTTCGTGAACGAGCCGATGCTGCGCGACGCGAATTCCGTGGCTGGTGAGGATTTTGGTGACCTCCTGCGCCTTGCCAAGGACATAGGCCTCGATCACCGGTGTGCGTCCTGAGTCGAGGGTCTGAGCGACAATCGCCACGAGCTGGGCCACCGTTTCTTCGCGCGGCGGGAAGCGATAGCGCGGGTCGCCGTATGTGCATTCCATCACCAGCACGTCAGCCCGCGGCGGAGCGGCGAGCTCCGCGGTCGCCGAATGGACGAGCTTGAAATCGCCCGTGTATAGCAGTCGCTGACAGCCGTCGTCCACCAGGAGCATCGCGGAGCCGAACACATGGCCGGCGGGATGAGTCTCAAGGCGGAAGGCCCCAATCTCGATTGTCTGCCCCAGCGGCATGGGGCGCGTGGGACGCGGGCCGTAGCGCCGCTGATAGAGGTCCGCGGTCGCCGGCGTGCAGAAGGCCAGCTCGTGGCGGGCCATGTGATCGGTGTGGGCGTGCGAAATGAAGCCACGCGGCTGTCGCCGGCGGAAATCGATCGCCAGATCAATCGCCGTGATTTTCAGGCCGCGGTCATAATGGAACATGGCGGTAGGCACGCTCCACGTGCCGTCTAAGCTTAAGGCACAGCGAGGCGTGCGTACCACGGCAAACGAAATGCTGCCGAGGCGGCGCCCCTCGGCGGTTCAGACGTCGAACGCAATTTGGCCTGCTGCTTTACTTTGCCGCAGCCAGCGTCCCTTCGCTCGCTACGCCGGCGGCCCCAAAGAGCGCGTCGAGCAAGTTCGACGCTTTGGCGACGATCGGCTCGCGGGCCTGGCCTTTCATATGGCTGCTGTGTTGGGCCACGGCGACTGGGCCGCGAAAACCCAGTTCATCGAGCACACCCAGGTACGCCACATTGTCGATCGTGCCGCCATCCGCGGCGGGCAGAATCTTCTGTTGAGGCTGGATAGTGGCGACATCAACATCGGCGGGCAGATCGGCCAGCCGGACGCTGACAATCTGATCGCCGCGCATCGCGCGGAGCTTTTCGAGATCGCCGCCGCCAACGGTCCAGGCCCACGTGTCGAGCAGGACGCCGACATTGCCCTTCTGCACGGTATTCACTAGCAGCAGCAGCGCATCGACCTGGTGAATGAATTCAAAGCCGCCATCGGTCCGGTCGGCCTGAGCGGGGAGGATGTTCAATCCAAGCTTGAGGTCGGCCGGGGCGATCGCGTCGGCTACTTTCCGCAGCCGATCGACATGGAACTGAAAATTCTCGTGCATCGGCCGCTCGTCGCAAGTCGGCCGGATCGTCGTGTAGCAACGATCCGCGCCAATCGTCTTGCAGACTTCAAGGAGCGTGCCGATTTGGGTCAGATCGCTTTTGAACTGAGCCTCGTCGGCGGCCCAGCGAATCGGCAGCTCAAAGCCGCCGATTTTGACGCGGGCGCTGGCCAGATACTTGCATGCCTGAGCCACGCCGGCTGCCTTGGCCCGCTTCGTAACCTCCGTGATATCGAGCTCCATGCCTTGAAAGCGGTGCGTCAAGGCAATCTCGAGCATTTCGCCTTGACGACCAAAAATTCCAATGGCGTCGGGACTTAGGTTCTTAAACATCACTGCTCCTCTCTTACCCCAAGGTTCCGAAGGTCGCATTGCGGTGGTCGGACTGCTAGGATGTTCCGTTTGGGCATTATGGCGAACCTGCCCATTCAATCAACCGGGGCTGCCGCGGGAAGGTGTTTGATCGGCGCGTCGCGGATCGATACTTGTGGATTCTGCGGAAAGGCGCAGCGCTGACCGGCCAGTGTGACACGGGTTGTCCTAGCATTTCGCGCGCCACGCACCGATCCATGCAATTCTCTTTATGGCAGGTCGCGGTGCTGGCAGTCATTCAGGGGGTAACTGAATTCCTGCCGATCAGCTCCGATGGACATCTTGTCGTAGTCCGGCCACTGCTATTTTCTGCCGGTAGCGCCCCGGCGAATGCAATGGACCTGACGATTGTCTTGCACCTGGGGACGCTCGGCTCGATCCTGGTCTATTACTTCCGGCGAATCGTGCGGTTAGTTGGAGAAGATCGCCATGTGTTATGGACTCTAGCGGTCGGAACGCTGCCGGCCGTAGCGCTCGTGTTGGGATGCAAAGCAGCATTTGGCGAGCAATTTGAGCGGATTCTGCAGAGCGAATTGCTCGCCGGATTCATGCTGCCCGTCACTGGCCTGGCGCTCTTGTGGGCCATGCTACAGAGACCTGGCGCCCGCGAATACCGCGAATTGACGTGGCGCGAGGCGCTGGTGATCGGCATTTGTCAGGCGGCTGCAATTCTGCCCGGCCTTTCACGCAGTGGAACGACGATCGCCGCCGGCCTTGGAGTAGGACTGACGCGATCCGCAGCCGCAACGTATTCGTTTTTGCTAGCGATTCCTGCGCTGGCAGGGGCGGGAATTTATGAAGCGGTCTCGCTCGTCAAAGATCGCCAGCCACTGTCCGCCCCGCCCGCATTCCTGGCAATCGGGGCAGCGATTTCATTCGTTGTCGGACTGGTGGCGCTCTGGTCGCTCGAGCGGCTGCTGGCGCGCGGCCAGCTCCAATGGCTGGCTTGGTACTGCATCATATTGGGGGTGGCCGTGATCGTGTGGCAACTCGTGCAGAATGGATCTCAGATCATGTAGGACGGATTTTCAATCCGTCCGTCCTACAAAAAACAGAATCACCTTCTGATCCGACCCGAGGTTGTTGACAGGACGGAAATCTCTTCCTCCCATCAACATGAGAAATTCTTCCCCGCGCCCGCGAATTGCAAATCCGTCCCATGGTGGATGTACGGATTACAATTTCGTCCTGATTTACCCCTCGTCGTCGATCCAAATTCGCAGCCGCTGTGGCTCAAGGCGCACACGATGGCCGGCGAGTGCAGAGCGCGAGAGCCGATTGCCCAGGTCTTCGGCTTCGGGCGGCAGGACATACGCCCTCACCCCGCGCAGCACGCATCTTCCTAGCCGCAAATAGCCGATGGTAATCCGCTGGGCAGTCACTTCGCGGTTGGGCGCGGCCTGAATAGTTTCGCTTGCCGCACCATCCGGTACGACCAGCCCAATTGCTTGAGCCGTCGAAGTGGTGAGCACTACCGGCCCTTCGTCGTCCCCGGTCCAGGTGAATGTGGCGGCGGCACGCTCTTCGAGCAGCACCGTCAGGCGCGTATGCTCACCTTGCTGAAAAGTGGGGACCCAGGGCGTGGCCGCAAGCTTTTCATATTCCCCGAGCCGCTGTAAATCCGCTTTGTAGGTCCGCTGTGGCCCGAGCCGCTGGCCCTCGCCGACGCTGCGGAGCGCTTGCATCAAGTCAGGGTCGCTACTGAGCGTCATGTACTGATCGACAATCTCCGGCACAGCCTGGCGAATCCACGCCAAGGCCGCCAATAGCTCGCATCGCTGGCTGGCCAGATCGATCACGAGCAGTCGCACATCGCCCCGGCCACCAAGCTTGTGCGGTTCGAGGGCGCTCGCTTCAAGGGCCTTCATTTGCCGTTCGAGCAGCTCGCGCTGTGGATCGGCGGATGATAGCCGCGCGAGCGACTGCTTAAGCACCGCAGCCGCGGGCCGGCTTTCATCCCACGCCCGTTGATTGGTCGCAATGGCGCCGTCCAGGTCCTTCTCGACCAGGATGAGTCGCTCGCGCCGCTTGGGAAGCTCCGCCAGCTTGTCGCGCAGCTCGATTTCCTGCGGCAAAACCCAGAGACGGTCGCCCAACCTGGCCAGTCCGTACCGCGATTGCAGGATTTCGGTCGCCGCGTCATTTGCCGCTACCGGCATTACACTGCAGGCCAGGGCGGCGAAAGACGCCAGCGCAAGCCAGACGACAAAGCGAGTTTGCCAGCGCGACATAGGGACCGAATCGAGGTAGATAAGAATTAAGCGCCATCCATCGTAAGCGAAGGGAGCTAGAACCTCCAGACAGCATTAGCGCGGGCGGTCGTCCACGGACTCCGCAAGGATGCGGCGGTATTTCTCGCGGGCCCGATCGAATGCCGCCTTCGCCTCGGCCCGCTCTGCCGGGGCGATTGCCCGCTCACGGTTTTTCCATAAGAGATCGATCACGTCGAGGCACCACTGGGCGCTACGGCGGCTGGCGCGGATGGGTTGATCGGCGATGAGCACATTGACCGGATTGGTGTGCATCTGCGGAAAATGCCGCATGGCGACCCAACTGCTGCGGTTGATGGCGACTTCCAGTGCCAGGTCGTGAGTCTTGCCGTCGGCCGGCACTTCCTGTCTGGCGACTGGCTGGCCATTGACGATCAGCTCGACCAGCCGCGTCCCGCCGCGAATCATTTCGTCGTAGCGCGGCCCGTGCAGCTCGACGGTGTCGCCGACGACGCTGCGGCCCGCTGGCGGTGTAACTCCTCCGTGTGCAACCGCCTTGGGTGTTTCCTCAGCGAAGGCAACCTTCGCGAGCACCTGGACCTTCCCCGGGGCGGCCAACTTTACGTCGCCTTCGCCCGGCCGAGTCTGATTCACTTGAAAATCGATCGCATGGGCATAGCCATCGGAGATATACGACCGGCCGGCCCGCAGCCCTTCGCACCAGGCGGCGTAATCGAGCTTTGCATCGGGCCCCATTCGCACGTACACGCGACCCTGGCCAACGTTGGTGCTGCTCATGCAGGGAAAATCGGTCTCGCCGCTCGCCTTGAGTGGAAAGCCGCAATTCATCACGTGATACCAGGTGTTCCACTCCTGAATCCGCCGTGTGTCCATCGCGCTGATGAAGTCGCACACCCCCTCCGCGACGCTCACGGGTAACTCCATCGCTCCGACGCCGTTCATTTCGGGAATTGCATAGTTCGGTAGCTCCTCGGCGGACTTCGCGTGGGTGGCGACTAGCTCCGCCATCGTCAAGCCGACATCGCCGTCGGCGTCGATTTGCTCGAAGGGGTATGGCAGCAGAGCACTAGCGGTTTCTTCGCGGCTCAAGAGCGAGTCCTGATTTGCGTCCAGCCGCGCGAGGAGCCGCTGACTCGCTGACTTTTCATCAATCCACAGGCCGCTCGCCGAATGGGCATAGCCGGTGACACCCCCTTGCTCCTTGCACCAGCGCATGACCGGCGTCGTCCACGTTGGCCACCCCTTGGTCGCCAGGCCATCGGAGCCCGGATAGGTCTGGTCCTTGAGATTCAAGAGGCACACATGCCCCAGGGCCTGCGAACCAAAGCCGCTGATTTCCAAGTCGTATTTGAGCAGTGTCCGCTCGTCGCTCAGGTCGTGCGGCTTGGGCTGGAAGAATTGCCGCTGATAAAGAAAGCACGGTCCCCAGGTGAGCACGCAGCCCACGTTGAGCCCCTCCCCTTTCACTTGCAGCATCATGTCCTCGGGCGTCACCCCTTCGGTTGGGCTGGTGTAATGGCCGCAGCCGGCGGCGTGAATGTGATGGTCACCGCTGAAAAATCCGAGCGACGGGGTGTCGATCCAGCGGTCGAGCTTTAGCTCCAGTGTCGTCTCCGATTGATTTGGCACTTCGATTTCGCGGCTGATCACTCGATATTCCGGCCCGCGGCTATAGCGGAGCGTAAACTTGCCCGGCGGCAGGAGGAGCGATTGGCCGTCGGCCCGATAGATGTGCGGTTGAAACGGAAAGTCGGGCGCGAGCCGCTTGGCCTGCGGCGGATACACGTGCCCCTGAGCATCCCGGATCAAAAGTCGAGCAACGGTCGGCCGGCCGTCGTGGTCGGTCACCTTCAGGTTCACGCGCACGGCCGGCTTCACATCAAAAAGCACCGGCACTTCGGCGCGAAAGCCCAGGTCCTGGTTGCCCTGCTCGACGTCAAACCCGATGGTTGCCTCGCGCTTTCCCGACTCGTGGCTGTAGATCAAGGCGACGGCATATTCCACGCCCAAGCCGCTGAGCTTGTCGGTCAAAGGAGGCGTATTCAGCATTTCCACGGCCAGAAAGCGATCCTCATTTCGTGCCGTGTTCGGATTCTCGCCTAATTCAGTCTGCTGCTGTCGCTTGAGACTCAGATCGGCGATACCGGCATAGACCGGCCCGGCTTGCGGGCTCACAATTCTGAGACACTTGGTGATCGTCGCCTCGTTGATTACTTTGACCAGCACGGGCGTGTAGCCCCCTTGCTGTAGCTCGGTCTTGGCGGGCCCGCGGAGCACCTTAACGCGCGATTCAGGATTGATCGCCACGACCAAGAGGACGTGCGGATCGACCAGCGTTTGCAAACGCGCCGCGTCACGATCACTTGCCGCGGCTACGATCTTCGCAGCCTCTTCCTGGGGCAGACCGCGTCCCAAGAGTTCCAGCCCCTGCGCGACGCGCCGTACATTGGCCGCTAGCGGCTGACCTTCGACCGAGATCACGGGAAGTGTGTCGGCGGCCAACAGCGGTCCGATTGAAAACAGCACGCCGGCTAACGAGCACCATGGGACGCTTGAGAGAGTTCGGGCGGCGATCATTTCAATCCTCGTTTCAAGACAACAGTGCCACCGCGACACGCGTCGCACGCGACTGCTTACAATTCCAGCATGCCACTCACCGGTATCCAAGCCTTTCTCGACCTGCTCGCCGGCTTCGGCGTCAAGCACATCTTCGGCAATCCTGGCACGACCGAGATGCCGCTGAACGACGTCCTTGCCACTGACCGGCGGTTTCAATATATCCTCGGCCTCCAGGAAGTGCCCGTCATGGCGATGGCCGACGGATTCGCGATGGCGTCGGGTCGGCTGGCGGTCGTGAACCTGCACATCTCGTGCGGCCTGGGGAATGCGATGGGCATGCTCTACAACGCCTATCGCGAGGGTACGCCGCTTCTGGTGACCGCCGGCCAGCAAGACCGTCGGCTGATGTTCGAAGAGCCGATTCTCTACGGGCAGATGGTCGAAGTCGCGCGGCCGTGGACAAAATGGTCGTGCGAAGTGCAGCGGGTCGAGGACGTTCCGATTGCCGTTCGCCGCGCCGTCCAGACGGCACTCACGCCTCCAACCGGGCCGGTTTTCCTCTCGCTGCCGATCGATGTGCAGATGGAAGTGGGGCAGGCTTCACTTGACCTGTCGCCGATCAACCTGCCTGACGCGCGCATTCGTCCACCGCTCAAGGCGATCGAGCAAGCGGCCCAAGTCCTTATCGCGGCGAAGAATCCTGCCATCCTCGCCGGCAGCCGCGTCACCGAACGGGACGCGATGTCCGAGCTGATTGCCCTCGCCGAAGCGCTCGGAGCGCCGGTCATCACCGAAAGCGGCACGACCCATGGCCGCCTCGCCTTTCCCAGCGATCACCCGCTCAATGGCCAAGGGCTCCCCCTTTGGTCGCCGGAGGTCCGCGAGCGGCTGAAGGAATACGACGTGCTGCTGGTCGTAGGTATGGACCTGCTGCGGCAATACATCTATTTCGAACCGTCGCGGCCGATCCCCGAGCACATCCGACTCGTGCATATCGACGAGAACCCCTGGCAAATTGGCAAGAATTATGCCGCCACGGTCGGTGTCATCGGCGACACAAAAGTTTCGCTGAGCGAACTGCTTTTGCAGATCAACAGCCCGCGCTCGCCCCAGTTCGACGCGCGGGCTCGCGAGCGCACCGCCAGGCACGCCGCCCGGCACGATGCGGCCCGCGAGGCCCTCAAAAAGCAAATCGAGTCGCACCGCGATAACCGCCCGCTCTCGCCCTTGGGTCTCATGGGCGCCTTGGCCAAAGTGCTGCCACACAACGTGGCCGTCGTCGAGGAGGCGGTGACGACGACCAACACGACCTTCGAACGCCTCGGCGTGCTCAAAAACACGACGGGCTATTTCGGCCATCGCGGCTGGGCCCTCGGCTGGGGGCTGGGCGTATCGATTGGCGTCAAGCTCGCCTGGCCCGACCGGCCCGTGCTGGCCCTCCTCGGCGAAGGAGCCGCGGCTTATGGAGTGCAAGGCCTGTGGTCCGCTGCCCGCTACAACGTGCCGGTTGTCTTCATCATTTGTAACAACGCCCAATACCAGATCCTCAAGCTTTGTGGCAAAAGCCTGAGCCTCCCCGAGGCCGGGAAGGAGCATTTCGTAGGTTGCGACCTCGTCGAGCCGGAACTCGACTATCTCGCTTTGGCGAAGGGATTTGGGGTCGAGGCCCATCGCGTCACGGAGCCGGACGAACTGGCCGATCGAGTTAGCGCCGCATTCCGGGGCGAGCGACCCATCCTCTTCGACGTCCCCATCGCTCGTTCTCTGCAGCCGCGGCTGCAATATGGCTAGCAAGCTGCTGCTAGACGTAACGCTTGGGCCGAGGGTGACCACTCCCTCGTGGCCACTTTGCGCAAAGTTTCTGGAGGCGGGCTGCGCCGTGTCGCTCGTTTCGCCCCTGGATTAGACTATGAAGTCGGGCCCCAACCCGTCGGCCTCCGCCAACAGGGCGGCGAAGCGCCGGGACTGCGGTTCGGCCCCGCCCCCCGGCACAGCGAGCGGCATGGCCACGGCTCCCCAAGATTCCGAATTGGCCCACGACTTCGGGCTGCTCGAGGTCGGCTTCGATTTTTTGCCGCTCGAAGGTCCGGCGGGGCAAGACCTTCCGCTGCCGACCAGCCCCGCCGCGCCGATTCCGACGTTGGATCTGGAGGGGAACGAGCCGCTGCCGGAATTCACCAGCGGCAACGGGCAAGCGGCGGTCCCGCGAGGCACGAGCGGCCATGGCCCGGCGATGGCACGTCCATCCGCCCGCCCGGAGCGGTCGCGCGCTGTGGGCGAAATCTGGCTGGAGGGAAGCTCAATCCTCTGCGCCTGCCCCGATTGCCGGGCGCCGATGACGATCCGCGTCTGGCTGATGATTGCCGACTGCTGGCGCTGCGGTACGTCGATCGAGTTGAGCGAGGAGCAGGAGCGAGAGGTCCAGCGGCTTCTGGCAGAGTCAAGAGAGGGCGGCGGAGAGAGGGGGAGAGGCGGAGAACCCCAGGTTGCGTCGCCACGATTCAAGGGTGCGCCGGCTGCGCCGAAACAAACCGACCGAGAGACGGAGAGACAGAGAGACGGAGAGAAGGCCAAACAGGGGAACGCTGTTGCCGCTCCCCCTCTCCCACTCGCCCCCTCTCCCCCTCCCGTC